>Ga0255167_1000340_pt1 | contig 17033 bp, 18 predicted proteins | sample Atl_Miss_RepA_8d_FD_183177 | JGI IMG/M metagenome (GOLD analysis project Ga0255167, IMG submission 183177) | Freshwater microbial communities from Altamaha River, Georgia, United States - Atl_Miss_RepA_8d | ecosystem: Environmental > Aquatic > Freshwater > River | place: USA: Georgia | collected... | reverse complement strand
AAGTGCAAAGCAGATTGATTTATTGCCAGCTAAATTACGAGCTGCAGCTCCCGCTGCTCGCCTTAATCTTTCAGGCTCAATATTTCCATTGATTTCCCCTAATCCAGTAAAGGCAATGAGCTTAGAGGTTTTTCCAGGTAATTTGATTACCTCATCAGCTTTTCCAGTTGCACCAACTGCGATTAATGTAGATAACAACGAGCTAGTATCAATACCAGATGAGCCTGGCTCTATCTTTAATTTTTTATCTACAGTTCCAAAGCCAACAACTAATACATCACTATCTAATTTCTCAGTCAGCTTTACCTTTACCACACCAGCTCCAATTTAGAGGATTTAAGTTAAGTATCCAGGGGATTAGCCTAAGGGATATTAATATGGTTAATGAACACCATTTAAGAGCCATAATTACTTGTTAAGCGAAATCAGCCTTATTTATTTGGGACTTGGAGTGTAGGTTTAGCCAATGAAGAATTCACCAATTGCAGCAAAGCATCTAGAGTTAAATGCAAAAATGGCAGATTTTGGTGGCTGGCTAATGCCGATTGAGTATCCAAATACTGGCGTGATCGAGGAGTACACCGCAGTACGTAGTCATGTTGGAATATTTGATGTTTCTCACCTTGGAAAAATATCAGTAGTTGGCAATGGTGCGCTTGAATTTTTAAACAAAACCTTCACTAATGATCTAACTAGAATTAAACCTGGTCAAGCTCAATACACCTTGATTTGTAATAAAAATGGCGGGGTTATTGATGATCTAATTGCCTACCAGAAATCTAATACGGATTTTTTCTTAGTACCTAATGCCTCAAATACAGCAGCAGTGTTTGAGGTTTTAAAATCAACTGCGCCAGCTCAAATTACCATTACCAATTTACATGAAAAGTTTGCCGTATTTGCCGTACAAGGTCCTAAATCATTTGAACTGCTTAACTCCTTAGGCATTAAAACTGATATTGATTACATGCAATTTTTGACGGCACAGTTAAATGATTGTTCAGTAACAGTTTGTCGCACTGGTTATACCGGTGAGTTAGGATTTGAAATCATTCCAACTTGGCAGGATGCCAGTAAAGTATGGGATCTGCTAATGCAGGCAGCTAAAAAATTTCATGGCGCAGCATGTGGGCTTGGGGCTAGAGATATTTTGCGTACGGAGATGGGATATCCACTTCATGGTCATGAGCTTTCACTAAGTATCTCGCCAGTTGAAGCGGCTGCAAGTTGGGCGGTTGGATTTGATAAATCAGATTTCACAGGTAGAGCAGTTTTGATTGACCAAAAACAAAATGGCACCCAGTTTAAATTAAAAGCAATTTTGGCAACTGACCGAGCAATTCCTCGAAAGGATATGCAAGTAAAAAATCAACAAGGTGAAGTTATAGGCAAGGTAACTAGTGGAACCTTTTCACCAGCATTAAAAAAGGGGATTGGTTTAGCACTATTGAGCTCTGCGATTTCAAAGGGAGATAAGGTAATTATTGATCTGCGGGGTCGAGATTCACTCTTTGAGGTGGTTTCACTGCCATTTGTGCCCTCCAAAGTTCGATAACTCTCTAACTTACGCCTTTTGCTCGCTATTGAGGTAGTGATACGTTAATTGCCTCAACTCTAAAGTGAAAGTGAGATTAAAATGGAGTATCGCCGCCTTGGTAACACTGGAATGTATGTATCTGAGATTACTTATGGCAACTGGATTACCCATGGCTCACAGGTTGAATCAGATGCTGCGGTTAAGTGTGTACGCGCAGCTTTGGATTTAGGAATTACCACTTTAGACACCGCTGATGTTTATGCCGGAACTAAAGCTGAGACAGTTTTAGGCAAAGCTTTAAAGGGTGTAAAGCGGGAATCATATGAATTGTTTACCAAGGTGTATTGGCCAACTGGAAGTGGTAAGAATGATCGAGGATTATCTCGAAAACATATTATGGAGTCCTGTAACGCATCGCTAAAGCGACTCAAAACCGATTATGTTGATCTTTATCAAGCACATCGCTTTGATTATGAGACACCACTTGAGGAAACTTTAGGTGCATTTGATGATCTAATTCGAAGTGGAAAAGTTTTATATATTGGTTTTTCTGAGTGGAACGCCCAACAAATTGCAGCTGCACTAAAGATTCAAGATCAACGAGGTTACTACCGGTTTATTTCCAGCCAACCACAGTATTCAATGTTATGGCGAGTAATTGAATCTGAGGTAGTACCGCTGTGCCAGAAAGAGGGAATTGGTCAGATTGTCTGGTCACCTATTGCCCAAGGAGTATTGAGCGGAAAGTATTTACCAGGCCAGAAGGCACCAGCAGGTTCACGTGCCACCGATAAAAAAGGTGGTGCTGAGATGATTTCAAAGTTTATGAGTAATCAAGTTTTAACAGCAGTGCAGAGGTTGATACCGATAGCAAAGAAGGTGGATTTAACGCCGGCACAATTAGCTTTAGCTTGGGTTTTACAAAATCAAAATGTCTCAAGTGCCATTATTGGCGCAACCAAGCCATCACAGATTAAGGAGAATGTTAAAGCTGCGGGAGTTAAATTAGATAAGCAGATATTGGCGGAGATCGATGCCGCAATAGGTTCAGTGGTTGAGAAAGATCCAGCTAAGACTGTAAGTCCAACGCCAAGAGCTTAATTTACTTCTTTTTACCCTTTGTAGTTCCTGGTCCTACCTGTGGTGCTGGCGCACGTAATCTTCTTAGTTGAGTAGATCTCATCCAGCCATACATACCAATACCTTTAGTTGATTCATTTGGGAATTTTTCGCTAACAAGTTTTTTAAGTTTTCTAGATAATAAAAATCCATTTACCGCAATAAATATCATTGAAGAGTACATAATTGCAACGGCTGCAAGCTGTACTGCTGGAATTGGGATAATGGTAAGAAATAAAACAAACATAATAATTACTAAAAAGTATTCAGTAATGCTCTTGCGCTCATCAATATAATTTCTTACAAATCTGCGGGCTGGTCCCTTATCCCGAAAAGGTAATGCGCTCTCTTCGCCACGCATATAAGCAGCTCTGGCTTCAATTCTCCTAAGTCGTGCCTGCTCCTTTAGGGCACGTTTCGCCTCTTTGCTTGCTGAAGGTGAAAGTGAGGAGTGCTTCAATTTAGCCTCAGCCTCTTTACGCTTTGGAGTAGGTTTCCCTTTTTTCTCAGCCATGTGATTAAGGTAGGGCCAACATTCGCTCTAATGCAACTTTTGCATACCTTGCAACCTCGTCATCAACCTTAATCTGATTAACAATCTGGCCAGCTACCAATGATTCCATCGCCCAAACTAGGTGAGGTAGATCAATTCGATTCATAGTTGAGCAGTAGCAGATAGTTTTATCAAGAAATATCACCTGCTTATCTGGATTCTCATTTGCAAGGCGTTGCACCAAATTAAGCTCAGTACCAACTGCCCACTTAGAGCCTGCTGGGGATTGGGTGACAGTTTTGATTATCATCTCAGTACTGCCAACCAAATCAGCATTTGCTACCACCTCATGCTGGCACTCAGGATGGACTAAAACCTTTACCCCAGGCAGTAGGGCTCGGGCTTGCTCTATATTCGCTAACGAAAATCGACCATGAACTGAGCAATGGCCTCGCCACAAGATTACCTTGGCAGCGATGATTTGATCATCACTGAGGCCACCATTTTGCTGCCACGGATTCCAAGTTACACAATCTTCTAACTTAAGCCCTAGAGATAAGACCGCTGTATTTCTTCCCAAATGTTGATCGGGTAGGAATAAAATTTTATCGCCAGATTCAAATGCCCATCTCATAGCCCGCATGGCATTTGATGAGGTGCAGACAGCGCCATTATTTTTTCCAGTAAAAGCTTTAATGGCAGCAGATGAGTTCATATAAGTTATTGGAATAGTTTTCTTCGCTACACCTAATTTTTCTAATACCTGCCAACAATCTGAGACCTGATTTGCTGTTGCCATATCAGCCATTGAGCAACCAGCTGCTAAATCTGGCAAAATTACTTTTTGTTCTTTAGTAGTTAAGATATCGGCACTTTCAGCCATAAAATGCACACCACAAAAGAAAATAAACTCAGCATCTGGATTTTCAGCAGCTGCTTGTGCCAATTTAAATGAGTCGCCTCTGATATCGGCAAAGGCAATAACCTCATCCCGTTGGTAGTGATGGCCTAAGACCATTGCTTTGGCACCCAAGGTTTGTCTAGCGGCTTTAGCTCGGGCAACTAGATCAGGATCACTTGGCGATGGTAGGGCGCCATCACAAGAAACTCCGCGCTCGCTCTTAAGGTCACGCTCTTTACCTAGGAGCAGTAACTCTGTTATTCCCATAGGGGGAGTGTAAACGCTCACAGGTTTTGGTGCAGAAATCACCTTGCTTTACTAGTAACCTATGAGCCTAGGAAAAAATTGGAGAGTAGTGAGTATGAGCACAGAGACAACTAGTACAACCGATCTTTCAATATCTACTAAGGGCATTTCTCTGACCGATGTAGCTGCTGAAAAAGTTTCGGCATTACTACTTCAAGAAGGTAGAGATGATTTGAGTCTACGTGTTGCTGTACAACCTGGAGGTTGCTCTGGACTTCGCTACCAACTTTACTTTGATGATCGTCAACTTGATGGTGATACGGTCTCGGAGTTTGCTGGCGGAAAAGTCAAGGTGGTAACTGACAAGATGAGTACCCCTTATCTAATGGGCGCCTCAATTGATTTCGTGGATACCATTCAAAAGCAAGGTTTTACAATTGATAATCCAAATGCTCAAGGCTCTTGTGCCTGTGGAGACTCTTTTAATTAATTTTTTCTAAGCTTTAAAACATTTTCTTTTAAGGCGACGCAAAAATCCCGTACCACCTGCTCAGTCATTTCTTTGTGAATAGTTAATCTAATGTTGCCTGCAATTGGCCTTCCCATTGCTGCTAAGACATGACTTGGCTGCATATCTGCAGATTTACAAGCCGAGCCAGAGTCAACTGCAAACCCTGAATCCTCTAGCGCTAAAAGTAGTCGATCTGCCTCGATCCCTTTGATTGAAATTGAGATGTTTTTACTTAAGCCAGTTAAGTTGGATGCAATATCAACCTCGGTAATCTGGGTAGAGATGTAATCCAGAATGAACCTCTTTAGTTTTGGCCGAATATCTACTTGAGTTGCATAGTTTTCTATCGCTACCGCACTTGCCAAAACCAAAGCAAGTGAAAAGGAGTTAGGGACTCTTACAAGATCATTATGGGGCAGGGGGTTTCGCCATTTAGAGTTGGATTTAATTACTAAAATGCCAACTCCAGAAGGTCCGGCCCAAGAAGTACTATCAAAAAGTGCAGATTGATATTGAAAATTTGGCAGGCAATCAATCCCGCTACTTGTGCAGTCGGCAAAGATCTGACAATTTCCAACTGGTGCTGATTGGATGTTTCCAGTCTCACCATTTGCAACCTGCCAAACAAGTAAATCTTGTGGATCGACTAAACTCTCTTCAATTACACCCTGCCTATCAACCCCAAGTAAGTTGACTGATCTACCGGAATTTTTTTCAGCTGCTGCAACTGCAAATACTTTTTGTCGATCAATCGCTGAGTAATGCAGTGTGCTCTGTGAATTTAATAGACCTTGTATTCCTATCTGAAAACCCAAATCACTTTCGCCAAGAAACTCAATTTCATCTGGTCTAGTATTTAGATGTTTGGCAATACTTTCCCGAGCCTGCTGCAAGAGCAAAGCAGTTTGGCGTGATTGATTATTTAATTTTGATGGATCTGGCCAGCCTTTTGCGAAAAGCTCAGTTAACAATGATGCCGATGCTGAGTGGAGAACTCTTTCCTGCTGGAAGTTGCCTGTGATGCGAACCACCTAGTACCCCCATCTACGCCAGTGCGACATTGCTAGAGCAGAAGGTTATCCTTAACCCTATGCGCCGGCCTCACTTTAAACCAGTTCTTGGATTAGCTGCCCTGGCTCCACTTTTAGCTGGTTGCGCAAGTAATGAAATCTCAGGTCTTGGCTTTGAAGAGGGTGTATCAAGCGTCAATGATCATGCTTTATCTCTTTGGCAAGGGGCCTGGATCGCAGGAGCAGTTGTTGGAGTATTTACCTTAATTTTGATTCTATGGCCAGCTATCTTCCATCGTAAAAAAGATGAGAATTTTCCAAAGCAAACCCAATATAACATTCCAGTTGAGATCGCATATACGTTAATTCCATTTTTAATTGTGGCAGTGCTTTTCTATTTCACAGTTCAACGCGAGTCTAGAATTTTAAAGATTTCTCCTGATTCTCAAGTCTCTCACTACATTGATGTAGTTGGTTTTCAGTGGTCTTGGCAGTTTAAGTATAAAGATGCTGGGGATTTTAAGAGCGCTACAGTTACTGGAACACCTGCGCAGCCACCAACACTTTATTTGCCGCAAGGTGAAAAAGTTCGTTTTACTTTAGATGCAAATGATGTTGTCCATGGATTTTGGATTCCTGCCTTTATGATTCAGATGCAAAATCTGCCAGGTGTTACAAACCAATTGGAGTTCACTGCAAATAAGCTAGGTACCTATCCTGGTAGATGTAATATTTTGTGCGGTAGAAACCATGCGCAAATGCTCTTTACTGTTAAAGTTGTGACTCCTCAGGAGTATCAAAGCTATATTGAAGGTTTAGTAGCCCAAGAGAAAGCAGCAATCGCATGACCACCTACGCCACTCGCCCAACAATTACTACCTCCAAGGTAGCTCCTGCGCCAACATCTAAGGGTCGGCTAGCTGTTAAGTGGCTAACCTCTACTGATCATAAAACAATTGGTTATTTATATTTAATGACATCATTTGCATGGTTTTTAATTGCTGGATTACTTGCTCTTGTATTAAGAGGAGAGTTGGCTCGCCCAGGACTTCAGTTTCTAAGTACTGAGCAATACAACCAGGTCTTTACTATGCATGGCACCATCATGCTTTTAATGTTTGCCACCCCATTATTTGTTGGATTTGCGAATGTAATAATGCCGCTACAAATAGGTGCAGCTGATGTTGCCTTCCCTCGCCTAAATATGCTCTCATATTGGTTGTATTTATTTGGTGGATTAATGGCCTTTGCCGGATTTTTAACTCCAGGTGGGGCGGCATCATTTGGATGGACTGCTTATGCACCACTTTCAAGTAGTGAGTTCTCACCTGGCATTGGTGCAGATCTTTGGTTAGTTGGGCTAGCTATTGGTGGCCTTGGCACAATTTTAGGTGGAGTTAATTTTGTAACCACGATTTTAACAATGCGGGCTCCCGGCATGACAATGTTTAGAATGTCAATATTTAGTTGGAATGTTTTATTAACATCAATTTTGGTATTGATTGCATTCCCACCATTAGCAGCTGCATTTTTAGCCCTGGAATCTGATCGATTATTTGGCTCGCATATTTTTGATCCAGCAAATGGCGGAGCCATGTTGTGGCAACACCTATTTTGGTTCTTTGGTCACCCAGAGGTTTATATTTTAGCGTTGCCATTTTTTGGTATCGCAACAGAAATTTTGCCAGTCTTTTCTCGCAAACCAATCTTTGGGTATAAGGGTTTAATTGCCGCAACCATTGCAATTGCAGCCCTATCCGTTGCAGTTTGGGCGCACCATATGTACGCCAGCGGACAGGTGCTATTACCATTTTTCTCATTTATGACATTCCTAATTGGTGTGCCAACTGGAGTTAAGTTTTTTAACTGGATCGGCACAATGTGGCGCGGTTCAGTTACCTTTGAGACTCCGATGCTGTGGGTGATGGGATTTTTAGTTACATTCTTATTTGGTGGAATTACTGGAATCATTTTGGCATCACCACCACTTGATTTTGCAGTCTCCGCCTCATACTTTGTCGTCGCCCACTTTCACTACGTTCTATTTGGAACTGTAGTTTTTGCCATGTTTGCAGGCTTCTACTTCTGGTGGCCAAAGTTCACCGGTCGCATGCTTGATGAAACTCTAGGCAAAATCCATTTCTGGACTTTGTTCTTTGGGTTCCACTTAACATTCTTAATTCAACACTGGATGGGAATTAAGGGTTTCCCAAGAAGGTATGCAGATTACCTGGCAACTGATGGCTTTACATTTATGAATATGGTTTCAACAGTTGGATCTGGATTGCTGGCTTTATCGATGATTCCATTCTTCATGAATTTATGGATCTCTCGAAACTCACCAAAGGTTGAAACAGATGATCCTTGGGGATATGGCTCATCATTAGAGTGGGCAACATCTTGTCCGCCACCTCGCCATAACTTCACCTCAATGCCTCGAATTAGAAGTGAGCGGCCTGCATTTGATCTTCACTATCCACATATGGCACAAAAGGCTAAGCATTAATGAAAACTAGCTGGATCCTATTTGTTGGTTTATCTATCTTCTATGCAATTCTTACAGTTATCTATTGGCAGGTTGGTGGCGAGCCAGTCGGCATAACAGCAATCTCCTTAAGTGCTGGGCTGGCATTAATTGTCGGCTTTTATCTTTGGTTTACTAATCGTAGATTAGGAAATGTATTACCCGAAGATAATCAGCAGGGTGAGATCGCTGATTCAGCTGGTGAGTTGGGCTTTTTTTCACCTCATTCTTGGTGGCCATTACCAGTTGCATTATCTGCATGTGCAGTTGGATTAGGTTTAATAATTGGTTGGTGGTTGGTATTAATCGCAGTTGGAGCTTTGATTATTTCAATTTTGGGATTGGTTTTAGAGTATGAACGCCCTTCCACCTCAGCACACTAATTATGAAAGATAGAGCTGAGATTATTGATACCCAAAACCCTCTTTACTTTAAGGTTCAAATTGAAATAAAAGCACCTGCTAGCAAGATCTTTGATTTTATATCCCGACCAAGCAATCATCCATTGATGGATGGCTCTGGCACGGTTAAGGGCAGATTTAAGGGAGCAGAGAAACTTTACTTAGGTGCAAAATTTGGTATGAAAATGAGGCTAGGGATTCCATATTTTGTAACTAATCAGGTTGTAGAGTTCAAAGAGAATCATGTAATTGCTTGGCGACACTTAATGAAAAATGTGTGGCGGTATGAACTTCAAAAGATTGATGACAATACAACTCTTGTCATTGAAAGTTGGGATGGTAGAGCAGCATTATCAAGATGGTGGGTTAGTGATGCCGGTAAGTGGGTTCCAAAAGCTATGGCAAAGACCTTGGTAAATTTAAAACAAATCTGCCAAGGGCAGTGAATTTTAACGATTAATTAGTGGATCAATAATCGATGCCAAGATACTTGGTCGGTTGGTAATTTTTTCTTCAAGATCTGCAGCTACAGTGGCTTTAAATCCAGCATTTACCGCTAGATATCTGATTGGCTCTGGCTCCCACTTTCCGATTTTCTCTTCAATAAAAGGTAAATCCTCAACCTGTTGGTTGCAAATACTTTTAGCCAAGGTTTTTGCAACAAGGTAGGAGAGGGTCACGCCATCACCCACGTAGCCACCAATCTCTGCTCTCCCAGTTTTTCGATCAAAGTTAAGGTATGCCTGCCACCTACGAGTCAGTGCCACAGCACCACCCCAGCGATACTCAAACTTTGCATCACTAATTTGTGGAAACCAGGATCTAGCTCTTCTTTCTAAAGCTGAGTGCATTCGATTATCAATTTCACTTCGCTCAGATAATCTAGAGAATAATTTATATCTAACACCTCTACCGCCAATTGCTAATCTGTTATCACCAGTGATCTGGGCATAGGTAATCAAATGACATGCCTCTTGCATGGTAGTTCGCTGAAAGTTTCTAATTTGGGTTATAACATCACTTGGAAGTGGTTGGGTTGCAACCATCAGTGAGTAGATTGGAATCTGCCTATTTCCCATCCAATTTTTAGGAGTAAAGGCCTCAGTGGCTCTAATTGATATGGAGGATGCCACCTCATAGCCATTTACCTCAACTTTTCCTGCCATAATTTTTGATACTGGAGATTTTTCATAAATCTCAACACCGATAGCTTGCAGATATGTGGCAAGGGATCTGGCCAAAGCAAATGGATTTAGTGCAGCACAATGTGGAGTAAAAAGCCCCCCTACTGCAGTTGGAATGTTAATTAAATCCTGGGTTTGCGATTTATTAAGCAAGGTATGTTCACTATCTACATTAGCTGAGATTCTAGATAGTTGCGCTGCGTTTCGAGCAAATAGTAGTGATCCACCCTTTGCATAATCTATTTGCCAATTGTGTTGTGCTGCAATCTCTCCAATCTCATTGATGGCTGAAATCAATGCAAATCTGAGGGCATTAAAGCTTTGGCGACCATGCTCTTTTATTAACCGTGCATTTGAGGTGGGGTACTCAGCAGATGCCCAGCCACCATTTCGACCACTGGCGCCAAAGCCAACATACTCTTTTTCAAATATTGCAATGGAAAGCTCTGGCTGTAATTGTTTTAAGTGGTAGGCACTCCATAATCCACTAAATCCACCACCGACAATTACAACATCAAAATTTTTATTATTTGATATTGCTGCTCGATAGGAGATGGATTGACCTTGTTGCCAAAGGGAGGTATTCATAAGTGCAAGTATAAAGTCTTATGAAATGAGCGGAATTTTTAACTTAAGGCTTTGGCCTTGAAAAAAATTAGTGGTGACCACTTTCTAGCTCTTTAACCTCAGCGGCGGTTGGTTTAGCAATATTTTCAGCATTTGCTGAACTTAATCGAGCCTGTATCTTTGCCCGAATTCCCTTTGGATTTAGCACACCTCGGGCATCTTCTTTAACTAACTCAATTGCAGCAGGCTGCTCATGCTGAGTAAGGGCAAATTTCTTAGCTGGTGATAACTCCTCATGAACCTCAATAAATTCACCATGAGGCAGCATTACTAATCGGCCAGTCTCTCTGCCATGTAATACTAACTCACGATCTTTGCGCTGCAGGGAAAGACAGATGCGCTTAGTAATTACAAAGGCGAGTGGTGGCAGCACAATAATGCCAATTCGAGAAAACCACATAATTTGATTAATTGTTAAATCAAAGTGAGTTGCGATGATGTCATTTCCACCATTAATCATTGCAATCACCATAAAGGTTAGCGACATAGCACCAAGAGCAGTTCGATTTGGCACATTTCTAGGTCTATCTAGTAAATGGTGTTCCCGTTTATCACCTGTGATCCAACTTTCAATAAATGGATAGAGCGCCATACCAGTGAAGATAATGCCGGGGATTATTAAGCCTGGTATCAAGATATTCCAGGAAATAGTCTTACCAAACAAATAAGTTTCAAGTGGTGGTGACATTCGAACTAATCCATCTAGCCAACCCATATACCAATCTGGTTGCGAACCAGCTGAAATCTGCCCTGGGGTGTATGGGCCATAGAGCCAAAGTGGATTAATAGATGCCACCGCACCTAAGAATGCTGTGATTCCAAATACGATAAAGAAGAAACCACCAGCCTTTGCCATGTAGACCGGCATTAGCGGGTAACCGACAACATTTTTTTCAGTCCGTCCAGGTCCTGGATACTGAGTGTGCTTTTGATACCACACCAACATTAGGTGAACGGTAATTAACGCTAAAAATATGCCAGGTAAAAGTAGTACGTGAACAATATAAATTCTAGGAATAAATACCTCACCTGGAAATGCGCCACCAAATGCGAAAAACGATAGGTATGTTCCGACTACTGGAATAGATTGAATAATTGCATGTGCAATTCTGATACCAGTTCCAGAAAGTAGATCATCTGGAAGTGAGTATCCTAAGAAACCCTCAACAATCGCTAGGGTTAAAAGTGCAACTCCTAAAATCCAATTGAATTCACGTGGTTTTCTAAAAGCGCCAGTAAAAAATACTCTTAGTAGGTGAACCACTATTGCAGCTACGAAAATTAAAGCTGCCCAGTGGTGAATTTGTCGCATCAGTAAACCACCGCGAACATCAAAGGAGATGTGCAGGGTTGAGGCGTAAGCGGCGCTCATCTCAACATCTTTGAGTGGCTGGTAACTACCTTCATAGACCACATGGCGCATTGATGGATCAAACCAAAATGTTAAAAATGTGCCCGAGAGTAATAAAATGATAAATGAGTAAAGTGCGATCTCACCTAACATAAATGACCAGTGATCTGGAAATACTTTATTTAAATTCTTTTTTAACCACGCTGCAGCACCAGTTCGCTCATCAACATAATTTGCAACGTTGCCAGCGATTCGCTCACGTGCGGTCATGATTTCCTCTCCCAAAAACTTGGGCCAACTGCTTCAGTAAATGGTTGTTTTGCAATTAGGAATCCATCAGCATCGACGGTGATGGCTAATTGTGGCAGAGGTCGTGCCGCCGGGCCAAAGATAACCTTTGCGGCGCGGGTCACATCAAAGGTGGATTGATGACATGGGCAAAGTAGATGCTTGGTACTTTGCTCATAAAGGGCTACTGCACATCCCATATGTGAGCAGATCTTTGAGAAGGCAATAATTCCCTCATAGGTCCAGGAGAATCGCTCTGCATCTAATTGGAACTCACTTGGGCGCAATCTGATCAAGAGCACTGCATCTTTGGCAATATTCTCCAAGGTGCGCTTCTTGCCAGGTGCTAACTCCGGCATAACTTGAGCCACAGCTCCAACCTCTAGATCACTTGGTCTAATTGGGCGATCACCTGGATCTGTCACCAATCTAGTACCACTCTTCCAAGAGGTTTCATTTAATGAGTTGCCTGGAAGTGGACCTAGATCTCTTAATAATAAAACCGCTGGTAGACCCGCTAACCCAGCTGCTGCGGCCAAGCTTCGTTTGATTAATGGACGACGTCCTAAACCTGCAGATTCTGCTCCTGCTTTAGCAGTTTTCACAAATGCATCTCGATCTGACTGTTCAGATTTTAATTCATCTCTTTCTGCAATAACCTCTTGATCAGGCATCAAAGTCTTTGCCCAATGAACTGCACCAAAACCAATAAATAACAAGCTAGCTGCCATTCCAATACCAATTCCCAATTGCTGAGCATTAGTACTTCCCATTATTGGGATAAAAATAAAAAGATCCTCATTTACAAAGAAGAATGAGTAAATGAATAACAAGGTACCAACTGCTGAAAGTGAGAATAAGATTGCAACTTGGCGTTCAGCTCGTTTTGCTGCAATTGGATCAATATCAGCTTTGCGGTGAATATGCTCTGGCAACCCTGGATCTGATAACGGCTCTAACTCTTTTGACATCTTTTTCTACCTCGACTTTGCTGTTAGCCAAACAGCAATTCCAATTAGTAATCCAAGACCTAAGGTCCAAACTAATAATCCTTCAGTTACTGGACCAACCCGACCCAGGGGAGCACCACCTAAACTTGGCTCGCTCTCAGCTGATTTAATCCATTTAATTATTGATAACTTCTCCGCTGGGGTAATGGTTTTATCTGAGAAAACTGGCATGGCTTGTGGTCCAGTAATCATTGCTTCATAAATATGTCTTGGCTCAACTCCCATTACAGTCGGTGCATACTTTCCTTGAGTTAGCGCACCGCCTTGGCCAGCAAAGTTATGACACATTGCGCAATTATTTCTAAACAACTCACCACCCTCTGCGGTATTGCCATCACGCTCCCATTTAATCTCTTCATTGGTATAGGCGCGAGGACCTGGTGCCAATGAGGCGACATAAGCAGCCAATGCTGCTACCTCCTCCTCATCATAAACTGGCGCCTTTCGCATTGCCTGCTGACTCATATCCTGCATCGGCATACGGCCAGTTGCTACTTGAAAATCAACGGAGGCAGCGCCAACTCCAATTAAGGATGGACCAACGCCAGCTCCTTCGGCATTTAAACCATGACAGGATGAACAACCCTTTAAAAATATTTGTTGCCCCTCTTCAATTAAGGTTGAACGAGCATCTGCTGCCATGGAGTTCGAAGATGGCGCAGCGGTCGCGACGGAGAAGGTAAAGCCAAGTGCGCAAAGGGAGAATAACAAAAGTAGTGGGCGAGCAAATCTATGTTTACGATACTTTGAAATAAATTTCATCAATACCCCTATTTTATTAAATAGATCGCGGTAAATAACGCGATCCACACGATGTCAACAAAGTGCCAGTAGTAGGAGACCACGATTGCAGTAGTAGCTTGGGAGTGACCAAATTTTTGGGCACGAAAGACTCTAATTAGTAGAATTAAAAATGCGATTAAACCACCAGTCACATGCAAGCCGTGAAATCCAGTTGTCAGATAAAAGACTGAACCATAAGGGGAGGATGAGATTGTTAATCCCTCATGAACTAATTCGGCATACTCAAAAACCTGACCGCCAATAAAAAAAGCACCCATCAAAAAAGTTAGTGCAAACCACTCCCGCATTCCCCATTTACTAAGTTGCCAAAGTGCCCCAGCTCTTCTTGCTTGAAATCTCTCAGCCGCAAAGACTCCATACTGGCAGGTTACCGAGGACAAAACTAAAACTGTGGTGTTGGTAGCAGAGAAGGGAATATTTAACATCCCAGTTGACTCAGCCCAAACCCCTGGGCCTTGCACAGCACGGGTTGTGAAGTACATAGCAAATAGCGCGGCAAAAAACATTAACTCAGATGAGAGCCAAACTATTGTGCCAACTGCAACCAGGTTAGGACGATTGGTCTTTGTGGTGGGGCTGGCATAAGTGGTCATGGGGGTGATTATTCCGCAAATAGATAGGAATACCTCAATTTGTTTGATGGCTAGCCCACTTAGATCTGGGTGAATCTGATCACCACCACAATGGCCATGATCTATCTAGGTAGGGATAGGTAGGATTAGCTCATGAACTCGCACACGGGCAAATTGGTTATCACCCTTTACTCAGATGATTCAACAGTTCGTCAAGCGGTAATTGCCGCACTTGGCAAGCAATTAGATAAGCAGCTGCCACCTCATGAGATTAAAGAGTTTGCCACCGCGGCAGCCCTTCGGCTTTATGTTGATAGTAAAAAACAGGTCGATCTTTTTATTTTAGATGGCGAGTCAGTCCCTGAGGGCGGAATGGGAGTAGCTCGGCAGTTAAAGGATGAGGTCTTTAATTGCCCGCCAGTTTTAATAATTACCGGCAGAGTTCAAGATAATTGGTTAGCTGCCTGGTCGAAGGCGGAGGCAACTGTTACTCATCCCATCGATCCATTTACGCTAGCTACGAAATGTGCGGCGTTACTGAAATCTAATTCTGCGCTCGCAAATTAATTGTTAGAAAATGATGAGTTGGGATTTAATACTTTCATCATTGGAGAGTAAAACTGACTTAAGTAGCGAGCAAGCTAGATGGGCAATGTCAGAGATTCTTCAAGGAAAAGCTGAAAATGAAAAAATTAAACAATTTCTAATGGGTCTAAAAAATAAGGGCGAGAGTGCACAAGAGGTAAAGGCGCTGGTAGATCAGATGTATGAGTATTGTGCGCCGATAAAAATTGAAGAACGAGCTGTAGATACAGTTGGTACCGGAGGAGATGGCGCAAATACAATTAATATTTCAACTGCGGCGGCAATTATTACTAATGCAGCTGGAGCTCGAGTGGTTAAACATGGAAATCGTGCTATGTCTTCCAAATCTGGTGCGGCAGATTTGCTTGAGGCCTTAGGTATTGCGGTAGATCTAACGGGTAGTGAGGTTGAAAAAACTGTCCACAAAATCGGAATTGGCTTTTGTTTTGCCCCAGTTTTTCATCCGGCGATGAGGTATGCAGCTGCAGCACGAAAAGAATTAGGTGTTGCCACAATTTTTAATATTTTAGGACCACTCTCAAATCCAGCTAAACCAAAAGCTTTCTCAATTGGTGTGGCTAGAGTTGAATTACTTCAGGTTATGGCGGAGGTGCTACTGGCCCAGGGCAAAGAGGGGTTTGTATTTCATGGCGATGATGGCCTAGATGAAGTATCTATAGCATCAACTACCACAGTGCTGCAGGTAAGTAATGGCAAAATTGAAAAAAATAATTTTGATCCAACTGAACTTGGAATTACATCAGCTCCGATTTCAGCTTTAGCTGGAGGAGATGCGGAATTTAACGCTAAAAAAACAAGAGATATTTTTAATGGGAAAAAAGGTGCCATGCGAGATGCAGTTACCTTAAATGCCGCATTTGCGATCGCTGCTTTTAAAGGTGATTTTCATTTACCACTTCAAAATCAAATAGCTAATGGCTTTGTCCTAGCAAATCAAGCGATAGATTCTGGTGCTGCCATGGCTGTGGTTAATAAGTGGGTGGCGCTTTCCAATGAGCTAGCCAGTGCTAGATAGAGCTTAAGCCCCAGTAATTTTTACGCTGAATATGAGCGGCGGTTTTTGCAAACTCCATGAGTGCATCCACGGTGTGAACTTCAAAGCTGCCTAACCTTTCAATTAAGCCATGCAAAATCTCAGTGGTGGCCTTGGCATCATCTAAAGCGCGATGATTTGGTTCTGTTTTGGTGCCAAAAAATTCAGCAAGGGTAGAAAGTTTACAATTTGGTACATCCTCTTTACTTAATACCTGACGAGCAATAGTTACGGTATCAAGTGTTTTATATGCTGGCCATTTAATATCCATATCTTTAGCTGCACTCTTTAAAAAACTAAGATCAAATGGAGCGTTGTGCGCAACTAAAATCGCTTGTGAGCTATCGCCTGCAAAATCAAAAAATGCTGGCAAGATCTCATCAATTACCGGCGCATTGGCCAACATTTGTTCAGTAATTCCAGTCATTTGGGTTATGTACTCTGGAATTGGAGTAAGTGGATTAACAAATGATTCAAAGAGACCATGATGCTCACCAGATTTAACTTTGACAGCTCCTATTTCAGTTATTGCCGCACCCTTTTTAGGTGATGATCCAGTAGTTTCTAAATCAACGATTACAAAAGTAGTTTGTTGCAGAGTTGTGCTACCTAAGACCATGGTTTAAAGATACCTGCCGGAGATGACAGATCTAAGTAGGACTAGGAAATACTAAAAAATGACTTAATAGCACTCACAATCATCTCAACTGCGATTGCAGAAAGTAACAAGCCCGCTATGCGAGCCAATAATGTAACACCTGCATCCTTAATAACTGCCAGTATTTTGGTTGAAAACATAAAGGTAAGGCCAATAAT
>Ga0255167_1000321_pt1 | contig 17745 bp, 17 predicted proteins | sample Atl_Miss_RepA_8d_FD_183177 | JGI IMG/M metagenome (GOLD analysis project Ga0255167, IMG submission 183177) | Freshwater microbial communities from Altamaha River, Georgia, United States - Atl_Miss_RepA_8d | ecosystem: Environmental > Aquatic > Freshwater > River | place: USA: Georgia | collected... | reverse complement strand
CGTTCAATTTCAAATTTAGGATGCATAAGGCGATTAGCAAGATCACCTGAAGTGGTAAACATAAGAAGTCCTGAAGTATTAATATCGAGACGCCCTATCGAAATCCATTTTTCATTTTTAATTCTAGGTAACTTTGAAAATACTGTAGTTCTTTTTTGCGGGTCACTTACCGAAACAATTTCGCCTTCAGGCTTATGGTAGATAAGAATTTTAGGAAATTTTAAATCAAAGAAAAGATGCGTCGTTTTTCCATCAATCTTAATGACATCATGCTCATGGATTAATTGACCTAAAGTTGCTGGATTGTCATTAACATACACACGACCTGCCTCGATATATTTTTCCATTTCTCGTCTAGATCCAATGCCAGATTGAGCGAGGAGTTTATGTAAGCGCTGTGTTTTATTTGGGCTTGTTGGCTTGCTATCTTTTCTTGAGTCTTGATCTTTTGAACGCATAGGGTAATTAAGCCATTAATGACCTAACGTTAGACATTCAATGGAATTTCATTTTGGAGGAAGCTTTCGATATCAGGAAGCTCGGATAAAGATCTTAAATTAAAATCATTTAAAAAATGTTTTGTTGTTGCATACAAAGAAGGTCTTCCAGGCACATCTTTTTGACCAATCACATCAATCCAATCTCTTTCTTGAAGCTGTCTAATAGCATTCGGATTGAGTGCAACACCTCTAATTTCTTCTATCTCACCTCGTGTCACTGGCTGCCTATAAGCTACAATTGCCAATACTTCCATTACGGCACGACTATATTTAGCTACTTTTTCAGGGCTTAACCTCATAAGATAACTTGCATATTCTTCTCTTGCTTTAAAGCGATAACCCGAGGCCACGAGTACTAATTCCATAGTACGATCTTGCCATTCTGTTTTTAGCTCATCTAGTAACATTCTTAATGTCGAACGTTCAATTTTTTCAGAAAATAATTTTTGCAAATCATCCAAAGATAAAGGATTGGGACTTGTGAGTAATGCCACTTCTAGTATTTGTTTAATTTTTGATATGTTATTTAAATCTGTCATAGCCTAATTAATCTGTAATTTAATATAGATAGGAGAAAAACTTTCTTGCTGAGTAATTTTAATAAGCCGCTCTCTAGCCAATTCTAATATAGCTAAGAAACATACAACTAATTTTTGAATTCTATCCTCAGCCACATCAAACAATGATGAAAATTCAACAAATTCCTCTTCTTGAAGTTTTCTTAAAATCATGGTCATATGCTCTCTGACGGAAAGCTCATTTCGAGCAACTTTATGAGCTTCAAAATGTTTTGCACGATTTAAAATATTTTTCCACGCAGCGAATATGTCATCGATTGATACATCTGGATAAGTAATTTCTGTAATTTTTTCAAAATAAGCATTAGCTACAAAAAGATCAACGCCTACTTGTGGCATTTGTGTAAGTTTTTCAGAGGCTATTTTAATGAGCTCATATTCCATGAGTCTTCGAACAAGTTCCGCTCGAGGATCTTGCTCTGCATCTACTTCGGCTGTTTTCTTTGGTAATAGCATTCTTGATTTAATTTCAATCAAAACTGCGGACATAAGTAAATAATCTGCAGCTAACTCAAGCTTAATTTTTTTCATTTTCTCTACATAATCCATGTACTGAATTGTTAAGTCAGCCATAGGGATATCGAGAATATCTAAGTTATGTTTTCTAATGAGGTATAAAAGAAGATCAAGCGGTCCCTCAAAAGCTTCTAGGTAAATTTCAAGCGCATCAGGAGGAATGTAGAGATCCTGTGGTAATGCCTCAATATTCTCTCCATGAATTTTTCCGATCGTCGCTGTTTGCACTTCTTGATTCATTAGTAATTTAACCCCATCGCTTCTCTGACTTCTCGCATCGTTTCTCTTGCTAATTTTCTCGCTTTTTCACAACCCTCTGCCACGATATTTTTTACAAGATCAGGATCTTCAATGTAATGAGAGGCTCTTTCTTGAATAGGTTTCAATTCTTTGTTGATCGCTTCAATCACAGGTTGCTTACATTCAATACATCCTATTTTAGCTTCTCTACATCCTGTTTCGACCCAAGACTTTGTTTCGTCATTTGAGTAAACTTGATGTAATTGCCACACTGGGCAATGATCTGGATTGCCTGGGTCATTTCTTCTGACACGCGCAGGATCTGTTGGCATTGTTTTAATTTTTTTCTCAACAGATTCAGGAGGCTCCCTTAAAGCAATGGTATTGTTATAAGACTTAGACATTTTCTGTCCATCTAAACCAATCATTTTTGATGCGGGGGCTAATTTATATTCAGGCTCAACTAGAATCATTTTGCCACCCCCTTCTAAAAAGCCTAACAACCTTTCTTTGTCACCTAAACTTAATCCCTGATGTTCTTCGATTAACACACGCGCTGAATCTAAGGCTTCTTCGTCGCCATTTTCTTGATATGCCGTTTTCATTTCCATATAAAGACTACTTTTTTTAGAGCCTAATTTTTTAATTGCCTCTTCAGCTTTTTCAACAAAGCCAGCTTCTTTGCCATAAAGATGATTGAAGCGCCGCGCAATCTCACGTGTAAATTCAATATGAGGAATTTGATCTTCACCCACAGGCACTTGAGTGGCCTTATAAATTAAAATATCCGCGCTTTGCAATAATGGATAACCTAAGAATCCATAAGTCGATAAATCTTTGGAGGATAGTTTTTCCTGCTGATCTTTATAGGTTGGCACCCTCTCTAACCAGCCTAGCGGTGTAATCATAGACAATAACGTATGAAGTTCAGCGTGCTCAGGGACTTTAGACTGAATAAAAATAGTTGCTGTTGCTGGATCAACACCCGCTGCAAGCCAATCCACAACCATTTCCCATACATTTTCTTCAATAATTTCAGGAGAGTCATAATGTGTCGTGAGTGCATGCCAGTCGGCTACAAAGAATAGACATTCGAATTCATGTTGGAGGTTGATCCAATTCTTAAGCACTCCATTGAAGTGGCCTAAATGAAGATTGCCCGTAGGTCGCATGCCAGATATGACGCGTTCAATAGCCATAGCCTATAATTTCATCCTTAAGCAAATATCCATAAAATTAAACTTTGACTAATTTGGATCAAAGGAAAAATGATCAAATCAAGAATATGGGTCATTAATAAAATAATCAAAATTAAAAAACCATATCGCTCAACTTGCGCATATTTATAAGCCAAATGATTTGGTAATAAACTTACAGCAATTCTTCCTCCATCAAGCGGCGGTAATGGGATTAGATTCAAAACCATCAAAGATAAATTAATACTAATACCTGCAATACCCATTTGTTGAACAAATAGAGACATTGACTCTGGAAAGTATGCGCTTCGTCCAAATAAAATCGTCCAAAAAATCGCCATAATTAAATTTGATAAAGGACCAGCAGCAGCTACCCAAAGCATATCTTTTTTAGGATGACGCAAATTCATAAAATTAACTGGAACAGGCTTGGCCCAGCCAAATAAAACGCCTCCTAATAATACGGTTAACGCTGGGAGAACAATGGTACCAATCGGATCAATATGTCGAAGCGGGTTTAAACTAATTCTGTTTTGATTATAAGCAGTCAAATCACCAAAATGCTTAGCAGCGTATCCATGAGCTGCTTCATGAACCGTAATCGCAAAGATAATGGGAAGTGCGTAAACGGTAACTTTTTGTATAGCGGTTAATTCCATATATAGAATGTCATTCTATTTGAATATTCTTATATTCAATCAAGAAATATGTGATTTTAAGAAAAAATTTAGTTCAGTAAGGCATTGACTTCATTCCAACTTTTCCATATCGGAACACATGTTTCAGGAAGTTTAGGTAAAGATCCCATCTCCTTATAAGAAATCCCCGGCCCATGATAGTCAGAGCCTACAGATGCTAGAAATTCAAACTCATCAGAAATTCTTGCAAATTTTAAAGCATCTTCAGTTGTATGGCTTCCTGAAATGACTTCAATCCCCTGGCCTCCCAATGCTTTAAATTCATCCAAGAATGCCAACAGATTATTTTTACCCAAATCATACCGAGCAGGATGAGCAATAGTTGCAATACCTCCACTTTCACGGATCCATGTCAGCGCATTTTCTAGACTTGTCCATGTATGTTCAATAAAGCCTGGTTTGCCTTTTACGAGATAGTTTTTAAATACGGTTTTCACATCTTTAGCATAGCCTGTTTCAACTAAAAATCTTGCAAAATGTGTTCGGCCTAAGATGCCTGATTTTGCATATTTTAATGCCCCTTCTAAGCTGCCTTTAATACCTATCTTATCCAATGCATGCGCTATTTGTTTCGCTCTTTCAAAGCGCCCTTCTCGAATAGAAGAAAGTCCTTGTAATAAGGTCTTATTTTCTGAATCTATATTTAATCCAACGATATGAATCGTACCCCTTTTCCATGTCACTGAAATTTCAACACCATGAATTAAATGCATACCCAATAATTTTGCTTCTGAAGTTGCCTCTGTTAAACCCTCCACATCATCATGATCAGTTAAAGAGAGTACTTTAATGCCTCTAGCATGCGCGTGTTGAACAAGTGCAGTTGGGCTTAATAAACCATCAGATATAGTAGAATGTGAATGAAGATCAATCATAAGTATCGTTGCTTCTATATGAACCACCATAGTATCAGATAGTCTAGACCAAAGATAATTTACAAAAGCCTTGAGGTAATTTTAAAAAAATGAAATTTCTATTCGATCTCTTTCCTGTGATTCTTTTTTTTATTGCATATAAATTTTCAAATATTTATACCGCAACATTAGTCGTCATTGCTGCCACATTTTTTCAAGTGATTTATAGTAGGCTTATTCATAAAAGAGTGGATAAATTGCTCATATTTAATGCTGTATTGATCAGTATCTTAGGGGGTATAACTTTATGGCTTCACGATGCAAACTTCATTAAATGGAAGCCGAGTATTTTGTATTGGCTCCTATCAGGTGCACTTTTATTTTTTCAATTTTTTAAGAAAAAAAATCTTGTTAAAAATCTCATGGGACAACAAATACAGTTAAATGAAAAAACTTGGAATCAAATCAATATGACATCTGCACTATTTTTTGGTGGTTTAGGTGCACTTAATCTTTATGTCGCCTTTAATTTTTCAGAGAGTACTTGGGTTAATTTTAAATTATTTGGCATTACAGGATTAATCATCTGCTATGCCATATTGATTGGTGTTTTAGCATCAAGAGCACATCACAAATAATATGTTTTACGCCATCATCGCTAAAGATAAGCAAAATAGCCTTAATCAAAGATTAGCTCAAAGACCAGCGCATTTAGCGCGTATTCAAATATTACAAGATCAAGGAAAGCTGCTTCTCGCCGGCCCTTTTCCTGCTATTGATGCCATAGATCCTGGTTTAGATGGTTTTTCAGGAAGTCTTATTGTGGCTGAATTTACTTCGCTCGATGAGGCGATACGTTGGGCACATGAAGATCCTTTTTATATTTCAGGTGTGTACGCGTCTGTTGAAGTAAAGCCTTTCAGAAAAACACTACCTTAAATATTTATGCTGCAAGATCTTATTAAAGAAAGGCTGGCATTTTTAGAGCCTTCATATTTAAGCCTTGAGGATTTAAGCCACCTTCACAAAGGACATAGCGGCAATACAGGTGGAGGACATTTCAATTTAGTAATTACAAGTTCGCATTTTTTAGGAAAATCAACGATAATGAGGCATCGCATCATTTACGACGCGCTTAAAGATTTAATTCCTCAAAAAATTCATGCATTAAGTATCAAAGCTGATTTGCCTTAAGGAATCACTCTACAATATAAATTACTAAGGAGCTTTAATGTTTTCTTTTATCAAAACCTTAATTTTTGTTTTACTAATTCAGCTTGGATTTTTAGCACAAGCAGCCGATTTAAATATTACGGTGAATGGTAAGCCTATCAAAAAAAATCTTTATGATTTTGTAGTGAAAGATCTTACAAGTCGTGGCCAGAAAATGGATGACAATCTTAACAATATGATTGTGAATCGTATGATTGCCATGGAGCTTATTAATCAAGAAGCAGAGAGAACCGGACTCAATAAAGACGCTAACTATCTTTTAAAAGAGGAATTAGCGCGCAAAGAAATGCTATACAACACATTCTTACAAAACTACGTAGAAAAAAATCCTATTTCAGAATCTGATATTAAAAATGCTTATGAACAATACAAAAAAGATTTAGGCACACAAGAATTCAATGCAAAACATATTCTCGTTGGAAGTGAGCAAGAAGCTAAAGATATCATTGCTGAACTTAATAAAGGCGGCAACTTTACTAAACTCGCAAAAGACAAATCAAAAGACCCAGGTTCAAAAGATAAAGGTGGTGACTTAGGTTGGTTTCCAGCCAATACCATGGTTAAACCATTTGCTGATGCGCTGACGTCGCTTAAAAAAGGTAACTTCACAGCAACCCCTGTGCAAACGCAATTTGGCTGGCATATAATTAAATTAGAAGATACAAGAGCACTTCAAGCGCCTGAGTTCGATAAAGTGAAAGAAGGTTTGGCTAAAACACTGCAACAAAAACAACTTGATAAACTTATTTTAGACCTCAAAGCAAAAGCTAAGATTGTAGATAACCGTAAATAAGGCGTTCAACCTTAGAAACCTTAAAAGCCTGCGCTATGCAGGCTTTTTTGTATATAATAATAAGAATCATTATCATTTAGATTGCTATGACTACCTTATTAGAATTATCAGAAGGCCAAAGTGGCTTAATCCTTAAGCTCGCCATGGATCGCTTTCTTATCCAAAGGCTGAATGCCATGGGGTTAAAAAGTGGAAAGAAAATCACCGTCTTAAGAAAAGCGCAGTTTAAAGGTCCCTTTCACATCATGATTGATACAACCGAACTTATGATCAGGGAACACGAAGCATCACTCATCCACATCAATAAAGCTCTTCCATGAAACGTATTGCCCTCTTAGGTATGCCAAATACTGGCAAGTCCACCCTGTTTAATCGATTAAGTGGATCATCGGCACGCGTGGGTAATTGGCCTGGCATTACAGTAGATTTACATGCAGTCAAAACATTGCTAGGCGGCCATATGGCTGAACTGGTCGATCTTCCAGGTATTTATGATCTTCAAGGCTTATCTGAAGATGAAAAAATTGTACAAAGCTTTATCAACCACAACAAAATTGATTTAGCGATTGTTGTTTTATGCAGCGCTCAAATTGAACGACAACTTTCATTATTATTACAACTTCAAAAACTTCATATTCCTTGTGTATTAGCACTCAATATGCATGATGAAGCAAAGAAAATGGGCATCACTATCAATGCGCCATTATTAGAGAAAAAACTTAACACGCCTGTCATTAAAACAAGTGCTAAATTTGGCGAGGGTATGATTGAACTTTTAGAGGCATCAACTCAAGTGATGAATCAAAAAATCACTGCGCCTATTAAAAAAATTAAGCCATTAAATTTCTCTGATCAAATATCTCAAGAAAAAAATATTCAGGCTTTAATTCAATCAACTGTGAAGTATCCAGCCAAACTTAATGATAAAAATACAAAAAAATTAGATGCTTTCTTTCTAGATCCTTATTGGGGCTTACCTATTTTTTTTGTGATTGTATTTTCGATATTTCAGTTTATTTTCACGCTCGGTAAACCCATTCAAGATTTGATGACTCAATTCTTTAATTTTTTTAGAGTGGAATATCTTGAGCCTTTATTTACAAATCATCATGGTATCTTTCAAAGCCTACTGTTAGATGGCCTCTATTTAGGCGTCACGACCGTAGCAGCTTTCGTACCCATTATTATTCTTTTCTTTCTCATCATGAGCATTGTCGAGGATAGCGGTTATTTCTCAAGGGCTGCATTTTTAATGGATGCCATGATGGAAAAGATAGGCTTAGATGGTAGAGGTTTTGTCATGATGCTTATGGGCTTTGGTTGCAACGTGCCCGCTCTCATGGGCACTAAAATTATGCGCACGAAAGAATTGCGTCTTTTAACCATGTTTGTGATTCCATTTTCATTATGCTCAGCAAGACTTCAGGTATTTTTATTTATCATTACAGCACTTTTTAGTGCCAAATATGGTCCTTTGGTTCTTTTCTGTCTTTATCTCTTAAGTTTTTTAACAATCTTTATTTCAGCGCTGATTTTTAAACATCAGTTTAAAAATAAAGAGCCTATTATTATTGAATTGCCCCCCTATCGCTTTCCGACAATAAACCACATCATTAAAAGAAGTGTGCTTGAAATTAAGCATTTTCTAACACGTGCAACTAAATTCATCATTATTGGGGTTCTTCTTGTATGGGCATTAACCCATTTTCCAGCAGATGTGCCGATTGCGAGTGAATTCACTTATTCGGGTCAATTAGGTCAATGGTTATCCCCTATTTTTCATCCTATTGGCATTAATGAACAACTAGTGATTGCGCTTATCTTTGGCTTTATTGCTAAAGAGATTGTTATTGGAGCATTGGCTGTGATTTATGGAGTAGAGGGTAATGCTTTAGCTCATCATCTTTATAGTAATGTGAGTCAAATACAGGCGATTAGCTTCATGATTTTTACTCTAATTTATACGCCCTGCCTTTCTACGATTGCAACACTTAAAAATGAATCTAAAAACCTTTCGTTTGTAATTTATTCAGTCTCGTGGGCACTGCTTCTTGCCTGGATTTTTAGCTTTATTTTCTATCAAACCTCGCTCTACTTTTCTAGTTAATTTGTTAAAAATTAACAAGGTTTTAAAAAATAGCTTCTGTTAAAATCACAAGCTTAAAGTAACGTCTTAAAACACTACCCAAAACATGCAAAGCCAAGAAATTATTTATATTGCTGGTGGTCCAGCTTATTCAAAGTTTAGAAAAGAAAAACTTCTTGGAAAGCTACAAACAATCAATAAGCAAATCAAAGATATTTATTCTGAATATCTTCATATCATATGGTGTGAGAAGAAAATCACAGAAAATGATAAAACTACCTTAGAAAAAATTCTACATTATGGCCCTTTGGCTCATTTACTAAAATTTAAAGATAATGCGATTATCACTATGCCTCGTCCTGGGACTATATCGCCTTGGGCCTCAAGAGCTACTGATATTGCAAACCATTGTGGACTCGATGACATTAAACGTATCGAGAGAGCAGTTGCTGTGTATGTTGAATTAAAAGACGAATCTTTATTACCAGATGATGAAAAGAAAAAGCTTTCAGTAATGCTTCATGATCGCATGACAGAAGTTGCAATTTTTGATCTTAATGAAACTCAATCTCTTTTTTCTCATCTTCCTCCCAAGCCTATTCAATATGCAGAAATACTTGAAGGTGGAAAACAAGTCTTAAATGATTTCAATAAAAATTTAGGCTTAGCTTTATCTGAAGATGAAATTGATTATTTATTTAATTATTTTACTTCGATTAAAAGAAATCCTACAGATGCAGAGCTCATGATGTTTGCGCAAGCAAATTCAGAACACTGTCGTCATAAAATTTTTAATGCTGATTGGATTATCGATGGTAAGACGCAATCTAAATCACTTTTTGGCATGATCAAAAATACGCATCAATTACATCCTGGTAATACGATTGTGGCTTACTCAGACAACTCTTCAATTGTAAAAGGTACTAAGATCAATCGATTTTATCCAAACCAAAATGGTATTTATGGTGATCACGAAGAACTCACTCACTTTATTATGAAAGTGGAAACGCATAATCATCCCACTGCAATCTCTCCCTTCTCAGGCGCTGCAACAGGCGCAGGTGGTGAGATCAGAGACGAAGGCGCAACTGGCCGAGGCTCAAAACCCAAAGCGGGTCTCACAGGATTTTCAGTCTCAAATTTGCGAATTCCTGAATTTATTCAGCCTTGGGAAAAAGATATTTACGGTGCACCTTCTCGCATATCATCAGCACTTCAAATTATGATTGATGGTCCTATTGGAGGCGCTTCATATAACAATGAATTCGGCAGACCCAATATTGCGGGATATTTTAGAACATTAGAAATCAAATTCGATCACGAGGTAAAAGGTTTTCATAAGCCAATTATGTTAGCGGGTGGCATTGGAAGTATTCATGATATTCATACAAAAAAACATGCGATCCCGCCAGGTGCCTTGCTTATTCAATTAGGCGGTCCTGCAATGCTTATCGGTTTAGGCGGTGGCGCTGCTTCAAGTATGGGTACTGGATTTAATGCAGAAAATTTAGATTTTGATTCCGTGCAACGTGGCAATCCTGAATTACAAAGAAGAGCTCAAGAAGTGATTGACCGATGCTGGCAATTAGGTGCTCAAAATCCTATCTTAAGTATTCATGATGTAGGTGCTGGTGGCTTATCAAATGCATTTCCTGAGTTAGTCAATGATGGTGGTGTTGGTGCCACCTTTCAATTACGCGCAATTAATAATGAAGAGCCGAGTATGTCGCCACGTGAGCTCTGGTGTAATGAAGCCCAAGAACGCTATGTATTGGCGATTAAAGAAAAAGATCTTGATTTATTTAAATCGTTTTGTGAACGAGAAAGATGCCCTTTTGCAATTGTAGGTATTGCAAAAGATGACAAACAACTTATTGTCGAAGATAGTTTACTTAAAAAAGATGCGGTCCATATGGATTTATCTATTCTCTTAGGAAAGCCGCCTAAGATGACACGCCATGTAAAGAGAAAAGAAAGAATAATTAAATCTACTAACATAGAAAATATTGATATCAAAGACGCAGCATATCGTGTCTTAAGATACCCCGCCGTTGCAAATAAAATGTTTTTAATTCATATCGGGGATCGATCAGTCACAGGATTAATTGCGAGAGACCAGCTTGTAGGGCCATGGCAAGTTCCTGTTGCTGATGTCGCCGTAACCTTGTCATCATTTGATAGCACATTAGGTGAAGCTTTTACGATTGGTGAAAAAACGCCTATTGCCATGATTGATGCTAAAGCCTCAGTGCGTATGGCATTAGGTGAAGCCATTACTAATTTATCTGCAGCATCGATTTATCATTTAGAAGATATTAAATTATCAGCCAATTGGATGGCGTCAGCAGGACATGAAGGTGAGGATGCAGCCTTATTTGATGCTGTCGAAGAGATTGGAATGCATCTTTGTCCTGATTTAGGTATTAGCATTCCTGTAGGCAAAGATTCTATGTCTATGAAGACCACTTGGTTGGATCAAGAAAAAGAAAAGGCTGTAGTCTCGCCTGTATCGCTCATAGTAAGTGCATTTGCTCCTGTCTTTGATGCAAGGAAAACCTTAACGCCTGCGCTCAATAGAAATCTTAAAGAGAGTGGCCTTATTTATATCGACTTAGGTTTAGGTAAGAATCGATTAGGTGCTTCATCATTTAACTTAGTCTTCAATGAAGTGGGTGATATCCCGCCAACACTTGATGATGCAAAAATACTCAAAGCATTTTTTCAGATCATTCAAATACTGAAAAATGAAAATATGATTGAGGCTTATCATGATCGATCCGATGGTGGGCTCTTTGTTACTTTAACTGAAATGGCTTTCGCAGGACGCTGTGGTCTCAATATCGACTTAACGGATTGTGGTAACAATATTAAAGCTATTCTATTTAATGAAGAATTAGGCGCTGTGATTCAAGTTAAGAAAGAACATATCTCGCATGTGCTTACAAAAATTAATACCGTTTTAAATCACAGTGCTTTCTTGATTGGATCGATTAATTCAGATCACACAATTCACATTAAACATCAAAATAAAACCGTCTTTGAAGATACAAGGTCAAACTTACAAAGTGCCTGGACTGAAACATCTTTTAGGATGCAATCAATACGAGATAATCCAGAATGTGCTTTAGAGGAGTTTTCTGCAATTACAGACGATCTTGATCCAGGGCTAAATCCAAAATTTGATTTTGCAATCCCCCAATCTTTTGCAATCAAAAAAACTAAACCGAGGATTGCTATTTTAAGAGAGCAAGGTGTCAATGGCCATGTTGAAATGGCAGCTGCATTTTCGACCGCAGGATTTGAAGCGCATGATGTGCATATGTCAGATATTATTGAGAATCGGAAATCTTTAACTGATTTTTCAGCGCTTGTTGCGTGCGGTGGTTTTTCATATGGTGATGTATTAGGCGCAGGCGAAGGCTGGGCTAAATCTATTCTATTTAATTCAAAAACACGTGACGCTTTTGAAGCATTTTTCTTGAGGCCTGACACGATAGCACTTGGTATTTGCAATGGCTGTCAAATGATGAGTAATCTGAAAGAAATTATTCCAGGCTCAGCTTTATGGCCACATTTTGTAAAAAATAAATCAGAGCAATTTGAAGCAAGATTTGTATCGGTCGAAATTCTAAAATCGAATTCAATATTCTTTAACGGCATGCATGGTGCAATACTTCCAATCGCGGTCGCACATGGCGAAGGTTATACGGAATATCAAACCCAGAGTCAGATGAATGATGTTTTAAATCATCAACTTGCGACACTTCGCTATGTTGATAATTACCATAAGGGAACTTCTACCTACCCAATGAATCCAAATGGCTCCCCTGAAGGCATTACAGGATTTACTTCGGATAATGGGCGATTTTCTATTATGATGCCTCATCCTGAGAGGGTGTATAGAGCAGTTCAAAACTCTTGGCATCCTGAAACATGGGATGGATTAGCGCCATGGTATAAAATGTTTGCAAATGCTTATCAATTTTTTAACTAAACGAAAGAATCACTCCTTATGAATAAATTTTTAAAAACAACACTGACACTAATTTTGCTTACTTTCTCAATGCAGATCTTTGCATTAACAGACGCAGAGGAAATTGAGTTTGCAGGCGCTGTGAATGAAGGTAAATTACCGATTGTTAAAAAGTATATTGAAGACAAAAAAGTAGATATTAATGCAACTTATTTTGCCTGGAGTCCGCTTCTCATGGCAGCATCAAAAGGACAATTTCAAATACTTAAATATTTAGCCGAACATGGTGCAGATCTTAACTACACACATCCTCTTACAAAAATGAATGCGTTTCATCATGCGGCATTTGATGGTAGAGCTGATATCGTTAAATATCTTGCTTCCAAAGGCGCCGATATCAACAAGAAAATGAAGGGCGGTGTTTCAATCGTTCGTGTTGTTAAAGATAAGGGTGACACTAAAATGGCAGATTTACTCATTTCTTTGGGCGTGAGTGAAGAAGGTTGCGAGGATAAATGCCTTTAATTAATAAGATAATTGATTAAATCGTGAAAAACTTACGTGTAATTTTAATTTTATTCTCACTAATTTTAAGCGCAAATTTAAAAGCGCATGAGTCGCTTAATGCTTTTTCTGGCTTTGTTAGCCCTGAGTCAGTAGCTCAAGATGCTAAAGGTAATATTTATGTCTCCGAAATTGGCGAATTCAATAAAGACGGCGATGGAAAAATTACTCGCATTTCAATCGATGGAAAACTTTCAACATTTGCAAGCGGTATGGATGATCCCAAGGGTTTAACTTTTAGCGGTAAGTCTTTGTTCGTGACGGATAAAAATCGGATATTGAAAGTTGAACCAAATGGCAAATGGACTGTTTTCGGCAGTACTATGGCGTTTCCACAAACGCCTGTCTTTTTAAATGATATAGCCTCAGATGAAATGGGAAATTTATATGTGAGCGATAGTGGTAATCTTAAATCAGGCGGTGCTATTTATAAAATTGCTCCAGATAAAAAAATTACTCTAGTGCTTGATGAAAATACGCCTGAAATTTTGGCGCCTAATGGTCTTTGGATCATTAAAAATGATCTTTATGAAGTAGATTTTTCAAGTGGCATTTTATACAAAATTAATTTGAAAACTAAATCAATTTCAAAGGTTGCTGAAGGATTTGGTGGTGCAGATGGTTTAATTAAATCTGGAGATTATTTTTTTGTCAGCGACTGGAAAAATGGAAAGATTTATAAAGTAGAAGGTAGTAAAGTAAGTTTATATAAAGACGGATTTACCGCAGCAGCTGACATAGCCCTCTCTTATGATCAGAAATCCATCATTACACCAGATATGAAAGCTGGTTCAGTCACTCTTGTTCCTATTCATTAGTAGGCTATGGAATTAAGAGCGCAATGCCTCAAGGCACTTGCCGCGAATGATTTAAATGATAAATTAAGTCAAGTTCAAGCGATTTATGAATCTTTTAAATCAAAGCAAATAAAGATTGAATCAAAAGCTGATATACAACACACCTATCATTTACCAGGTGCACCTTCAAAACCTGATATCGTTCCACCCAGACTCGTTGAAAAAAGATCGGCTTCGACTCAGCATGGAAAATTAACATTTATTCATGCATTGGCTCATATTGAATTTAGTGCGATTAATTTAGCGCTCGATATCATTTGGCGCTTTAAAAATCTCCCAGATCAATTTTATAGGGACTGGCTTCAAATCGCCTATGAGGAACAGAATCATTTCAATTTGCTGAATGATTATCTTAAAAAATTTGGTTTAGCTTATGGCAGCTTTAATGCTCACAACAGTCTTTGGGAAATGGCTGAGAGAACAAGTCACGACTTAATTCATCGTTTAGCACTTATTCCAAGAACCATGGAAGCAAGAGGCCTTGATGTCACACCTGCTATTATCGAAAAATTTAAGCAGCAAAGAGATGATGATATTGTAGCGATCCTACAAATTATCTATGAAGAAGAGATTCATCACGTATCAATCGGTAATATTTGGTATCGGTGGGCATGTGACACTCAGAAGCTAGACCCTCATGAAACATATAAAAATTTACTTATGTCTTACAATATTGAACTCAATTATCAAAAACTCAATAAAGAAGCACGTTATAAAGCTGGCTTCTTAAAAGAAGAGCTTATTTAAATTTTAAAAAGATTTAATACGCCATTAAAGTCTGAGTGATTGAATGTAAACCGTGCTTTTTCTTGCACAATAGGCTTGGCATGATATGCGATGCTATATTGTGCTTCAGCTAACATCTTTAAATCATTTGCTCCATCACCAATCACGATTGTTTTTATTTTATCAATATTGAGTTTGGCTTGAAATTCTCTTACTGTTTGAGCCTTCACTTCATCATTTACAATACGCCCTAATACTTTTCCGGTGAGCTTCTTATCTTTAATTTCAAGCTGATTGGATATAGCAACATCAATCCCTAATTTATTTTTCACATAATCTGCAAAATAATCGAAGCCACCTGAAACAAGCACTGTAGTGACATTATTTTTTCGACAAGCTTTAATCCATGCCTGAGTGCCCTCGTTAAATGTTAATCTTTCTTCTATGACCTTAAAGAGCATTTCTTCCCCAAGGCCTTCTAATAATGAGACGCGTTTGATAAGGCTTTGTGAAAAATCAATTTCTCCCATCATGGCGCTTTTAGTAATTAATGCGACATCTTCTTTTTTGCCACACATGTCTGCAATTTCATCAATACATTCAATCGATATGAGTGTTGAATCCATATCCATAACACATAAGCTAAATTCATTTAAAGGTTTGTAATGATCTAAGATTGCAAAATCTACATGCTTTAGATGAAGTTGATTTTTTAAATCACGAGATAAGTCGGCCTCAATCTCATATATAGCAGCATTGTCATTAATAAGCTGATATGAAGAGGCTTTTGCTTGGCCTAAAATTTCAGAGATTTCTGCCAAATGACTTTGGAAACTATGTGAAGACTGAACTAATAATTTCATATTATGAATAAATGATAAAAGGCTCTAAATGAATAATTCTAACATTGCTATGAAAATATAATTCTTAACTAGCATGTTTGTCTAAATTCGTAGAAAATAACGCTTATTTAGCTCCTTTTTTACCATGAATCTCCACGAATATCAGGCCAAACAATTAATTACAAAGTACGGCATTTCTGTTCCAAAAGGTATTGCAATTAAATCTATAGATGAAGTGGACCAATCAATAGCGGAGCTAAAATCTTCCTCTTATGTCATCAAAGCCCAAATTCACGCAGGCGGAAGAGGTAAGGCGGGTGGTGTTAAGATTGTCAACTCTAAAAAAGAGGCAATTGAAGTTGCAAATTCACTTCTCCATAAAAAACTTGTCACTTATCAAAATAAACCGGGTGGGCAGCCCGTTGATACACTGCTTATCGAAGAGTCATGCGACATCGAAAAAGAATTATATTTTTCTATATTAGTTGATAGGCAATCAGAAAAAATTGTCGTCATTGCATCTTCCGCTGGCGGTATGGAAATTGAAGAAATTTCTAAAGACAATCCTGAAAAAATTATTAAAGAAACATGCAGTCCTATTAACGGCCTCATGGATTTTCAATCAAGAAATATTGCCTTTGCGTTAGGTTTAGCAAATGAAATGATTAATGATTTTGTTAAGTTTGCCCGAAGTGCTTTTAAAGTTTTTATTGAAAATAATTTGGCGCTATTAGAAATTAATCCGCTCGTGATCACTTCTCATAAAAAAATAATTGCGCTCGATTGCAAAATAAACGTTGATGACAATGCACTTTACAAACAAAAAACATTAGCTGAACTTCGTGATTGGTCACAAAATGATGCTAAAGAAGCTGAGGCTTTTGGCGCCGGATTAAATTACATTGCACTAAATGGCAATATTGGCTGTATGGTCAATGGCGCAGGTCTGGCTATGGCCACCATGGATCTTATTAAACTTTATGGTGGAGAGCCTGCAAACTTTTTAGATGTTGGTGGCGGAGCTACTGCTGAAACAGTTGCGAAAGCTTTTAAAATTATTCTTGATGACAAGAACGTACAAGTTGTTTTAGTTAATATTTTTGGCGGTATTATGCGTTGCGATATTATTGCAGAAGGTATTATTTCCGCAGTGAAAGAAGTTGGTATCCAAATACCTATTGTAGTTAGGTTAGAAGGTACCAACGTTGATCTTGGCAAAAAACTTTTACAAACAAGTGGCTTAAATATCAAAGCTGCAAATACACTTACTGAAGCGGCAACTATCGCAACTAGCCTTATAAAAAAATAACATGTCTATTCTGATTAATAAATCTACCAAAGTAATTTGCCAGGGCTTTACTGGCAAACAGGGAACCTTTCACTCGGAACAAGCACTCGCTTATGGTACACAACTAGTAGGTGGTGTTACGCCTGGAAAAGGTGGCACATCTCATCTCAATCTACCTGTATTTAACACAGTAAGAGATGCTATTAAAACAACGGGTGCGAACGCTACGGTAATATACGTCCCCCCTGCTTATGCTGCAGACTCAATTATTGAAGCTTCAGAAGAAGGTATTGAAATTATCGTATGTATTACAGAAGGCATTCCCATTCAAGACATGATTAATGTGAAGGCAGCTATTCGCGCTAATCAATCAAAGCTTATTGGACCTAACTGTCCTGGTGTGATTACTCCTGGGGAGTGCAAGATTGGTATCATGCCTGGTAGCATTCATTTACCTGGATCAATTGGTATTATTTCAAAATCAGGTACATTAACTTACGAAGCTGTTCAGCAAACCACTATGCTTGGTTTGGGTCAGAGTACCTGTGTTGGTATTGGTGGAGACCCTATCAAAGGACTTAATTTTATCGAATGCTTACAAATGTTCGAGGAAGACAAAAATACCAGCGGCATTATTTTAGTCGGCGAAATTGGCGGATCAGATGAAGAAGTAGCTGCTGAATATATTAAACAACATATTAAAAAACCTATTGCGGGTTATATTGCCGGCATTACAGCGCCCGAAGGAAAAAGAATGGGTCATGCAGGGGCCATTATTTCTCAGGGTTCTGGTCTTGCAAT
>Ga0255167_1000320_pt1 | contig 17764 bp, 18 predicted proteins | sample Atl_Miss_RepA_8d_FD_183177 | JGI IMG/M metagenome (GOLD analysis project Ga0255167, IMG submission 183177) | Freshwater microbial communities from Altamaha River, Georgia, United States - Atl_Miss_RepA_8d | ecosystem: Environmental > Aquatic > Freshwater > River | place: USA: Georgia | collected... | reverse complement strand
TCCTCGATGACGCCGCGCGTGATCGGCAGCGAGGTGCTGCCGGCAGCGCGCAGGTTCTCGAACGTCGTGTTGCGCGCCCCCGAGACCAGTTCCTGCAAGGCTTCCAGCTTCGCCTCGTATTCCTCTTGGATCAGCGGCGTCAGCCCAACGCCGGGTACGGTCTCGGTCTTGGTGCAGGAATCGCACGTGCGCTGCACCTGTTCCCCGAGGACCCGCGTGGCCCATTCGGTTGCTTGCTGTGGCGAGGTCCAGGTCTGGCAGGACAGGCTGGCGCAACTGACGGGCGCAATGGAGGACGTGTCGGTCACGCCGCGGCCATTGACCAGGTTGTAGCCCGCCCGGGTGACGTCGCCGACCACGCGGATGGCGGTCTGGCCTGCGCCGCCGGCATTGTTGCCGCCTACCCAGGGCACGCCGTCGTTGCCCCGGCGCGTCTCGGCCTGCTCGACGGCCGACACGGCGTCGTTGCTCCCCATCGCGTCACGCAGCGCCATGCCTTCCGCCATCTGGCTCCAGCCAAGCTGGCCCCCCGCCGTCTCGGCCATCTTTTCCGCCATCGCGCGGCACGTCAGCTTGGAACGGTCGAAATCCAGCCGCGCCTGCAGCACGCCGTTGGTGAGCAGGTTGTACAGGCCAGGATCAGCGCGCTGGATGATCAGCGCAGGCAGGGACGCCACGGCACTCGTGGCGCTCTGGATCACGTTGCTCATGATCTGCTGAAAGCCGTTCGTGATGCCGTTGAGCTGGTTGCGCAGCGTGGTCTGGATGCTCATGTCACCGCAAATGAGGTTGCTGTTCCAGCCCACGCCGACCCCGATCGAGCGCATGCCGGCCGCACGGCCCATGGACACCGCGCTGCCGCCACCGATGGAGTACATGACCTCATCGCCGATCACCGGGCCGCTGGTCTGGAATCCCGTCTGTGCCCACGCCAGGCCGCAGCCCAGCGCGAGCGCGCCGGCCAGGATCGCCGGACGCAGAAGGCGACCCGTCTTGGTGGAGAGGTTCGTCAGTTCAGGACGCTTCATCGCCGTACCCTCAATAGAAATCGACGCTGCCGAGGAACACCTGGCCCCTGCGTTCGCAGCACGCATAGGGCCGCCACAGCGCCCAGGCGTAGTCGCCCTGTTGGGCCTGGGTCAGGAAGCCGCTGCGAGGGAAAACCGTGCAGGACGAGGACAGGACGGGCGTGAGTTCCTGCCACTTGCCGGTCGAGGCGTCGCCCTCCATCAGCGCGCCGGCAGGCCAGTAGCCGTCGCGGGAGCTGGCGAGCAGCGGCTGATAGACGTGGATCTGCCCGCGGCGCGTGACGACATCGCCAGCGCGTTGTGCGACTACTGCGCCAGCCTTAAGGTCGTCGCTCTGGTGCAAGAAACCGCCGCGGGGATACACGTTGCCCCAGAGGTTCATCGTGGCGCGCGCACCGACCTCGCGCCGGCCCGGAATCAGCGCTTCCGGATAGGCCATCTCGGGCACGTTGTAGCGCCAGGCCAGCGTGTCCAAGGTGCTGAGCAAGTACGGCATGAATGCCGTGCCCGCGCCCTCGCAGAAATAGCCCGAGGACGAGATGAATTGGTTGAAAACCTCGACGCCAGGGTGGCCGATCACGTCGGCGTTCTTGAACTTCGCGAGGTTGTTTTCGTGATCCTCGTTCGTGGTTCCATCGCCGCCTGCCTGGGCGGACGGGTTGGGCGTGCTCATTGCCCGGACTTCGACCCAGGGGTTCTCGCCGGTGTTGCTGTAGCTGGAGACGACTGCATCGGGAACGTAGTGGCGAACCTTGGTGGACGTGCGCACCGTGCAGCCCGTCCAGGTGCAGTAGAGCCAGTAGCAGATGCCGACGACGCGGTATTCGAGGCAATCGGGCGAAGCCACCGAGCCGACGATGGTGGCGGTGTTGAGGGCGTAGCTGCCGGTGGCACTGAGCAGCAGCACGGACGCCACGCTAGCGTGCAGGCGGCGCATCAGGTCGAATGCTCGGGTCACGGCTGGGTCCTCCGGTGCTGCTCGATGCGCGCAATGGCGCGAGCCACGTCCGGCTCGCCATAGGCCACGTAACGCTGGTCCACCACGACTGCTGGGAGGCTGGTGACGCCCAGGCTCCATGCGTCGGTGACGCCCTGATATGCGGAGGCGATGCGGCGCTGGAGGTCGGCGCCGCCGCTTGAGAGCCGGCGCTTGACGATGGCCGTCGCTTGTTCGGGATCGGTGGGCAGTTCCGCTGAAAGCTCCGCTTCAATCCTGTGAGCTTCGTCCAGCTCGATCAGCCGCTCGCCGCCCATGGTCTTGACCGGGTGGCGGCTGTCGGTGACGACCACCACGTCGGCGGCGAAGGTGGCCGGGCTGAAAACGGCCAGGGCTGCCGGCAGCGCCACGGCCAGGCCGAGGGTTCGCCAGCCCGGCGCGAACCTGGAAATAGATGCTGGCATGTCGCGTGCCCTTGAAGTTGATCAGAGCAGTAGTCAATCGCGAAGCCGACGCGGCCCCAACAAACAATGCGCATCGCGCACTGCCCGCATACCTGCTTGTCTCGCGCCCATGAAAAAGCGGAGGCCGAAGCCTCCGCGTGGATTAGCAAGCCGATGCCATCGCTACAGCAGGCCGGATTCCGCGAACGAGTACGGCGTGCCCTGGCCGACGATGAGGTGATCCAGCACCCTCACATCGATCAGCGCCAGCGCGGTCTTCAGCGTCTGGGTCATCGCGCGGTCCGCGCTTGACGGCTCCGTGCAGCCCGAAGGGTGCTGGTGCGAAAAAATGACCGCAGCGGCGTTAAGTTCCAGGGCGCGCTGCACGATTGGGCGCGCATGCACCGTGGTCGAATGGACCGTGCCCTTGAACATCGGCTCGTAGGCCAGCACCTCGTGCATGCTGTTGAGAAAAACGATGGCGAAGATTTCGTTGGGCTCGGCGGCCAGTTTCAGGCGCAGGTAGTCCTTGACGGCCGCAGGCCTCTCCAGGGATGGCCCCTTCTTGAAGACCCGCTGCTCCAGCAACGCGATGGCTTGCCGGATGATCCAGTCATCGGATTGGGACGCGGGGGAAAAACGTGGCTCCACGCAGGAGTCGTTGGCGACGAGAGACATGGCGGACCTCCAGAAAGTGAGCGGAGGGCGCCCCCTGGGAGGGCAAGCCCTCCTGGGGATGGAAACAGCGGAACAAGGTGCATCCATCACCGCGCGGCGGTGATTGTTCGCGGCCAGGATGCGAAAGCGAACGGGTAGCGGTCAGCGCGGCAAGCCGTGCCGTAGCCTCCAAGACCGAGGGCTACCTGGGCATGTCGCCGACAACGTCGGCAGGCATTTCGGATGTGGCGGTGGCGGGTGAAGCCGCCGCGTCGCTGGCCATGTCCCCAGCCGCCAGCATGTCCATGGCCGACAGCAAGGCATCGCCCTCGATAGGCCCCTGCAGCAGGATGGCCTGGCCCGTCTGGCGATCGAGCAGCCGCAGCGACGGTGTGGCGGTCACGCCGCTCTTGGTGGCTTCTGAGGACTGGACGCGAATGGCGGCGCCGGGACGTTCGCTTGCCATGCACTGCTCGATGGCTGGCGTGGATTCGGGGTACTGAAGCCCGTCGGGCAATCCTTGGCCGTCGCTGCGCGTATGGGCATAGACCCATTCGACGGCTTGCCAGAACGCAGCATGCCCGCCAGCTTCAGCGGCGCACTCGGCCAGACGTGCCTCGGCCGACGCGGCCGGCTCGTGCGCAGCCAGCGGCTGGTGGTGCCATTGCAGTGCGACGTCGGTGTTGTTGCCGACCCAGCGCTTGAGCTGCGGGAAGTACTCCCGGCAGAACGGGCACTCCAGGTCGGCATAGAGCGTCAGCGTGAAGCGGCCCTCCGGGTTGCCCATCTGCCAGGGCGGCCCGGAAGGCTGCGTCATGCTGGCCGACGCGGGCGGCTGCGGCGGGGATTCGCCGGGCGACCGGAACACCAGCCAGATCAGCAGCAGCGCGACCAGCGCAGCAGCCAAGACCCAGGGCCAGCGAGGCCGCCGAGTGCGGCCGCGGAACGCCTGGACCTGCATCGGGATGGAAGGACGTTTCGGTTCCATGGCGTTCTCCGGCTTACGACAGTTCCAGGGCCGGCGACTCGATGCCGCGCGCCTGGTCGATCTTCTCGGCCACCTTGAAAGCCGCTTCCAGTTCGGTGCAGCCGTACTGCTGCATGAGTTGGTAGCGCTCGGCCTTCTCCTCTGGTTCTGTCTGCGCGAGCGCGAGGTACAGGCTCGGTGGCACGGCGCGGAACAGCACTTCCATGCTCTTGGAGAGGATGACGCCTTCGGTGAATTTCCCCGCCTCTTTGCGGGCCGAAAGCATCAGCGCCTTCTGCGCGGGCGAGAGTTCGCGGAACCGCGCGATCTTCTCGACTTCATCGGGCGGCATGCTGAGACAGATCCACCACTCGATCATGTTGAGCATGGGCTCTGCAGCGCGTGGCAAGTCGTCGATATTCTGCGTTGCGAGCCAGAACCAGGCCCCCAACTTTCTCCACATTTTTGTAATTTTCACGACATAGGGCGCGAGCAGCGGGTTCTTCGTGATGATGTGCCCTTCGTCGGTGACGTTGATGATCGGGCGTCCCAGGTACTGATCGCGCTCGGCGATGTTGTTCACCGTGCTGATCAGGCTGATGTAGGCGATGGAGAGCTGGGCGTTGTAGCCCTCGCGGGCGTAGGTTGCGAGGTCCACCAGGGTGATGTCCGCCTCGGGCCACGGCGTGCCGTCACGGTCGAACATCTCGCCGTCCGTGCCTTGGCAGAACATGTCCATCGCGTCCGCCATCTCCAGCAGCCGCACACGCCGCATCTCGGGCAGCGTCGGGTCCTGGCCGCGGGTGCGCAGCGCGTTGGGCACATCGCGCGTGAGCACCGTGCGTTTCTCGGCCACGCAGTGCTCGGCGGCGTCGAGGATGCACTGGCGGACCAGCGAGCGGTCGGCCCGCGTCATCCGAGCTTCTTCCTTGTCCTCGCCGCCGGTGATCATCAGCCGCGCCGTGATCTCCAATTCGCCCAGCACGTCGCGCTGCTCGTCCGCCTCCATGGCCGAGGCATCCGGGGGAAGGTCCTCGTCCAGCGCGTCGGCATCGAGCGTCTGCACGTCGCTCGGCGTTTCGATCAGCCGGCGCGCATCGGCGAACGGTGCCAGGCTGATGCCCGAGCCAGGGGCCAGTTTGACCCGGTTCACGGTCAGGCCCAGCCGCTTGGCGAAATCGCTGAACAGGCCGAAACTGTTGCCGGCCTCCACGATGAACAGCCGCGGCCGATAGATGGCCGTGACCTGATTCAAGAGGTTGTTGAGCGTCGCGGACTTTCCCGAGCCCGTAGGGCCGAACAGAAACAGGTGGGCATTCATCTGCCGATCCAACCTGTTCAAGGGGTCAAACGTAATCGGGCCGCCACCGCGATTGAACATCGTGATGCCGGGGTGCCCCGTGCCTTGGGCGCGGCCCCACACCGGCGACACGTTCGCGATGTGCTGCGCGAACATCAGTTGGGTGTACCACCTACGCCGGTCCTGACCGGGGTTGTAGCAGCACGGCAGCCAGCGCAGGTAGCTGTTGAGCGGTGCCACCTCGTCGTCCTCGCGCACCGGCTGCAAGCCGGCGTTGAGCATGACGTTCGCCAGGTCCAGGCCGCGCCGGTCCAGCTCCGCTTCGTCGCGCCCGCGCAGGTAGAACGCCAGCGTCCCCCGGTAGAGCTTGTGTGCGCTGCCGATCAGGGAGCGGGCTTCCTGCACGTCCTTGAGCGTCTGCTCTGACGCCAGCGTCTCGCCCACGGCCTTCTTCGCCAGGTGGTTCAAGTCCGCTTCCAGGACATCCTGCGGCGTGGCGACCATCGTGAGACAAAGCAAGGTGTCTTCCGGCATCTGGTCGAACAGCGTGTTGATGGCATCCCCTTTGCGGGTCTCGCCGGTCAGGTGTCCGGTGCCGGGCGGCATGCGCAGCCGGTCGGTGATCAGCACGCGGTGCGGCATGCCATCGAAGTACCAGGTGCCACGCTCCACGTCGGAGCGTGGCTGGCCGAAGAACAACCGCTGGCTGAAATCCCGACCGCTCGCCAGTTCGATCTCGCCGTCCTCGGTCTCGTCGGGGTAGCGCGCCAGCGCGTAGAAGCGCTCCCGGTCCTCTGCACTCGGCCCGAGCATCGCGGGGCGCGGATTGAACCAGCGCAGCAGCCAGTCGTGGACGTCGGCTGCGACCATGCGCCGTGCCTGGATGCCTGCGTTCGCCAGCCCGCCGCACAGGCGGTCGCAGACGATGTTCAGCATCTGCTCGGGCGTCTGGCCGCGGCGGCTTGCCTGCCCGGTGGCACGGCGATAGATCACCATGCGCACCCGCCGCGTCTGGCCGCGCCAGCGCAGCCGCGTGACCACCGTGTCCTCGAACAGGCCGCCCGGCTTGGCGACCGCGCGCAGGTGGTGGCTGAAGAATCGAAGGTAGAACTCCGTGAATGCGGTGCCGCGGGCGCGCGGCTGCACGTAGTTGCGCAGGTTCTCCATGTACTGGTCGAAGCTGGGTTCGTCCTGGGCGTAGAGCTGGAGCACCCAGGGGTTCTCGTCCAGTTCATCGAAACTGTCTTGCAGCGCGTTTTCGAGCGCATCGCGGGCATGTGCCAGCCAGCCGGGTTCCCGCCCCTCGGTGCCTAGCGGCACCAACTCGTAGAAGGCCGCCACGGATTGCCCGTCTTCGAGCAGCATGGACTTCGACTGCGGCAAGAACTCCACCCAAGGCAGCAGTTCCGCGAACGACGGCGCGACGTCGTACAGCGCCTGCTCGTCGGCTACCGTCGCCGGCCTGCGGTCCTGGACCGCTGCGCCGGGTTCAGGGACGCCGGCCTGGCGCAAGGCCTCGACGTGGCGCTGACAGCCGTCCGGCTTCTCTTCGTCGCCGGTGCCGGATGCGGCCAGCTTCGGCCAGGGAAGTTTCCAGCGCATCAATAGTCCTCCAGCCGTTCACCGGGCATGGCGTACTGCACGCGCTGGTACAGCGGGAAGACCGTCGTGTAGCCCGGAACCGGCACGGGGTCCGTGCCCGCCAGGTGCGGGTACACGTACATGACGAGATCGGGGTTGGGCAGGCGCTGGAACTGGCGATAGACCTCGTTGCGCGCGGTGCGCGTGTAGCGCATCTGCTCGGCCGGTGCGGCCTGCACATCGGCGTCGGTCAGCGGCCGGCGCAGGCGCTGGCGCGCGTCGAGCAACTGCCGGCGGGCGACCTGGCCGGTGCCACTGCCGCCGCCGCCCGTTTCCTGCTGCCAGATGTCCATCATGGTGCGGTCGCTATGGGTCAGCAGCTCTTCCTTGCTGGTGGCGCAGCCGCCGAGCACGGCGACGGCCGCTGCCAGCGCGAGGCCTTTAATCGAGTTCGAGCGCATGGCTTTCTCCTGCACGGTGATCGACGCGCCGGCCTTCGGGGTCGTGATCGATGGCGAGCGGCTTTTCGAGGTGGACGGCGACCTTGGCGCCGGGCTGCACATAGACGGCGGCGAAGGCCTGGCCGTAGAGCTTGTTGACCCAGGCCGACATGTCCCGCACGCCGCCCGCGAGGATCTGGCCGACCGCTTCCTGGCCGCTGATCCCCACGGTGCCGATGGCGCCGTCCGAGCCGACGTAGGACATGCGGCCGCTGTCGCTCTCGATGAGCGAGGCGACGCCGGCACCGGCCGCCGTGATCAGGGCCTGCGAGCCGAGGTATTGCTGGGCGTTGCTGCGCCGCTCGCCGCTGACGCAGGGGATGCCGTGCGGATCGATGATCCAGCCCAGGCCGTCGCGTTGCTGGTTGTTCTGCTGGTTGCCTTCACGGTCTTCGGGGATGGTGCGGATCGTGCCGTCGTTGAAGACGAAGGTGATGCTGCGCACTTGGCCGCGCACGCACGAGAGCGTCCAGTCACCCGATGCGGTTCCGCTGAACACCGCACCGGCCACGTCGGGAATATCAATCCCGTTGGCCGTGAGGTTGTCCGGCCCGACCAACACTTTGAAGGGGTACGGATCGTTCACCGTCCCGTCGATCGGCACACGACCGATCAGCGCCGTCATCGCGACCGACCCCATCAGCGTCGAGTTGGTCGGCACGGTATAGACCGGCTTGGCCCTCTTGACGCCTGCCGCACGTGCGCCGGCGTTCGCCACGGTTTCCGCGGTGGTTTCCAGCGTGCTTTGCGCGGGGCCGAAGCTCGTCGGGAAGCTCATGCCGTTGCCCGTGCCACGACTGCCATTGCGGCCCTCGGCCTTCTTCGCGTCGTCCGGTTCGACCCATCGCATGCCGCCTTCCATGCCGGCCTCGTCGCCATCACGCAGCCCCAGGCCCACCGGCAGATCAGCATGGCCGCCGCCGCGCCCGCCGATGCTGTCCAGGCGCCGCTGCAGGTCGGCGAGCAGCCCCTCGGTCTGCTGGCGCGCGCTGGCCGCCTGTTCCTGGTCGCGGCGCAGGTTGGAGCGCTCGGATTCGAGGGCCGAATTGATGCGCTGGTCGATGGAGTTTTCGCGCTGGCGCAGCCGCTGGTTTTCCTCGCGCTGCGACTTGTTGTCGGTCAGCGCGGTCTGAAGCTCGGTGCGCAACTGCTTCACCTGGGCCACCAGGGTTGCAACGGTGTCGCGCGGGGTATCGCCTTCGATGCCCAACGCCTTCATTTCCTCGGGCGTAAGCTTGGAGCCGGCATCCGCGGCGGGCGGTGCCGACGTGCTTCCGCCGGAGAACAGCCGGATGGCAACGAACAGCACCAGCAAGGCGACCGGGATCATCAGCCACTTGAGCAAGCCGTTACTGCGCATGGCGGGCCTCCTTGCCGTCGTCGGCTTCCGCTTCCGGCTGCGGCAGATGCACGGCCGGGTCGAAGCGGTGGATCGCCGGCAGCAGCGATTGCGCGAGGCCGCGTCCGCGCGTCACCAGGTACAGGACGGTCGTGTCCTCGGGCGTCCCGCGGGGGCCGAGCGCTTCGTGCTGGAAGGTGGCGGTGAGGAAATCGCCTTGCAGCACGCGCGGGTCGAGCGTGACCCAGCCGCTGCTGCTGTTGGTCAGGCGCACGGCGGTGACCCACTGGTCTTCCAGACGCCATGACGCAAGCGCGACCGCGCGCACGGGCAGCGTCGGCATCAGCGTGCCCAGGTCGAGGTCGCGGCGCAGGTTCACCCGCATGACGCCGGGCAGCGGCTCCACGGTGCGCAGGGGCGCGTAGAGGTTCTGCGCGGCGAAGCGCGTCAGGACGACCGAAACCGGCGTCTCGCGCCGCGCTGCCCGCGTACCTGTCTCATCCTGGGCGCGTGCTGGGGCCTCATTGGCACCGCCTGCCTGATCACCAAAGCGTGCCGGGGTGCTGCTGCCCTCGACGATGCGCACCGGCTCCAGCTCGGCTTCGCCGTCCTTGGGCGGCTCGGCCGCGATGTCGAGCAGGATCAGCGCGCCCGTGTCGGCGTCCTGCAATTGCAGCCGCGTGGGCTCGATCGGCTCGCTGGCGCGCAGGTACACCGCACCACCCGCGCTCTGCACGCGCAGGCGTTCGCCCACGCCCGCAGGCACGCCCACGCGGACGTTCCGATCGATGAACACGATGCGCTCCTGGCCGACCTTCAGCGGCACCGCCAGCGGCATGCGCTCCCAGCGCAGAATCTCCACAGCATGGGAGACGGGTGCCGCGGCCGCGGCCAGCAGCCCCAGCAGCACGAGTACAGGATGCTTCATGGGGTGTTTCCTCCTTGGGGCGCTTGCGGAGACAGGCCGTCAGGCGCCGGGCGCGTCGGCTCCGGGGCGCTGATGCGCTGGGGCGCACCGTCGTAGCAGTCCAGCGCCAGGCCGAACGGATTGCGGGCGGGATCGACGTCCACCCGCGTGACTTTCACCGGGTAGCGCACGAGCGCGCGCTTGACCTGCTCGGCGCCGTAGTACTCGTCGGCGGTGATGTCGAGCGTCACCACCCAGTCGCGGTCGGAAACCACGCGCACGCGCGCCGTGGGGTCGTCGCCGTAGCCGCGGCCGGGGATTTCATAAATCCCGCGCACGCGCTGGCGCAGTTCGCCCGTGCTGCGGCGGTAGTCGTAGTCCGCGCGCAGGAAGGCTTGGCAGGACGGGGTGAGGTACGGCGAGAGCGTGTGGAGGTTGCGCGCGTAGTCCTCTTCGCCGTTCGTCGGCCAGCGGTTGAGGGTCTGGAACACGTAGAACGTGAACGCATAGACCGATTCGGGCGGCACTTCCCACCACTTCCGGGTACTGCCGGAGCGCAGGTCGGGCGGGACGTGGATGGTCAGGTCGCGCGGCGCGCTCCACCAGCCACCGCCCATGACCAGGGCGACGATGACCAGCGCGCCAGCGCCCAGGCGAAGCGTCTTGATGTGCGCCTGCAGGTGGATGATCTCGTTCTTGAAGCGGCTCATCGTGCCCCCCTTGCAACGGACCTTCGGGTGGACCAGAAGCCGGAGCGCGAGATCAGCACGTGCCCGCCTACCCAGCCCGCCATCAGCGGATGGCGCGTGGCGATGCGCCATTGCAGTTGCCGGTACAGCCAGGTGTCGGGACGCCCGCGCTTGAGCCGGCGCAGGATGCCGCCGCCGATGAAGACGCCCAGGGCCACGCCCAGGACGACGAACGTCGGCGCGATGGCGATCGTGCGGAACACCCAGGACAGCGGCGCACCGACCAGCAGGCCGGCGGCGCCGGACAGGCCGCAGCAGATCCACAGTTCGTCGGCGGTGAGGCCGCGCACGACCACGGGGTGGCGGTTGAGCCGATGCGGAAGGAACGTGACCGTCCCGTCCGCACGGATGTGCTGCTGGTCGGACATACCGGCCTCGCCTTACAGGATGCCGGTGGCTTCGGTGAGCAGCCAGATGCCGATCACCAGCAGCACGGCACCGATCGCGACGGTGAGGCCGAACTGGCCCCAGGTCTTGCGGCCGGTGTGGATTTCCGCGTAGGTCCCGTAGGCGTGGTAGCAGACGCCGATGAACATCGACGCCACGACCAGGAGGGCCACGAGCATGATGATGTCGTAGCCGTAGTTCCTGATCGTTTCCATGATGCCGTTGCCGGTGCCGCGGGTTGGGTTCTCCAACTGCGGCAAGCCTTGCGCGAACGACAGCGCGGGCAGCGCGGCGGCGCCCAGTGCCACAGCGGCGCGCTGGGCAAGACGGGAATGGAGGATGCGGTTTTGCATGGTCATGCCTTTCAGGTCAGGAGAGGAGGAAGAAGCTCAGGACGAGGTACATCGCGACGAAGCGGATGCAGACGCCGAGGAACTGGCGCTGGTTGAGGCGGCTCTCGGACCACCCCACGTAGGCCGTTCGGATGGCCCAGACGCCCCAGACGAGCAGGACCGCGAACACGGCGCCGACCAGGACGGTCGCCATCGCCGACGGCGCGATGCCGCTGTTGGCTTGAAATGCCGAGACCTGGGCACCGTTCATTGCTTGCCCTCCGCAGCCGTCGTCGGCGATGGCGGAGCGGACCGCTCGGTGCGGTAGTCGCCGGCCAGTTCGGAGGGATCGCGCGGCTGGGCACGCGACGGTGTGAGATGGGCTTGGATGCCGGCGCGCACGCGCGCCAGGTCAGCCAGCAGCCGCGGGTAATCGAAGTGGTAGCGCTCGCCCGGCTGGACGGGGGCATGCGCGGCGCTGTCGGCGACGGTGCGCTCCAAGGCGTCGAGCTGGCGCAGCGCGGCGACCAGCTCCTGGCGCTGTGCGGGGGACTCGGCCAACGCCATCGGGGACTGACCCAGCAGCAGGGCCGTCACGAGAAAAATGGGCACGCCGCGATGCGCGGCGCGCTGCCAGATCGGAGCCAACATCGCGCCATTCCTGTGTGATCAGCAATGGCTTGATCGTGGGCAGCGAGGGGCTTTTAGGCCGCAAACAATAGGAACTCGCGCATGCCCGGATTGATGGCCTAGAGGTACTTCTTGAAGCTGCCTGCGGTCAGGCTCACGGCCAGTCCCAGCAAGGCGGCGCTGGGCAGCAGGATCAGCAGTGGATGCACCGAGATCGGCAAGGCCAGGTACGTGACCCACGGCAGCACGGCCAGCGGCATCAGGCTCGCCTTCGCGCGGTGGTAGATGAAGCCGGATTCCCGGCCTGCGCCGAACCGGCGCACGTCCCGGCGCACAAGACCGTCGATCAGGCCGACGAACGCCGCGGTGAAGATCAGCGGCAACGTGAGCACCAGAGCCAGCAGGCGCACCAGGAACGTGAGCGTGGTGAAGGCCGCGGCAATCAGGTAGTTCTCGGCCCAGACATAGACCTGGCTGATGTAGTAGCGGAAGTTGCGCGTCTGCCCGTGGCTGGGTGCGCGGGCGCGCTCGGCGGTCTGGCTCATGCGCTCCAGCAGCCCGGAGCGAACGAATACCCATTCGTAGCCGGTATCCACCAGTTCGTGCGCGGTGCGCCCCGGCTCCTGCACGACGACGCTACGCGTGAAGTGGCTGGACAGGTGCCCCAGTTCGTACTGCAACATCTGCTGCGAGTGCCGCCAGCCCTGGTCCTTCCAGAACAGGTGCATGCCTACGCACTCCACGACGATCGAGAACAGCAGCGAGCCGATCAGCACCCCGAGCAGCCGGAACGGCAAGGTGATGGTGCCGACGATCAGGCCCTGGCGCTGGTTCTGCTCCCGTTGTGCAGTCGAGGCGGCGTCCTTCATGGCGAGGCCTTGTTGCCGGTGTCCTCGTCGGTGGCAATGGCCACCGCGGGAGGTTCGGCCGCAGCGGCGTCATCCAGCAGGTCGTCGGGCAGGCCCGTGTCCTGCAAGGCGGGGGAACTGGTGAACTCCCACCACTGCGTCGCTTCGCTGTAGCTCTGGCGCATGTACCCGGCCAGTTGCTGCAAGTCTGCCGGCATCACTTCGTCCGGGTCCGGCGCCGGCAGCGGCATGCGCACTTTCCAAAGCTGGCCGCCCTGCAGCAACGCGAAGCACTGGCCTTTCGGCAGGCCGACGACGTGAGACGGCTCGATCATCGGCACGCTGGACATGCTGATGCGGTCCTGAGTGTTCGACGTGAAATCCGTCGCCCCGCGAATGTCCGAGCTGTCGGTCGCGCCGCTGACGATGGTGGTCGTATAGACCTCGACCTTCGGCAATTGCCGGGTCAGCAGTTCGGCGGTCGCGGTCTCGCGCACGCGCAGCATGAACAGGTTGTTGAAATTTCCGATCACCTGACCGGCCTTGGCGCGGTTGCCGATGCGGGCCTCGATGTCCGAGAGGGTCTGCGTGTACGCAGTGACTTGCAGGCCGGCACCGCCGCCCTTGTTGATCAGCGGGATGAACTCGTCTCCCATCAACTCGTTGAACTCGTCGGCGTGGACATTGATCGGCACGCGCGCACTGGCCGATGCCGACATCGAAGTGTTTGGCAGGCCATCGTCGATCCCATGCTTGTAGATATGCCCGGCGACCGACACGAGATCGCTGAAAATCGAGTTGCCGACCGCTGCGGCGACCTCGGCGTCGGAGAGCGCATCCAGGCCCACATAGACGATGGCCCTCTTACGGATGATCTGCATCCAGTCGAAGATCGGGCGCGGGTCGGCCAGGTCGGAGTAGTTCGGAGCCAGGAGCTGGGCGATCTTGCCGCTGGTGAGCTTCTCCAGCAGCGGCAGCAGCGATGCGACGATCTTGTCGAAGTACGTCTTGTCGTAGCGAACCGCCGTGCGCAGGCCATCCAGCACCGGGTCGTAGTTGCGCGCCTGCGAGAGGTACTGCTCCAGCGCCACCACGCGCTTCTCGCGCCCGATCATGTTGCGCGGGATGTTCTTCTCGTTGATCTTGGCCTCGATCTGGACGATCACCTCCCAGGCCTTGGGCTCGGTCTTGGCGAAGTAATGCTGGGCGTACTCGATGAACAGCGCGTCGATGTTGATGACGTGCCGCTGGATCAGCATGTAGTCCGGGCGCTGCCCCAGCTCCACCAACGCGCGCGCAATGATGTTGACGAAGCGCCAGGCGAACTCGCGGAACGCCGCGCTGTTGCCTTCGCCGGAAAGCTGCCCCGCGACGCGGGTGGCCACCTCGCTGATGCGCCCAAAGCGGCCCACGGCGTTGTAGCGCGCGGAAATGTCCGGCCAGCCCAAATGAAAGACGTAAAACTCGCCTTCGCGGCCCGCGCGCTTGGCCTCTACGTACATCCGCTTCAGGAGATCGGCATCGCCCTTGGGGTCGATCACGATCACCACCTCGTGCTCGCCCGCAGCGTTCACGCGCCGGATGTCCTGGGTCACGAACAGTTCGGCCAGCCGGGTCTTGCCGACGCGCGTGGTGCCCAGCACCAGCGAGTGGCCGACGCGCTCGCCGAGTGGCAGGCTGACGTCCACCTCCTCGGGTTCGATACCGTGCAGGCGCGGTAGGCCGCCCACAGGCGGAAGCGGCCGCACTGGGTTGAGCGGCACATCCCAGCTCGTGAGCCGGGCCAGGCTGGACAGCGGGAACGGCGCGAACTCCAGCCGTTCCTCCAGCCTTCGCGCCAGCCGGTATGCGGGTGTCGGCTCGACGTAGCGGCGGAATTCAGGCCGGTACGTCTGCATCAATCTATGGGTGTGCTTCTGCTCCCACAGGAAGCCGCGCCCCACGAATAGGCGCTGCTGGCTGACCGGCACGTCCTTGCTGGTCATCACGTACCGAGGCAAGCGGCGGATGTTGCGCCGGTAGCGCAGGATGACGCGGGCATCGCGGTAGCGGATGGTGCCGTAGGCGCCGAACGCCAGCGCGCTGCCGACGCCCATGGACGGGCTCAGCGCGAGCGACCATGGGGCCACCAGGGACAGAAACGCGGCGCCCGCGCATGCGGCAACGGTGTATAGCTCCACCGCTGGGCGAAGCAGTACCTCGACCGGCTGTTTCCCCGACATGGCTTCATTGCTCGATGCCGGTGGCCGTGATCAGCGCCGGGTAGTGCCGCAGGCCCAGACGCTCGGCCAAGTCGTCGCCGGACACAGGCGCGAGCGGCACACCGGGCACCAGGGCCCGCAGCCTCGCCAGGCCCTGCATGGTCTCGACGTTGACCACCAGGCCGACCGCGCCGCGCTCGCGCAGCGCTGCCGCCTGGCGGCGCAGCCAAGCCCGGGATGCCTCGTCGTCGCCGACGACCACGAAAGGCCGCAGGCCCGGTGCCTCGATGACCCGCCGCGCGACGGTGCCGGGCGTGAGCTTGGCGCTGCGCACGGGCAGCATCGCGGCCTCGTCCGCCGGCGTGGCGGGAACCTGGGGTGTCGGGATCGGCGGCCGGGCCGGCGCGTTGGTGCGCGGCTGGAGGTTCAGGGCTTCGTAGTACGGCAGCGCCGACGCGCCGCCGCGATCTTCGACCACGATCAGCGGCTCGCCGGCGAGCGAGGCCAGCGGCAGACCTGCCAGCAGTACGAGCAGGCCCCGCAAGGCCAGATGGGATGTCGTCATGGGGATGTCTCCTGGCGCGCGGCGAGGACCGCGGCGGTTGGGCGCGCGCCCTGCACGCGGGCAAGGTGGCGGGATACGCTGCGCCGGTAGCGGGCGGCAGGCTCGCCCCCGGCAGGACGGTGGTAGCGGCCGATCGCCAGCAACCAGTCTTCGCCCGGGGTGTGCTGCTCGCGCAGGATCTCGGCGGCGATGGCAAGATTCCGGTATGGGTCGAGCAGGTCGCAGGCGCTGGCGTAGCGCTGCTGGTGGTAGCCGAGGTTGATCTGGCCCAGGCCCGCGTCGATGCGTGTGTGTGGCGTGGAGCGCATCGCCCGCTGCAAGCCGGCGCAGGCGTCGGCGCGGGTTGCGTAGCGGCGCGATTGGCCAGCGACGTTGAGGGACCACGGCCACGGGACGATGCGCCCATTACGGCGGATGCCGCTCTCCTGCAAGGCCACGGCGTAGAGCACCGTCGAAGGGATGCCTGCGCGCTGCGCGGCGAGCTGGTAGGCCGGTGGCGGAACCTCCTGGGCCTGGGCGGCGCAGGCGCACAGGCCAACGGCGAGCACCAGTGCGCGCAGGGATGCGGCTACGGCTGGCGCTGCCATTGGCCGTTCACCTCGCGCACGACCGCGGGCAAGTCGCCGGGCAGGCCCAGCGACAGCCAGCGGCCGCCGTCGTGGTTGAGCGTGATGGTGCCGCGGCGCACGCGCGCCGGATCGACGTTCGCGCGTTTGGCCCAGTCGCGGATGCGCGCATCGTCCTGGCGGCTGCCGACCATGTACAGGTCGAACTCGGTCCCCGAGGATTGCAGGCGCTGTACGAGCTGTCCGCAGGCCTCGCAGCCGTCCTTGACGAACACCGCCGTGCGGCCGGAGCCGCGCGTGGCTCCCGCGACCGGCTTGTCGTCGGGCATGTTCACCCGCTGCATGCCGGGGTTCAGACGCTGCCAGGCCTCGTCGTAAGCCCTCTGGTAGGCGAGCAGCTTCTCCACGCGGCGCGCTTCGACCTGCACCTGCAGCTCGGCGTAGCGGCGCCGTTCTTCATCGGTGCGCGCCTCGATGCCCAGGGCCGACAACGGGTCCAGGTTGGGCGAGTAAATTCCCAGCGGCCCGTCCATCAGTTCGCGGTAGCGCGTCCACTCCTGCGGTTGCAGGCCCCAGTCGCTCGCCACCCGGTCGTCCAGAACGCGAGCGGCCAGCGGGCGCTCCTGGCTCTGCGCATTGCGGGCGGGAGCCGTGGCGGGCTGCTGCCCCCACGCGGGCCCCTGGGTGGACGCCAGCAGGAGCGCGGAAAGGATGATCGATGGCTTCATGCGATCTGCTCCGGTCAGGGAATCGCCACGCGGCGGGTCTGGTCGCCGGCCTGGAACACCGCGGTGTTGCCTTCGATGACCTGCAAGCGCCACGGGCCGACGGCATCGCCGGGTAGCAGCACCTGAAGCTGGTCGGGCGTGAAGTCGCCACTGCTCGGCGCGACGGACACGCTGCGCTCGCCGGCGCGCAGTTCGGCACCGACGATGCGGAACGGGAGCGGCGGGGGTTCAGACTTGGCGGCTGACTTGCTCGGTGCGCGCGGCTGGGCGGGTACTGCGGCGCGTGCGGCGGTCTGGCGCGCCTTGACCTGCTCGACTTCGGCGCGCAGTGCCTGAAGATCGTCGGCAGCGGCATAGGCGCTCAGCGATTTCTCGACCTGGGCCGCGCGTGCTTCCAGGATTTGGTGGGTGTCTTTGAGGTCTGCCGCCGTGGCGACAGCCGGACGCTGCTGGATGGCCTCGATGTTCTCGGCCAGGCCTGTCGCCTGCGCTTCGAGGCGTTGCAGGCGGGAATCGAGGCGCTCCTGGTCGGTCTGGTCGTTCATCGCCTGGTAGCCGAGGGCGACGAGGACACTCAGGCCGATCAGCCAGAGCCACATCAGGCTCTGCACCACCACGGCGGCCGTTGAACGATGGGCGGGCTGCGGGGCGTTCATGGCTGGCCTCCCGATGCCGCGGGCGCCAGCGGGAACGTCTGCACCACCTCGGCGGCGGGCGGCGCGGGTACGTTGTCGGCGGTCATGCTGTCGCCGGGCCGCTCGAAGCAGACTTGCCGCGCGCGGTCATCCGCGTGCAGTTCCCAGGCCGGACCAGCCAGGGTGAGCAGCGCATCGCGCAGGGTCATGGGACCGAGGTGCAGGTGCACCGCCGGCAGTGGCAGTGCGTACAGCTCGATCACGGCGTGCGCCGTCTGGCACAGGCCGTAGCCGCTGCGCTTGAGCACATGCCGTAGCCCGTCGCCGACCGTGGCGCGGGCATCCTCGGGCATCGACACGTCGATGGTCTGCAACAGCAGGTCGCGCTGCGCTGCCGTCGGTGCCAGTTCCACGAGGGTGTAGCGGCCGTAGCGCACGACGGGGATGTACTCGGGCGCCTCGGG
>Ga0255167_1000313_pt1 | contig 17930 bp, 8 predicted proteins | sample Atl_Miss_RepA_8d_FD_183177 | JGI IMG/M metagenome (GOLD analysis project Ga0255167, IMG submission 183177) | Freshwater microbial communities from Altamaha River, Georgia, United States - Atl_Miss_RepA_8d | ecosystem: Environmental > Aquatic > Freshwater > River | place: USA: Georgia | collected... | reverse complement strand
TAACCGGGGAGCTTCCCCTAGCAAGGAGTTTTAGTCATGCGCAATTGGAAAATCCTGCGTCGCGGCATGGTCCGGGCCGGTTTTATTCTTGGGATTGGGCTGCTTTGCCTGAAGAGCACCCAGGCAGATGTGACGCCTCCGCAGACCGGGCCTTGTAATAACATGGAAGCGGCCAATATTCTGTGCCCTTATGCGACTTCCACCCCCAGTTGCAACACCTACACCCAGTCCCTTTGCAATGGGAAATCCCATGTCATTGTCCTGGCCAATTCTTTTGGTTGGAATGAAAAGGACGGGTCAAATGCCTACGCATTGACCAACAATGGCAATAATGTGGTCGCGGAATGTTCCTATTCCAAAACCTGCTTCTGGGATGCAACGGAGTACCCCTACGGAATGTGCCTGGATTCAGGTTTTATTTACGTAAATGGGTATGCCCAAATTTATGACTCGAATCCTTGCACTGCACCCTGAAATCAATATTTGGAGTAGGTAAATGCTTCCCCTTTTGTCCGTTACCGCTGGCTGGATGATTTTTGCCCAAACCTTCTCCCAGGAGAGATTGAAAACCCTGGAAGCAAGGGAGGTAGCCATTTCCTCTGGTTATTGCAAATTCACGGTAAAAGGCCTGAACACTCTGGTGCCTACGGAAAGTCGGTACAGCCGGGTGTACGAGGTCTGGTTTTCAGGCAACAAAATCCGTGAAGATGTATTCCATAGGGATGGGCCTATGAATGGAGCGCGGCAAATCACCTGCATTGGTTGCGATCAGATGGATTTGTCCATGAAATCCATCTTCCCCAAATCGCCATCGATTTTGCTGGAACGGATAAAAGGGGAGCTTCCCCGTGATTCCAAACCTTCCGATCCCAGGAAAATGGGTTATGTGTTCAAGGATTACTATGGGTATAGGTTAGCCCGGCTGGATGCCTTGTTTCAATTGCCCGGGGCAGGCGAACCAACTGTAACCCAAGTGAATTTGGACGGTTTGGATTGCCTGCGTTTTGCCTTGGGTGAATGTTCCAATGGGTGGAAGCCTACCATTTGGACCGCACCCTCCCAGGGGAACAACATCGTCAAAATCGAAGTGGTCTCCCCGAGTTTTGTTGGGTTTGTTCGTTCGGATTTAGCCAAGGATCCGGTCAGTGGGATCTGGTTCCCAAAGAAAACCCATTTTGAAATGAAGGAGGGGGGTGTCCTTACCCGCCAGGAAACCATCCAGGTGGAAAAGGTGGTTTTCAATGCCCCCGAGATCGAGCAAGGGTTTTACCTCGACAATATGCAGCTTCCCGAAGGAACCCTGGTCAATTTTCCCAAGGGAATGGGCGATGCAGTCATCAAGAACGGCAAACTTAGCCGCGATGCGCGAACCGCCATCCGCGACGAGCAACGTCCGAAACCTCCCGTGCCGGTGCGACCAGTCTCCGGTGCTTCCTGGTTACCCTACGGGATCCTCAGTGGAGTCTTGCTCTTGCTGACTGTGGTGGTAATGTTCTGGCGAAAAAAATCCGTCGCAAGCTAGGGATCCTCTCCATGAAAATGCTGAACACCCGTCAACGGGGGGGATTCACCCTCCTGGAGTTGCTGATTGTCCTGACGATCCTCAGCCTACTCTTGGGGCTCCTGGTACCGGCCGTGCAATCAGTTCGAAGCGCGGCATTGACCCTGAACTGCAGGAATAATTTGAAGCAAATTGGGCTGGCTCTGCACCAGCACCATGATGCTTCGGGGAGTTTCCCCTCAGGTTACCGGAATCCTGGAAAACAGGAGGTGTACCCACACCTCAGTTGGCGGGTTTTTCTCACACCGTATTTGGAACAGGAGGAGGTTTGGCAGCAAACGATTGCTTCCTACAGCCAAAAGCGGGATCCCTTTGGCTCCTCCCATGCGATGCGTTACCAGGTCCTACCTGTTTTTGGTTGTCCTGGGGATGATCGCTTGCAAACGGAGTGGGACCTGGCCACGAAAATTGGCAGCCTTCGGGTGGCATTGTCTTCCTACCTGGGGGTCAATGGAACTAATTTTCGGGCGCGGAATGGAATCTTTTATGCAAACTCAAAAACCCGATTGACGGACATTTTGGATGGCTCCTCCAACACCTTGATGGTGGGGGAACGGCCGCCCAGTCCGGATTTGCTGTATGGCTGGTGGTATGCCGGGGTGGGCATCAATTTCCAGGGATCAGGGGATGCGCACCTGGGTGTGCAGGAAATCAATATCTGGGGGAAGCGCCACATGGGTTGCTCCAAGGGCCCTTATGAATTTAGGGCTTCAGAAGGTGCCAAAGACTATTGCGCCACTCTGCACTTTTGGAGCCTCCATTCTGGTGGCGGGAATTTCTGCCTGGCGGATGGTTCCTGCCGCTTTTTGTCGTATGGTTCAGGCGGGCAAATGCCAGGATTGGCAACAAGGTCAGGTGGGGAGGTATTGGAGGTCCCGTGATCGGGGGTGGGCCATTCCAAGGGGGTCTAACGTTGCCCGGAAGGTTAAATTCTGGAATTGGGAATGGTTTTTAACTAGGTCCCTCCCTGCCCTCCCCTACCGGTGCGCCTGTTTTGGCTTAAGGGGTTTGGTCCCAATGGTGGACTGGAATAAAAAGCCCTTTCTGCAGCGAAAATTGGTTAACCAGCTGCTGAAGTGACCGAAAAAAGCTGAAAGTTCAATCCGACCTTGTCTGAGATTCTCTAGTAGCCGTATGACGTTTTTTGCCCAATTTTCCTCGAATGGCCATCGGCCGTCATCAATTCTATTGGTGACAATGCTGGTACTGTTTGCCAACGTACATTGATCGCAGTACTACCTAGAAGTGAGCAAAAATTGGTTTATTGTTGCCCAGATTCCGAAGGGATTCATTGCCTCCTTTTTTGGAAGTGTTCAATGATTGATCCAAAAATTACATGCCCGAACTGCAAAACGGAAATCAAGTTAACGGAGTCTCTCGCTGCACCCTTGGTTGAATCAACCCGCCTTCAGTACGAGAAACGTTTAGCCGACAAGGATGCAGTGGTTGCTAAGCGTGAAGCCGCAATAAAAGAACAGGAAGAAGCGATTGCGAAAGCAAAAGAGGCAATAAACGATGAGATCGCCGAAAAGCTAAAAGCAGAGCGGAAAACGATAGCCGCAGAAGAAGCCAAGAAGGCAAAGATCCTCATCGGGGTCGATCTTGATCAAAAAGCCAAAGAAGTGGCAGACCTCCAAGAAGTGCTAAAACAGCGGGACGAAAAATTAGCTGAAGCCCAAAAAGCCCAAGTCGATTTAATCCGAAAGCAACGGGAATTGGATGACGCTAAGCGTGAGATGGATTTGACTATAGAAAAGCGCATACAGGAATCTCTTGCGACTACCCGTGAGCAGGCAAAAAAGGAAGCAGAAGACGGCCTAAAGTTGAAGGTAGCCGAAAAGGAACAAACGATTAATTCGATGCAAAAGCAAATCGAAGAATTAAAGCGCAGGGCAGAACAAGGATCGCAGCAACTCCAAGGTGAAGTCCAGGAAATTGAACTTGAAGAAACCCTTCGGATGAAATTTCCTCGGGACCTGATTGAACCGGTGCCCAAGGGGGAGTTCGGAGGTGATGCTTTGCACCGAGTGCACGGCCCATTGCAGCAGGTTTGCGGAACGATTTTGTGGGAATCAAAGCGTACCAAGAACTGGAGTGATGGTTGGCTATCCAAACTTCGCGAAGACCAAAGAGCAGCTAAGGCGGAACTCGCGGTAATTGTTTCCCACACGCTGCCAAAAGAAGTCGACTCCTTTGACTTCGTAGACGGTATTTGGGTGACATCTCCACGGCATATATTGCCTGTTGCGATTGCGCTTCGCCACACGTTGATAGAACTTTCTGCCGCTCGACAAGCAAGTGAAGGGCAACAAACAAAAATTGAAATGGTTTATCAGTACCTCACTGGTTCACGTTTTCGTCATCGGGTTCAAGCCATCGTTGAAAAATTCTCCGACATGCATGATAACCTGCAAAAAGAGCGTAAAAGCATGACTAAACTCTGGGCGAAGCGTGAAGAACAGATTCGGTGCGTTATTGAAGCAACCGCAGGAATGTATGGCGACATGCAGGGCATTGCTGGGAAATCACTTTTGGAGATCGATGGCTTGGACGTAAAGTACCTTGAAGAATCACAAAGTACGGCATGATTTATATGTAAAGCATGCCAGCTTCGAAGGGATGTCGCCTTGCTTAGTTTTGGGTTCCACGATCAACAATTAGCCGACCAGCGTTGCAACGGAGAATTACATTGGAAAAAGACGAACAAATTATCAAGTGCCGGGATGACAAAGCGCCGATTGTGCTTTCAAAGGTCATCAACGAATCGGAAGCAGAACCTGCATTCAAGGTTTCTGAAGGAAGCAATTGTTCGTGGCTTTCGAAGGACGACACCATAACTCCTGAGAAGCTACGACCCAGAATCGAGCCTTGGCTAACAGCATTGTTTCAATCGGAGCACTTTTCTTTGCTAATTGGATCGGGGCTTACCCACGCTATTCACAGGATGGCGGCTGGAAAATCCCTGCCTGGTATGTCACAAGCAAATCTTAGTCACTACTCAGACGAGATTAACGCTGGGGCTAAAAAATCAGCCGAAGTGGCGGGTCGAAAGGAAGGAAATATAGAAGACCAGGTTCGAGTTGCATTTGAATTGTTGCGTGGCCTAGAGATCATTGCCAGTAGCAATGCAGAGTTGAAGAAAAAGGCTGATGGACTCCGCATGGATTTGACAACAGCCCTTTCTAATTTTGCAACTTCAATATTGGCTGGCGAACATGGTTTAATTACTGCGAAAGCCGACACTTTAGAAAACGCCTTAAATTACCTCGTCAGCTTTTTGATGAGCTTCGCTAGCAGAACTGGAACCCGTGATCGGCTGCAAGTATTTACAACCAATTACGACAGATGTATTGAAATGGGTGCCGAACTAGCTGGACTTCACTTGCTGGATAGGTTTGTAGGATCATTGGCACCTATATTTCGGTCGTCGAGATTAGATGTAGACATGCACTACAATCCCCCAGGAATTCGCGGTGAGCCAAGGTATCTAGAGGGAGTGGCTCGATTTACCAAGCTGCATGGTTCCTTAGATTGGGTGAACACGGGGAGAAGCATCCGTCGTACTTCTGTGCCATTTGGGGCTACCAGTGTTGAGCCGTATCTGAAGGCACCGGGTTTGGCTGATTCAAGTGCCCTTCAATTGATGATATATCCAAACTCTGCCAAAGACCGCGAGACCGCAGCTTATCCCTACGTTGAATTGTTTCGAGATTTTGCGGCTGCCTCCTGTCGTCCAAATAACACCCTTATAACATTTGGCTACAGCTTTGGCGATGAGCACATTAACCGGGTTATTGAAGACATGCTGACCATACCTTCCACTCACTTGGTGATAATGTCTCACTCTGATCCGTTGGGTCGCATTATGCAGACCTATACAAGACTTGGCCGACACGCACAAATCACACTTTTGATTGGCAATCATGTTGGCGATTTCCAAGCACTCGTAGATTACTATTTGCCGAAACCCGCTATTGACCGCACGACATTTAGGATGTCAGAACTTTTGAAGGCCCGGTGGGGTACTCAAAGCCAACAGCAACCGGTTAGCACGCAATCAAATCCAAGGGAGGAAGGCTCCGAATCATGACCCATCCTCCATTTCAACACGCTGAAAGCCTGCGAATTGGTTCGGTGGATTTCGTTTCCCCTGACGAGATTAAGGTAGCTCTCGACATTGAAGCACCAGAGTCGGTTGCTTTGAACGCAGGTGGCCCACGACCTTTTCCTAGGGTAAACGGGTATGTTCTGATCCCGGTAGATGATGGTTTTCTAGTTGGTCAGATCGAATGGCTAACGATTGAACGCTCTGAGTTTCCAAAGCGTCGTGGTTTGCACGATTTCGGTCTAATTGACTTACCGTACCCGCTAAGGAAGATGAGCCTGAATCCTCTGGGGACTCTTCGGAAAGCAAAACAAAATCCTGGTCGAGACGAAGAATACAGGTTTCGTAGAGGTGCAGAGGCGCTGCCTTCAATAGGAACCGGAGTGCTGCTGCCCACCGAAAAACAGCTTAGGGCGGTTGTTGAATCTGGTGATCGCCGCCGTGTCAAAATCGGAGCCAGCCCGTTAGCGGGTAACGCAGAGGTGTGCATCGACCCGGATCGTCTCTTTGGTCGACATCTAGCAGTTCTCGGCAATACGGGCAGCGGCAAATCGTGTTCAGTGGCCGGACTTATTCGATGGTCTCTCGAACAGGCCACTCCCGTAGATGGGAGCATCCCCAATGCCCGTTTCATAGTCCTCGACCCTAACGGTGAATATTCAAGAGCTTTCAATGATTACAAATCTGTCCGAAAGGCGCGTATTTTTAAAGTGGCTCCTGAGGTTGGAGAGTTTCTTCTGCAAGTTCCACTTTGGTTTTGGAATTGTGCCGAATGGTGCTGCTTCACCCAGGCGACGGTTAAGACCCAAAAGCCTACTCTTGTTCAAGCGTTAAGGGCGGTTCGAGATGGCCAAACAGAACCAGCGTCAAGCAAGAGCTATGAAATACGGCGTTTCCTACGCACAATGTTTTCAACATTACGAATGGAGAAGAATTCCGGCAGCCCTTGGGGTGTATTTCCAAAACCAAAAGCGTTCTTTGAAAAACTCGAAAAATGGAAAGCTGGGCTTGAGCCTGACCTCGTTGGATTGGCCGGTGAGGAACATACACACCTCTCAGCCCTTATCGATGCAATTGAAGCGGTATGTGCGCCTCGCCGTGTGAGGAATGCACACCTAGACTTTACACGCCAAGAGGTTGACCGCCTTATCGCTGTTACCAGCAGCGCCCATTCAGCCTTCGGAGGTAGTGAAGGGGATGCAGAACCATCAGACGTCGATGCGCCTCTTGAATTCAAAGGGGAAGCATTTTTGAGGAGCGTTGAAGCTACTGCTGAAGTGCTGAACGTTTCTGAATATGCCGAAACCCTTTTAATTCGAATTCGGAGCCTTCTCTCAAATGCACGGATGAAGTGTATCATTGGCGAGTCCGACGGTTTGTCGCTAGAGAAATGGCTCGAAGACTATGTTGGGTCTGATGGGGCTGATAATGGATGCGTATCTATACTTGATGTATCGCTCGTTCCAACGGAAGTTATTCACGTAATCACTGCTGTTGTCGCGCGGGTTGTGTTTGAATCCTTGCAACGCTATAGAAAATTGAAGTTGGTGGCACTTCCTACGGTGCTCGTCATGGAAGAAGCGCATACCTTTATCAAGCGATACAAGGAAGATGTTGAAAATCAAGACGCGGCATCAATCTGTTGCCAAGTCTTCGAACGGATTGCACGCGAAGGACGAAAATTTGGTCTTGGTTTGGTGATTTCCTCCCAGAGGCCATCCGAACTCTCGCCGACTGTGCTATCGCAATGCAACTCATTCCTTTTGCACAGAATCAGTAATGACCGTGATCAAGAATTGGTCAACCGTTTGGTGCCTGACAATCTCAAGGGCCTGCTTCGAGAGCTTCCCTCTTTGCCCTCCCAAAACGCAATTTTACTTGGATGGGCATCAGAGTTGCCCGTTCTGGTGAAAATGAACGATTTGCCGAAGTTACATCAGCCGCACTCAAATGATCCAGATTTTTGGAATGTATGGACGCGGCAATCCGAGGATGGGAAGCCAGTTGTAAGAAACGCCAATTGGAAGGTAATTGCAGACGATTGGCAGGGTAAATCCAATCCACCCCAAGAACCCGATGCATGACCTGATACTACGAAACTCTTTCCTTTTTAGGATTTCCGCCATCAAGCCATTACTTCAAAAGCTTATCCCAGCTTCGCACCCTAATCAGAAAAAGTTCAATAGCCCTCTTGTCGCCCCGACGTGTAGGGAAGCCGAGAATTTAATCGAATTTCGGCAACTAGAACACTTAGCAGAAATAAGTTCCGGGCATATTTCGAGTCACGATACGTGAAATACCCCTGGGAAATTGCAGCCAACCAGGGGCCGAGAGTAAGCATGCCGGCTCACCCGTGCTTTCACGGGAGGTTTACTCTATGGGACGGCCGAAGCCTTGTGTCCGTCCGGCGAAAAGCCTTCTTGTAATTGTTGTTAGCCTTGTGGTTTATCGGAACCACGGGGAGAGCAGGTGATGCGGAGCAAGCGGAGCGGCAGGCTGGAAGCGAAATGGTGAGAGATTGTTGCGGGGCACCCGAGTAGCGGGCGGACAATCCGAGCGAACTGCAAGGCAAGGCATTTCGCCGAGGGGTCCTTCTTCTTCTGTCGCAGTGAGCTGGATCGTCGGGCACAACCTCTGGCGGTGCATCCACAACTGATTCCGATTTGGTTCCTGCTGGATCCATCCCTGCGGGTGCAGATGGGTTGCCCCTCAGGTCATGACGTGCGCCGGTCCAATCGCGTTGGGTCGTTGCTTTTCAACCTGTTTCTGTTCTTGAATGGCGCCGGGGTATGCTGAACCACGGCATGGCGTCGTTGCTTTTCAACCTGTTTCTGTTCTTGAATGGCGCCGGGGTATGCTGAACCACGGCATGGCGCAGATCTTTGTCTACTTTGATTCAATAGGAATGCGTAAGATTTTCGACACATTGGCCCAGATGTTTTAGGGCAACCTGGGCCATATTCGGTTTCGGTAGCCTGCTTCCTCATTCAGGGGAAGACTCGGGGATTTCCAGTTTCCTGCAAATGTTTTGAGCCAGGACTGCTTGTGAATCCAATCCACCGACCTTGGACTGGATCCCAAGTCCCTGGATGAATTCTTCAATTCCGGAATTGAGGGCAGGTTTTCCGCCCTCCCCTGCCCTGTTCAACTGTGGTGATATTTTCTTGGAACCATGTCCTAAGTGTATCCAACCTCGGTGGATTCCTTGCCTCAACCAAGATTTGAATCATTCCCCGCGGAGCATTTTTTTTAATTGCGAATTACTCTCTATTACTCGGTGATTATTTCCGTGCCATGCTCTTTGCTGAAAATATTTTCAGAAAAATTCTTGCCAATGTATCTTCTTCGTAGTACCACATAGATCAGCACAGTTTGGAAGTCGCCGGTTAACGGTCCTCTCTACTTTCCAGGCTGAGCCTTTTGCCACCCTGTCTCGCATCTGGGAGTGGTCATGCATTTTCTAAAACAGCTCTTTCGTTTTCTTCCTGGCAAATCGTCCCAGCCTTTTCGTCCCGCCGTTCCGTTCCAGCCCAAACTCGACCGCCTCGAGGAGCGCCTTGCTCCGGCCGCCAACTTGTTCGCCGTCGGCTCCCCAGCCGGCGCCCTGCCCCTGGTTAAACTGTACGACAGCGACACCGGTACCCAGGTCGACCAAGTGCAGCCCTTCAATTCCGCCTACACCGGCGGGGTGGAGGTCACGCTTGCCGACCTGAATCGCGATGGCACCCCCGAAATTCTCGCCGCCGCCTCCAGCGGCACTCCCCATGTTGTCGTGCTCGACGGCAAGACCCACGCCGTCACCGCCAGCTTCTACGCCTTCGCCCCGGGCCAGACCTCCGGGATCAGCCTCGCGGGTGGCGATATCGGCAACGGGTCTCGCGGTATCGTCGTCGGCTCTGGCGGCGGCATGACCGCCACCGTTTCCGTCTTCTCCACCACGGGTGAACTCCTCCGCTCCTTCCAGCCCTACGGTTCATCCTTCCAGGGCGCTGTCGATGTCGCCCTGGGCTTCGCCGAGAACGGCAACGCCGCCATCTTCACCGCCGCCGGCCTGGGCGCTGGTCCCCATGTCCAGACCATCGAAGCACGTTCCGGCACTGTCCTATCCAGCTTCTTCGCCTATGCACCCGAATTCACCGGCGGGGTCTCCATCGCCGCCGCCGACCTGAACAACGATGGCGTCAGCGAGATCATCACCGGCTCTGGCATCGGGGCCAATGGCCATGTCCGTGTCTTCAGCCGGGCCGGCAATCACCCACTGGCCAGCTTCCTCGCGTCCGATTCCCCTGCCAGCTTCGCCACCCGCGTGGCTTCCCCCTCCGCCGACCGCATCCTGGCCCTGGTCGACCAAAATGGTCAGCGTTCCCTGAAGCGCTACAGCGTCGCCGCCAACGGCTCCACCCAGGAAGTGGGCAATGCCGTCAACCTCGGCGCCTTTGCGATCGCCACACCCACCGCCACTGCCAAGACCCGGGCCTACGATGCCGCCAACCCTACCCCTAACCTAATTCGCGAGGCTTACGCCGACACCGCAGCCCCGGCCTCGCAAGCGGGGGCGGGGATGTATTCCGGCTACCCCATCCGCTACGGCGATGGCAGTCCCGAGATCGATATTGCCCTCGCCGGCCCTGGCCTGGAAGGTAGCCTCTACGGCGATTTCCTCGGCTACACCAACCAGCTCAGCTACACCAATAGTCAGCATTTTGGCATCGGTTGGTTCAGTGCCGGATCCCCTTCAGTCGTGGAGGAAGGGGGTTATCGACGGGTCCTTCTGTCTCCTTCTGAAATTGTCACCTTCCCCATTGGGTCTGGCACCCTCGGCGGTAAAATTCCGCCCCCGCCTCCGCTGTACGGGGAAACTGACAAGCTGTACACCGACGCCACCAACAACATCTTCATTTTCATCCGGGAAGATGGCACTTCCTACGAATTCTTCGACTTCTCCTCCACCCACGCGGCGCTGAAGCAGGGCACCCTCTCCAAAATCAAGGATCCTGCCGGCAATGTCCTGCTCGAAGCCAAAACCTGGGACGGTTCTGGTCGGGTCACCACCCTGGAAAAGTCGGTCACGCAGAACTCCGTCACCACACTGACCAAACGGACGCTCACCTACATCACCAGCGGGGTGAACAGTGGCCTGATCTCCCAGGTCGACTTCGCCCACAAAACCGGCTCCGGCAGTTGGGTCACCGACCGCACTGCCTTAATGGACTACTATTCGGGCACAGGCGATTCCGCTGGCACCGACAATGAACTGAAGATGATCACCGTCCAGGACGGCTCCAGCAATGTGCTCGACCGTTCCTACTTCCGCTACTGGCTCTCCGGCCAGACCAACGGTTACAACCAGGCCCTCAAGTTCGTCCTGAAGGGCGAATCCTACAACCGCATGGTCCAGGCCGGCCTCACACCCACCACCGCCACCAATACCCAACTCGCCGGCTATGCCGACCACTACTTCGAATACGATGACCAGTTCCGCGTCACCCTCGAAAACACCAATGCCTTCGGTTCGTACGGCTTCGCCTACACCACCAATCCCAATGGCCTCAGCACCAGCGATTTCAACTATTGGAATGTCAAGACTGTCGAGACCCTGCCCGATGGCAACCAGAACATCGTCTACACCAACTTCCAGAAGCAGGCGATGGTTACGGCTTTCAACGATGTCAGCGCCTCCGCCAAATGGATCACCTACACCCAGTTCAACTCCAAGGGCTATGTCACGCTGAAGGCACTGCCTTCGGCTATGTCCGGGTACAACGACTCGTACAATGATTTGGCCCAGTGGAGTGGCGGCAACGCCACCTACATCAAGGACGGCGAAGGCCTGGTCCTCACTAACACTTACGCTTCCAGTACCACTGCCACCAGCACTTCGGCCGGGGATGCCAAAGGTTGGCTCTCTTCCAGCAGCCTCAGCCGGGGTGAGACCGGCACCGCCGTCCCCCAGTCCGCCGTCACCTATATCAAGCGCACCCTCCTGGGCGTGGATTATTTTTTTCCAGCCAACCAGACGGTGTACACCAACACCAACGGCACCGGCTCCCTCACCACCAGCTACAGCTACACCTTCCAGGGTTCCACGGCCCAGCCAGATCAGATCACCCAGACCAATCCCACCGTCTCCACCGGTAAGAATGGTTCCAACTCCGCCACCAGCTCGGTCACCGTTTACGACGCCTATGGTCTGCCCATTTGGACCAAGGATGAGGCCGGCTTCCTCACCTACCGCGCCTACGATCAGGTCACCGGCGCTCTCACCAAGCAAATCGTCGATGTCGACACCACGCAGACCACCACCTACAGCAACCTGCCCTCCGGCTGGTCCACCCCCTCGGGTGCCGGCCTGCACCTGACCACTTCCTACGAGGTGGACAACCTGGGCCGCACCACCAAGATCACCTACCCCAATGGCCGGATCGACTACATCGTCTACAAGGACGATGTCCACGAGGTGCGCACCTACCCCGCCTGGGACGCCACCAACAATGTCCCGTTGCTCCCCATCACCGTCACCCGCGAAGACCAGGCCCGGGGCTATCGCGAAGTCCTGACCATGTCCGCCACCCCCTCGGTCACCAGCGGCCGCCCCACCGGCGCCGAGAGCATCTCCAGCCTGGAGAGCCTCACCCGCGAGGTGCTGAACTCCGTCGGCCAGGTCACCGCCACCGACCAGTACTTTTATCTCACCGGCCTCACCTACTCCGCTTCTTCCGTCACGCTGGGTACCGCCGGCACCAACTACTACCGCACCGAATACGGCTACGACTCCAAGGGCAACCGCGTCCGCACCCTCAGCCCCACCGGCACCATCACCCGCACCGTGCTCGATGACCTCAACCGCGTCTCCAGTGTCTGGGTCGGTCTCGATGACACTCCCACCTCCGGCACCTGGTCCCCTACCAACACCACCGGCACCGACCTGGTGAAGGTCAGCGAGAACGAATACGATGGCGGCGGCGTGGGCGATTCCAACCTGACCAAGGTCACCCAGATCCCGGGCGGCTCCGCCGCAAACCGCGTCACCCAGTACTTCCTCGACTGGCGCAACCGCGTCGTCGCCACCAAAGCCGGCGTCGAGACCAGCGAGGCCACCGACACCAACCGCCTCATCTCCTATGTCGATTACGACAACCTGAACCGCGTCACCACCACCCGCCTCTACGATGGCGACACCGTCTCTATCACCAGTACATCGGGGGTGCCGAATGCTCCCAGCTCTTCGCTGCTCCGGGCCAAGTCCGAGACCCAGTTCGATGAGCGGGGTCAGGCCTACAAGACCCTGACCTACAACGTCGATCCCTCCACCGGCTCCGTCTCCGCCTCCGCTCTGGTTAACCAGTCCTGGTTCGACCCCCGGGGCCTGGTGATCAAGCAGTCCTCCCCCGGTGGGGTGGTGACCAAGATTACTTACGATGGCGCGGCCCGGCCCACGGCCAGCTACACCACCGATGGCGGTGGAGACTCCGCCTACACTGATGCCGATGATGTCACCGGCGATGCCGTGCTGCAGCAGGTGGAGACCACCTACGACAGCAACTCCCACGCGATCCTGGTCACTGCCAAACAACGGTTCCACGATGAGACCGGCACAGGTGCTCTGGGCACTGCCACTACCGGGGTGAAGGCCCGGGTCAGCTACGCCGCCAGCTACTACGATGGTGCCGACCGACTGACCAACACCGTCGATGTCGGTACCAACGGCGGCTCCAGCTACACCCGGCCTTCTTCCGTTCCCAGCCGTTCGGATACGGTGCTGGTGGTCACGACTGCCTACAACTCCGCCGGTTTGGCCTGGAAGGTCACGGACTCCAAGGGCATCGAGTCCCGCAGCTACTTCGACGCCTTGGGCCGCGTCACCAAGACCATTGAAAACTATGTCGATGGGGTCGTCTCCGACACCGATGATAAGACCACCGAATCCACCTACAACGCGGTCGGCTTGACGACTGTGAAGGTGGTTCTGCCTTCCAGCGGCCAGCAGGTCACTGAATGGGTGTATGGGGTTACCACGGGGGGCGGTTCTGGCCTGAATTCCAATGACCTGGTCAAGGAGGTCCGCTACCCGGATCCCTCCACCGGGGCCAGCAGTTCTTCTTCGAAGGATCTGCTGACCGTGAACGCCCTGGGCCAGGCGCTGACCATGAACGACCGCAACGGCACGGTCCACACCTACTCCTACGATGTGGTTGGCCGCCAAACCGCCGATGCCATCACTACGCTGGGTAGCGGCGTCGATGGCACCGTCCGCCGTCTCACCACCGCCTACGACACCCAGGGCAACCCCTACCTCTTCACCGCCTACGATGCCAGCTCTGGCGGCAACATCGTCAACCAGGTCAAGCGGGACTTCAACGGCCTCGGTCAACTGACCTCCGAATGGCAGTCGCACAGTGGGGCGGTCACCGGCTCCTCACCCCGGGTCCAATACGCCTACAGCGAGATGCCCAGCGGTGCCAACCACTCGCGGTTGACCAGCGTAACCTACGCCTCAGGCTACACTGTCAACTACAACTACGCCTCGGGTCTGGATGCCAATATCTCTCGGCTGAGTTCGCTGAGCGATGCCTCCAACACCCTGGAAGCCTACAGCTACCTCGGCCTCGGTACCGTGGTCAAAAGAGCCCACGCCCAGTCCGGCGTGGATCTCAGCTACATCAAGCTGACCGGAGAATCGGTGGGCGATGCTGGCGATCAGTACACCGGCCTGGACCGTTTCGGCAGAATCGTCGATCAACGCTGGATCAACAGCTCCAACATCGATGTCGATCGCTACCAGTACGGCTACGACCGTGATGGAAATAGGCTCTACAAAGACAACAAGGTGATTGCTTCGTTGAGCGAAGTCTACACCTACGATTCCTTGAACCAGCTCGCCAGTTACAAACTCGGCACGCTGAACGGCACCAAAACTGATGTCACCGGCTCACCTACGACCAGCCAGTCCTGGGACTACGACGCCGTCGGCAACTGGGACTCCGTCACCACCAACAGCACCACGCAAACACGCACCGCCAACAAACAGAACGAAATCACCGCCGTTAGCGGCGCCACCACACCGACCTACGACAGCAACGGCAACCTGACCACCGATGAAAACAACTACCGCTTCGTCTACGACGCCTGGAACAAGGTCGTCCAGGTCAAGAATTCGTCGAATGTGGTGATCGTCACCTACGGCCGCGACGCCCTCCACCGCCATGTCACCGACACTGTCGGCTCCACCGTCACCGATCGCTTCTTCAGCAGTGACTGGCAGTTGCTGGAGACCAAGGTTGGCTCAAACACCGTCACTCGCAATGTCTGGAGCCCCGTCTATGTCGATGGCCTGGCCTTGCGAGACCGTGACACCGACGCCAACGGCACCCTCGATGAACGCCTGTACTCCATGCAGGACGCCAACTGGAACACCACCGCCCTGGTCAACACTAGCGGCACAGTCCAGGAACGCTACACCTACACACCGTTTGGGCAGGTCACCTTCCGGGATGGAAGCGGTTCCACCCTGTCAAATTCCGCGAAAGACTGGATCTTCCTGCACCAGGGGGGTGAGAAGATCGCGGCGGGGGATTACGAGTTCAGGAATCGGGTCTACAGCCCCAGCCTGGGCAGGTGGCTCAATAATGATCCGTTGGGATTTGGTGCCGGAGATCAAAATTGGTACAGGGCGATTGGGAATAATCCGGGGAACAGTCTGGATGCCCTCGGATTAACAGACGCCCCGTTCAAACCAAATGATGATGGCTCGCGACCGGATAATGCAGGAATTGGCGGATTCGGGGTGCAAAGACCCTCCCGTCCCTCTCAATACATCCCCTCAAATTGGGATTGGTTTGAAATTATTAGCAACACCTCGGCCGGGATGGGAGACACCGTGAGCTTGGGGTTAACCAAGCGTTTTCGGGTATGGGTCGGGTATGACGATGTTGTCGGCTACGATACCTGGGCTTATGCCGGTGGAACTGCCATTGGGACCGGAATCAATGTTGGTTTGGGAGTAGTTAATCCTTGTGCTTTGGGAGGTTCGGTTGGGACAACGGTTCGATTGATCAACGCGGGGCAGGCGGTGGGCGGAACGATTAACGCCGGGGAGAACCTGGCGCATGGGAATATCATAGAAGCCGGTTTTGACCTAGTTGGTGTAGCGGGAAATGCTGGTCAGGTCTTTCGGCCATGTTTTGCAGCCGGAACCCCAATTCGCACCACTACGGGTTCCATTCTGATTGAAAATCTGCAGGTTGGAGACACGGTTCTCTCCCGCAATGAATTTGATCCAAACGGCCAGGTGGATGAAAAAAGAGTGGAGGACGTTTTTGTCCGGTCCGCCCCCATCCTGATTGTGATAGTTCAAGGTCGGGCCATCAGAACGACAGCCGAACACCCCTTTTGGGTGGATGGAAAAGGGTGGACCGCAGCGGGGGAGTTAAATGCTGGGGACCATTTACTTGCAGCAGATAAATCCAAGCTGCCAGTGGAAAATGTGTTCGAAACTGGGGATACTGAAACTGTCTACAACTTCCGGGTTGCGGACTGGCATACGTATTTTGTAGGGAGCCAGGATTGGGATTTTGAGGTCTGGGTACATAATGCATGCAAAACACCAGGCTCAAGTGCCCCAACTCCAAACAATGCAGGTGATCTGCTGGTTCGTCGTGGTATCAGCAAAGAATCGCCGCAGAGGCTTGCAAAACAGGCCCAAGCTGCGGAAGATGCTGGATTCGGGCATGGTGTTTCAGTAACATCTCCAGCTTCGAATGCGAAATTAGCGAAAGATCCCTTGGATGCAGTTTCCGCACACCGGAAGGCGCTTGAAGAAGCTGGCTTTCAGGTTGTCCATACGCCTACTAGAGCAGACCCGAATCACAGCACTGTTCTAATTCCAAAACCGGTGACGCAAGGTGTAGCAGATTTATTTAATGGGATATTTGGCCGGTAATCGAAAGGTAGGAATGTTTCAGTGACACTTTGCAAATCTCTATGTAAAACCAAAGTAAAAGACTGGTGTACACATTTGGCTATTGTGTTTGACTGGGACAATGGTCCTAAACAGGGTATTTGTCAATTAGCGCATCCTAAATGCGAATTTGTTTATGATCTACTAGCTGCAAGATCAAATCCAAATGGTTTAGATGACAGATTGTTCCGTCTCCGGGGGGTTCAAATCGGGACTATTGACAAAATTGCTTCACTTCTATCGATTATTGGGCCACCTTCGAGTCCCGTTTGGATACCGATATGGCGATTTCCTTCTGATAATTACAAGAAAGCTGTGGATTCCGAGATCGACGCTTTACTATCAAAAAGCAGCGAAACGGGAATCGTTATTTGGACCCAAAATATGCAAAAATATTTGGGTTGCTGGTGCGAAAGCACTGTCCAGCCTGTTGATTTGGATTGGTTCACGCATTTCGATATATAAGTAAGTTTGCAATCCTATTTTTGCACATTGGGAATCACGGTCCAAAAATTGAAGTTGATTGATAGGTATTCCTGGTACTTGTTATTTCGTTAGTTTAAAACAAATACCAAATAGCCCGCCTTAAACAAAAAAAATATACCGGTCAGTATGAAAACATAGAGATATCGGTCCTATTTTTCAACTGTTTTGTTGTCTTCCTTAGAGGCGAAAAAACGAAAAAATCGATTGATGATCCAGCAAATTTTGGGTAGCAACTATCAACTTGCGTTCACTTGTTTTGTGACTACCTGCGGCCTGGTTTTTTCTGAATGGCCAGGGGGTGGCGTCTGTCAAGTTGCGCACATTTGTTTTCATGACCTTGTGAAGTCAGGGTCTTTTTGAATGGTCAAAAGCTATCAAGCCTCGACCACTTCAAGAGCCTCCTTTCTTTGGTTTTGGTTTTGAAGCTTGTCCATATCGAGATACCTTTGCGCCCCCCATTGGGTCGCGGCCACATGCCTCAACCTTGCCGACACCAGCATCAAGGCGGATCGACCATCCGGGAAGTTGCCAACTACACGGGTTCGCCTTCTGATTTCCCGGTTCATTCTTTCCAGGGCGTTGTTGGTTCGAATCCTTGTCCAGTGATTTCTCGGGAAGGCCATGTAAGTCAAAGATTCGTCGATGCCTCCATTCGTTATTTGGTTTAGAGCATCATCGGTCGAGGGGTTGACCAGATTGTTAATTTGGTCCCTGCTCTTATCCCCGATGGTCGCGTCTGTCAACTTGCGCACATTCATTTTCATGATCTCGTGAAGTCAGGGTCTTTCTGAATGGCCCGAGGCAATCAAGCCTCGACCATT
>Ga0255167_1000302_pt1 | contig 18551 bp, 14 predicted proteins | sample Atl_Miss_RepA_8d_FD_183177 | JGI IMG/M metagenome (GOLD analysis project Ga0255167, IMG submission 183177) | Freshwater microbial communities from Altamaha River, Georgia, United States - Atl_Miss_RepA_8d | ecosystem: Environmental > Aquatic > Freshwater > River | place: USA: Georgia | collected... | reverse complement strand
CGAGCACCAATCCAATACGACATTTCACCCCAGAGCGTTGCGTCGGCATCGTACACGCCGACGTATTCGGTAAAGCGACGAGCAATCGACGGGTCGACCGAAGACGAATCACTCGACATGGTGAACTCCGCTCTTCATCGCACGTGGAAGCCTTGGTAGTGATGCTGAGCTACGTCGGTGCACCGCTGCACGTATGCCGGAAACCCAGGTAGCGGCATAAAGACCCGCGGCTTGCCGTACATGTTGGCGCCGAGATACCACGAACTACACGACGTGTACAGCGTCATGCCAGCAATGGTGTTCACGTGTTGCACCCATTCGGCTTGTGCTGAGGGGTCGGCCTCGATCGTAGATGAGCTCTTGCGACGCAGGTGCGCGAGACAGTCAGTGATCCACTCAACATGATGCTGAATCGACACGATCATGTTCGTGAGCACCGACGGGCTTCCCGGGCCGGTGATCATGAAGAGGTTCGGAAATCCGTGCACCGCCAACCCGAGATAGTTGAGGGGGCCTTCCGACCACACGTCGCGCAGCCGTAGATTGTCGCGACCACGAATATCGATGTTGCTGATGGCGCCGGTCATCGCGTCGAAGCCGGTGGCAAAGACGATCGCGTCGAACTCAAGTTCGGTGGCGTCACCCACGATGATGCCACGCCGTGTGAATCGCTCAATCGGGGTTTCACGTAAGTCGATGAGCGAGACGTTCGATCGGTTGAATGTTTCGTAATAGTCGGTGTCGACGCAGAGTCGCTTGCAGCCGATGACCGAGTCTGGCGACAGGCGCCGCGCGATCTCGGGGTCACGCACCGTCTGGCGAATCTTGTCGCGCACGAAGTCGGCAATCAACCGATTCGACTCGGGGTTCGTGAGTGCATCATTGAAGGCACCCAAGAAGAGCAGACCACCTTTTTGCCATCGGGCCTCGAGTGCGGCGCGTCGCTCGTCGTCGCTCACTTCGCAGGCACCATGTGGCCCGGTTGGCGTGTCGCCGCCGAGAGCAGCACGGGTGAGGCTGTTCTTGCGGCGAAACTCGCCGTAGTTCGCCTTGATTGATGCCACATAGTCGGGCGATAGACGTTGATTGCGTGCCGGCACCGAATATGCGGGCGTGCGCTGCAACACGGTGAGATGTGCAGCCTGCGACGCGATCACTGGCACCGACTGGATTCCCGACGACCCGGTGCCGATGACGGCGACTCGCTGCCCGGTGAAGTCGACACCTTCGTGTGGCCAGTTGCCGGTGTGGTAGGTGCGGCCCGCGAAGAGACGGTCGTCGGTGAAGCGCGGAACATTCGCGGCCGAGAGACAACCCGTCGCGAGCACGACGAAGCGTGCCGTGGTGACAGTGGTGGCTGCGTCGCCGTCGACCCCCGAGGTGCTCGCGGTCGTCGCCACGTGCCACGACTCGCCTTGCCACGTGAGTGATGTGACGGTGGTGTCGAACGAAATGTCGCGGCGCAAATCGAATCGATCGGCGACGTGCTCGGCGTAGCGCAGAATCTCGGGTTGGGTGGCGTACTTCTCTGACCACTCCCACTCTTGCTGCAGTTCTTCAGAGAATTGGTACGAATACTCGAGGCTTGGTACGTCGCATCGGGCGCCGGGGTAGCGGTTCCAATACCAGGTGCCACCGACTCCACCGCCGCGTTCAAACACGTGCGCGCTGAAACCCGCCGAGCGCGTTTTGTGCAACATGTACATGCCGGCAAAACCCGCGCCAACGATGGCCACATCGATCCGGTCGGGGGTGCGTCCCATGCGTCCATTGTTGCCGACGACGGCTACGGTGAGGCCATCGCAACTCCACGACTTATCGACCACATGCGCGGCGTGCGCTACGGCGAGGTGCTGCCGATTTATCTGCGCGATGACGGCCTGCATGCCGAGGTGTACGGCACGCAGATGCTGAACGACTGCCCGCAACACTTGTGGGAAAAGCTCGATGCTGCAGCCATCGCAACCGAGATGGGCGCGGTGTTCGTCAAACTCAACGGGCCACGCAAATGGGTGCTCGACGGCCTTGGGGCAAAAGTTGCACCGGTTGAGCCGGTGTTACGTGAGTTTGGGGGAATCATGTTCCGCCGTATCGCCACGATTCAGCTCGGCGACAAACCGGGTGCTGGGCCATACAGCGAGAACAAGATCAACCGCGGGGCGGTGTTCTTTTTTGATGCAGGTAAACCGGTGTATGAACTCGTCAACCCCGAGGGCAAGGCCTATGTGATGCAGGCATTGTGCATGGGTGTTGATTCTTCGATGAGTGAGGAGTCGCTGCCCTCGCTTGGCGAACGGCTCAAGATGCCGGCGGGTTGGTCGTATCGCACGCGCGTGCTGCAAGAAGAACTCGTGGTTGACACGACCACGTCGCTTGCCACTGTGCTACAGGACGAGTTCGAAAACTCGTACACGTTGCCGTACTAAGCGGCAGCTGCTGCGGCAGCGCCGAGGGCACGACAACGGGGTCGGTGCCGGTAAGGCCGAGACGGATGCTTCGTCGCTTAACTGAACGAGATGCTGTTGCCTTCGTTGGGCTGAGTGTCGCCACGCACGAGGGCGCCGTACAGCTCGCCAATTGCTGCGCTGCCGACTGACCGTTGAATCTGCAGCCATGCATCAGTCGAGGCGACGAACACGTCCAATGCCTCGGTGATGCGTTGGTTAAGCACCTCGCGACCCAGCTCTTTTCCTCGTTTTGAAAGCTGCGACGGCGCAAAGAAGAACTGCGGCCGCGGGTCGGGCAGGGTCACCCCGTGACGAGGGGCATCCCAGTGTGTGGCACCGACGCTCGCGCAGTGTTTGATGTTTGCGCCAAGTGCTGCATACACCTGTGCCAGCATCTGCATGTTGCCCGACATGTCGACCACGACCGCGGGCCGTGAATCGAGCGCTGCAATCTGGTCGTACGACAACACCTGGTGATACTCGCCGAGTGAATCGGTGAAGGATGTGTTACGAGTCGACGTGAGCCCGACTACGTTCACCTTGCTCGACGTGCGCAGACAATGCGCGAGGGCAATCGCTGTCTTGCTCGAGGCGCTGAGAACGACCACTTGTTCGGCGCCGAAGTGATGGTGTTCACGCAAGAAATCTTCCAACAAAAACGAGGTGATGAAGAGACCTCGAAAGATGAGCAATGCGTCGTCGTGCGGGGTGGGTTGAGCGAGGTCAAAGTTGCGGTAGGCGGCGGCATGTTTCTCGCGCCACGGGGCAGCATCACTGAAGCCGCCAGCGGTCGATCGCGCCGCGACCACGTGATGGTCGGCGAGCGGGAAGAAACCGAAGTAGCGCCCACCGACTGCAACCTCGGGGTGGGCCGACTTGGTGACGACACCGAAACCCATCACTGGCAAGCGACCCCACGCAGGCTCGGTGGGGAAGAAGCCCCAGTAGTCGAGCATGTCGCCGCTCAGCGCATAGCTCACATTGTTCGATGTCAGAGCAGCGCGCTCGAGGGTGAGAAGCACTTCGCCAGAAGCAAGTGTCGTAGGCGCGGTCGTCGGCGCCCAGCGCGAGTTGCGAATATCGCGCCGTTCTATCTCGAAGTGCACGTCAGCCTTGGGTGATGGAATCCATCGATGCGCGAACGGCCATGACGTAAGCATCGCCCGAAACCTGTTGCGACACCTGGGCGTGCTTCGACGACAATTCGTCAGCCGAACCCGCAGCAATGAACTGCACCGTGTCCCACGTGCGGCCGTCGCCGATAATCGTGCCTTCAGCAGCGAGATTGACCGCGTTCGGCAGTGCGCTGAACGCACCCGCTCGGTCGTCGGTGCGACGCACGATCATCAACACGTGGCGGTCATCATCGGTCTTTGGCCGACCGTGGTTGTCGAGTGAAGGGTTCTCGGGCCGGCAGCACACGATGATGGTGCGCTGCATACCCGCAGCTTTGTGAACGTGCTTGTCGGCAAAGTCGCGTCGTGACTGCATCTCGGTAAACGACTTGCGTGTGGCGTAGCGAACGATCGCGATGCGATCCCAATCTTCGTCTCCTGCTCGATTTTTGACGACATCGCCGACGAAGACGATCGTTGCGCCAATCTTGGCAAGAATTGATGACGGGTTGTAGCGGTCGTCGGCTTCGCGCCCGCTAATTGGCTTGTCGACCCCGGCATCGTCGGTGTACTGCGCAACCTCGTGGTACTTCATGAGGTTGACCATGTAGATCGGGCCGTCTTCGGCGGGGGGACGAGTGGCAAGAAAGACGCCGTAGTCCTTGTCGATGGTTCCGTACTTGTGCTTCAACCTTGGTGTTTCGGCCATGGGCACCCCCTCGCTGGTGTGGGCGAGCGTACCTAGTCGGGTCTGCCGGCTCGTTAGTGGGCATCGGTCCTAGGTTGCTCTCACCTTGGCCATTAGCCCGGGGTTCACTTGCAACAAGACATAATCATCGTTATGTTTAAAACTATGTCTTTCTTACTGCTGCGACGACCCCTTATTCGAGCCGGCTCGCTGGCCATTGTCGCCATGTTCCTCGTTGCGTCGTGCGGCGGCGAGCCCGAGGCTCGAACTCGCAATCGCACCTTGAACTCTGTGACGTGTTATCAAACGCAGGCCGAAAAAGACTCAGCTCTTGCCGACGCTGAGAGTGCTCTCGCTGCGGCTCAGCTACCGGTGATCACGCCAGACACAACGCCAACGCTCAGCGACGCTTCGCCAGCAGATGCTGGTCAACTCGCTTTCATTGGGCCGGTGCAGTGGTGGAAGCGAGTTCCGCGCGCAACCGATACGACGATTCCGGCCAGCACGACGGTTGCCCCAACGACAACGGCAGCATCAACAACGACTGCTGCACCAACGACGACAGTTCGTATCACGACAACGGTCGCACCAACGACAACGGTGGCAGTCACGACCACTGTGGCTGAGACAACGACGACACTTGCCGCATCGACAACCGTGGCACCGACGACAACGGTCGCCGAACCGACCACCACGACTGAACCTGCGGTTCGCACACTGAACCCACCGTCAAACGTTCAGGCGGTGGCCGACGGAACCTCGGTGACGGTCTCGTGGACGGCTCCTGAAGCATCAAACACCCCGGTTGAGGACTACAACCTCATCTGGTCTACCGATGGATTCCGCAGTATCGCTGGTTGGCGTGTGAACGGCCTCTCGGCGACGGTGCCGAACTTTGCCCCTGGCGCCACCGTGCAGGTTCAGGTGCGAGCTGACAACGACACATATCGCGTGTATTCAGGTTGGTCAAATGTGGCGTCAGCAACCATCGCAAGCGCTGCGGTGGAAGAGACCACTACTACCGCGGTCGCCGATCAGTCGTCGGGCGAAGAGACCACGACGTCGCTCGAGACAGCCGATGCAGTCGCCTTGGTAGCCGATCTGCAGTCACAGGTGGATCTCATTAGAGAGACTCCGTTGTGTGCCGATCTCGAGGCTGCCGCCGAGATTGAGTGTGCCGTGCAGGCCGGATTTGATGCTGATCGTCCCGAACTTGCATCCATCACCACATGCCCCGATGCCGACGAGGTGCGCGTGCAGTATGACGGCGGATTTGGTGCTGGAACTGCGGCTGGCGGTGAAGTGTTCCTCATGAACGTGGGTGCAGTCGACCAATATGTCTTTCAGGTGGCGCGAGCAGGGGTCGTGATTGCCTCGGGCACGGTGCAACGTGGCGACACCCAATCATTCACCGGCATCGATCAGGCCTCGCTCGTGACGACGACGACGATCGCCGAAGAAGACGGCGAAGATGCTGCCGCCACTGAACTGATTGAGTGCGAAGCGTCGGCGGGGCTTGACCTCAATGTGGGTATCGCCTATGTCGACCCATGTGATGCCGCAACCGCAGTTCAGATCACCTTCGAAGGCGCAGCGTCAGGCGATATTCAGACAGTTTCTAATGGCAGCCGTGCGTCGGTGCCCAACCCCGACAGAGTTGGCTTCACGTTTGAGGTGTACGTCGGTAACGATGTCGCCGTTTCTGGGTCTGTCGCATATCCAACCGAGCCAGCAGTGGTCGTAACATTGCAGGATTGCCCGGTCTCGGTGATTGATGAGGACGGTTGGCTAAAGGTTTCGGCATGCAATTCGGTAACGAGAATCGAACAGTTCGTAGAGAGAACTACTGGTTCAGCATTCAGATATTCGGTTGACGGCTACTTCCATTGGTTTCAGAAGTGGTCGGAGTCGGAGGGTGCAGCACGCTATGACTTCGGCTTCTACATCGGCGACCGTTTGATCGAGACGTTGTCGGTAAGTGGCGGTGGCGAGTCAGCCGGGGCGAATGGCAGATTTCAGCAAGAAACGTTTGCCGACGTTGAGAGCAAATTCACTGGCAGTTTCGAACGAGTAGTTGAAGAGTCGGGCGAAGTAGTTTCGGGCGGCGAAGGCGGTACAGGCGACCTCGGACCACGCGATGGCTACGTGATCTGCACGGCAACAGCAAGCGTCAATGGTGCACGCTTTAGTTGTGCTCGACCGCTTCAGGTTCAGTTCATGGCAACGGTCCGGGAAAACTCTTATTACTTCGAAGGAGATGAAACGTCGGTTTTCGGTCCGGTTGAGAACGCCGAAAACGGCTATGTGTTCGTTTACAGCAAGGCAACCAACGAGGTCGTGCTTGATGTAAGAGCCTGGGGAGGAGAGCTGGGTACGGATGAATTGGAGTACCAGTTCTATGTTCCTGATGTTGAAATCCCAGAGGAAGAGTTCTTTGACGAAGAAGACGGGCCATACTTCTCGGGCTGGTTCACCCCCGACTTCCCGACTGACTCGGTGTTGAGCTTCACGATTCCTGACGACTACTCCGCCGACTACTTTGAATTGACTCTCACAGGGGAGACTGATGAAGTAGGTGGCTGTTCGAAGGGCGAATTCGGCGCGGCGCTTCGAGCACCTTCGGGTGAGATTGTCGCTCAGTTTGTGATGGCGCCATGGGCCGGTTGTGCGGTTGGTCTCTATGCCGAAGGCGTAGATCCCGAGGAATTTCGCGGAGCAACCTTCGACGTGATCGTGTATGAGATCAATCCCGACGAGACCCCGTGGGAAGGCTCAATCGAATGGTGGGGCACCGTCGATCTCCGTTACGGCGGAGGTTCAGGCTTCGTAGAAGTCGACGACGACGAAGAGGAAGAGTCGATTTCTGATGTCGAGTGGCGAGAGCCGATTGTCCAGGCAGTTGATGCGCCGCAATCGTTCTCGATTGAGATTGGCGCCGGTGGCGAGTTCTTTGAATTCCGCGGTAACAGCCTGCAATTTGGGGACGACTACAACTGCCCGAACTACGTTGACCCATTTCTCAAGTTGTATGACGCCAGCGGCCACGTGATTTCGACGGATGACGACAGCGGTGAAAATGACGAGGGTACGGGGTATCTCTCGTCGCGCATGCGCGGTTTTCTGCCTGAAGGCATCTACACCCTGCTTGCGACGACCTACGACCTTGAGAATTCCGATACCTGCGAGGCTGAGCGGGAATATCAGCTCGCTCTGCGATTCGGTAGTCGCGTAGTCGTCGACGTCATTGAAGAAGAGAATCCCATAGGTGTGACGACAACGACAACGGCGACGACCACGGTGCCGTCAACCTCGACGACAACGACAACGACAGTGCCGTCAACCGAAGAATCGACCGAAGAGTCAACGACCACGACGACGACTACTGCGCCGTCAACCTCGACGACGGTTCCAGCTGCTCCAGTCGATACTGAGCCAGTGGTAACGCCGCTTAGTGAGTCGCCGACGAACCTGCAACCTGATCCTCCAACGTTCGTACTTCCAGTGAAGGAACTTCAGGTGCTGGTGCCAGACGAGGTCCCATCGGATGACGCAACCGTGCCAGCAGATGACGCAACGACTCCAGTAGACAACGCAACCGCGCCGGCAGACGACGCAACCACTGCGTCGGAAGAACCATCGCAGCCGACCGAGGTGAGCATCGGCATTCCCTCAACGTTGCGTGAGTTGGTTTGCGATGAGACGTGCGTCGAACTGCTCCTTGATGAAGCCGGTGTCGACGAGGCAGCAATTGAAATCACCCTGGGCTCTCAGTCGACCGTGATCGACGGTGTGAAGCGCAGTGGAGTGGTAGCGATTCGACCTGGCGCACGGCAACTGACGGTCACCATCACACCGACCGATGGCTCTGCACCCGTGGTGTTGACCCGAGATGTCGTCGTGCTGTCACCCCGCGTAGCTCCCACGAAGGTCGCCGAGACGGCGTCGCTCGTCGTGTCGAAGAAGGTTCCGCAGTCGAACCGCCTGCCGTTGGTGCTTGCGTTGGTCGGCGCTCTCGTCGTGTTGGCCGGTGCCGGTTCGGTGCTCGCGCGTCGCGGCAAGGGGCGAGCAGCAGCCTAAGGAAGGCGTCAGATGAGCCGCACCTCGCGTCTCGTTCAGGTGATAGTTGCGATTGTCCTCGTCGCATCGTCGTGTGCAGGTGGTGGCGGCGGCGACGTAGCGCCAGAAGTGACGGTGCCGATTGCCACCGAGTTGCGTCCCACACCCGACGGCTATTCGTTTCCGAATTTTGCGGCGTCGGCGGTGCCTGAGGTGTTTGACGACGCCGACCTCTCCGCAATGTTCGGCGAGCAGGCATGCGTCGATGGTGTCACGACGCCTTGTGTGGCGACCGCCGAAGCCGCTGCCTGGGCCCGCATGGTGAACCAGTCACGGCTGGCCGGACACTGCGAGGGTCTCGCCGTTGAAGCAGCGCTGCGCTTTGACGGGCAAATGACTCCGCCGACGTTCGAACTCGTCAATCAGGGTGACGTGACGCGACAGATTTTGCGGGGTTTTGCCACCCAGTTCTTGCCCGAGGTGCAGGAAGAACGCGATCAGTGGGCGACTCGTTCATTGCGTGAGATCGTCAACGAGCTCGGTAAGAGTTTCTCGAGAGGCACCAACGAATACGTACTTGGCCTCTACACGCCGCGTGGTGGTCACGCTGTCTTGCCCTACGCCATCGACTTTGAGACGCAGGACGTCGCCATCGTTCGGGTCTACGACTCGAACTGGCCGGGTCGCAATAGGTACGTGCGTATGGATCTCACTGCCGACACCTGGTCATTCTCGTTCGCTGCCGAGGAACCCACGAAAGACCCAAGCCCGTGGACTGGTATCGCCGGTGACATCGATCTCGCCTCACTCGACGTGCGCTCGCAGTCGAAGTGTCCGTTTTGTGGAGAGGGCGGTGGTGCGTTGAATTCGGTCGTAGTGATTCGCACCAGCGATGACGACTGGGCAATCACCACCACGGATGGCGAGTTTGGAGCACAAACTAAGTCGAGTGACGTGGTTGAAGTGCGTCCGATTCTGAACGGACTTGTTCTTGCTGACGACGGCGAGAACATTGACGACTCGACCTATTGGGCCGAGACACGGCGCTTTCTCGAGATCGGCGGGTTTGACTTGGCCGAGATTCTGCGCTTCGAGCGAGCAGCGCTGGTAGATAGCGGCGCGACTGGGGCGACGAGTTCAGGTGATCCGTCCGGTTCGACGGCGGGAACAAGCAACTCGACGGCGGGCAAGGCTGCGTCATCGCGTCGACCAGTGCGTGACTACGTCGTGATTATTCGCAACCAACAATTCACCCTGACGTTAAAGGCCGCAGCGTCGGCGTTCGTCGTACAGCCAGACTCGATAGCACAGGTCGTCAACCCGAGTGGTGAGGCCACCGTGGTGGTCGGTGCGAACTCCATCGCCACAGAGTCGACTGCCGCCACCACGACGGTCGCTGCGGCCGATGTTGCCGTCGCAGTCACTGGTGCCAAGTCAGAGGTGCAGGTTGGTGTCGAGCAAATCACGGCGAGTCTCACGACCGAGTCGGGTCGAAAAGCATCGGTGGTGGCGACACCAGAGATTCCCCAGGTGGTGCTGGCCGCGCCAGTGGCGCGCCCGGAAGCCGAGATCGTCATCAGCACCCAGAGCCGCAGCGGTCAGGTGCAAGTGACGGAGGTGTCGCAGACCGGCAACTCTTCGACACGCACGAGCGACGAGTCGCTCAACCTGAACTCGGCGGCGGTGGTCTTGCCGCCAGCCATCACCGAGGTGGTGGCCAAGCAACCGCTGCCGCCCGCAGAGGAGCGCGATGTGAGGAATCCCGAGTACAAGGTCGATGCCGTGTTCGTCTCGGCACAGACCGAGGTCGTTGAGCGCGAGCAGGTACTTGCTGCTGTGGTCACAACAACTGAAGTGCCAGTTGCTGACGTGTCGACCACCGCTGCCGAGACGACTACGGCGACCACGGTGGCGCCGACAACGGCGACTACGGCGACCACGGTGGCGCCGACTACGACGACCACGACGACCACGACGACAGTAAGACCGACGACCACGACGACGGTGCGGCCGACGACGACCACTGTGCCGCGACGCACCACTACGACGTCTTCGTCGACTACTACTACATCAACAACGACCACGACGACGGTGCCTCCAACGACTACAACGACAACGACGACGACGACAACAACAACGACAACGACAACGACAACAACCACGACAACCACGACCGTGCCCCCAACCACTACGACCACTGCACCACCGCCTCCGACGACATACTCAGTGACCTACAACGGCAACACGAGTAGCTCGGGCAGTGTGCCAACTGATGCGGCGTCGTACTCGAGTGGTGCAACAGTGACTGTCGCCGGCAATACGGGCAGTCTCGCGAAGTCGGGCTACACCTTTGCTGGCTGGTGCACGACGCAACCTGCAGCCGGGACGGCATGTGGTGGCATGTCACGAGCAGCAGCCAGCACCTTTGCCATCAGCGCCAACGTCACTCTCTATGCAGTCTGGACGGCCAACACTTTGACGGTTTCGACTGATGAGCAGGGTGGTAGTGCGGTGGCGGATGCGTCGACGACGACGGGTGCGTCGATGTCGTCGCCAGGCACTCCGACTCGTGCGGGTTACACGTTCGCGGGTTGGTTCATTGCTTCGAGCGGTGGGAGTGCGATCAGTTTCCCCTATGCCCACGGCCAAACTGCGAGCTTCACACTGTATGCGCAGTGGACGGCCCTGAGTGCGCGCACCATCTCGATTGATGGTGGTTCGTACTCTGCCACCTACAACCGATACGCGGCTGCGCCAACGTTAACCAGCACCGCATCGGCCGGATCTGGCACCAAGACCTACACCAGTTCGACGACCACCGTCTGCACCGTTGGTGCGGCGACGGGAACCGTTGCTTTCCTTACAGCGGGCACCTGCAGCATTGTTGTAGAGATAGCCGCTGATGACACCTATGCATCGGCAACCTCATCGGCGATCTCAATTTCTGTCACTTATGCCATCGGTGATACGGGACCTGGTGGCGGCAAGATCTTCATCCTCCCGTCGACAGCGGGCAACTCGTCGGGCAACTACTTCGAAGCGGCTCCAACCTCGTGGAATGGTGGTGCAGATCCAACGAGAAACTGGTGCAATATCACCAACGGTGCTGTTGGCGCATCGGCTCAAGGTACGACAATTGGCACAGGTCAGGGCAACAGCACGGCAATTGGTGCGTACTGCAGCTCAGGAGCAGCGGTCACTGCGCGTGCATATGGCGGTGGAGGACTCAGCGATTGGTTCCTTCCCTCCGAAGATGAGCTTGAAGCACTACAAGCTGTTCGGGCAACTATCGGCGGTTTTGAGAGTGCTACGTATTGGTCATCGAGTGAAATTGTGGCTGGTCGCGCTGGGGCATTCGCTGGACCCACCCGGGAGGCCTATCCGGTGCACTTTCCGACGGGTGGCTCGAACCTGTGGTACAAGTATCAGACGTACCACGTGCGACCTGTGCGAATGTTCGCACCGATTAGCTAGTCGCTGTCACCCCTCGTTGTCGGGCGAAACGCAGCATCAAGTTTTTGCACCAGAGAGACGAAGTCTTTTGTCGGTATGTCGGGCATGCCTGCCAACGAGAGACTCGAAAGACCGATTGGTATGGCGAGAAAGATTCGTGCCAAAAGCCGCACGTTGAGTGACGCGTCAATGACGCCCTCATTAACGGCCCGTTGGAGAATTTCTTCATACTGACCGAGAAGCACCGAGATTTGCGGCTGAAGGTGCTCTTGCGAGTCGTCATCTCGCCACGCCACTCGGAGGGCTTCGAGCAAGATCTTCTGGGCATCGGTTGGCCCCTTGTCGTTTCCTTGTCGTGGTGCTAGGGCAGCAACGAGCATCAACCAGTGATTCGGCTGGTAGCCGACGCGGGCGGTGATATCAGGGGTCGTCAAATAGGTCGAGTTGGTGTCGTGCTGTGATTGCAAAGCAAATTCGAGCGCAGCGTTGAAAAGCGCAGCCTTGTCATCAAACCAGTTGTAGATGGCGCCAACTGTCATGTCGGCACGAGCGGCGATATCTACCAGGCGAGCGTGTTCATAGCCGCGATCGGCGATCTCGGCGATGGCCGCACGAAGCAGTTTCTCTCGACTGACCACCGCCCAAGGACGCCGATCACGCCCGTCAATATTGACAATATTGGTGGGCTCGCTCACGGTTCTCTCAGTCTGCCTGGGTTCGTCAAGATGCGGCGGGCGGAAGTGTCCGTCAGAATGGGGGTGTGCTCCCGTAGCTCAGTTGGATAGAGCGACGGTTTCCTAAACCGCAGGTCGCAAGTTCGATTCTTGCCGGGAGCGCCACGGAACCTGCTGGTGCGCTACTGCGGCCGCAGTAGCGCGACGGTGACTGCGCGAAAACGCGCCGACCTCAGTCACTCGCTGTGTGGTCTGCAACCAACGCTTCGGCGAAGTCGCGGAGGGTTGCGAACTCCCAGTGTGGCGTCACTGGCGCGGCAGCCGGCGTGGCCCCGAGTGAACCAGCGGCGGCTCGCTTGGCTCCGTAGCGATTGATCCACACCGTACGCAGACCTACTGCCTGGGCAGGAACATGGTCATGAAACAAACTTTGTGCCACGTGCAGATGTTGGTCGGGAGTCACGCCCATCGACGCGGCCTTATCGAGCAATACCTGAAAATTATGCAGATCTGGTTTATATGAACCGATGTCTTGCGCAGTGAGAATCGCGTCAAAGGTGACGCCAAGGCGCGCGTTGGAACCAGCGAAACTCGCGTTGTCGACGTTGGAGAGAATCACCAACTTGCACCGTGACTGCAAGGCGACGAGGGCGTCGCGGCTGTCGCCAAATGCCGGCCAGTTCGGCACTGATGCCGCGAACGTTTGGGCATCAATCTCGCACTGTTCTGGTCGGGAAGTCGGGTCGGGCAACCCGAGACTTGTCGCCATGCGTCGCCAGGTCTCTTGCAAGATGACGGGATACGTCCAACTCGGGTTGGCGTCTTGCACTTTGGTTTCATGTGCGGCAAAAAGTGAGAGAATCTCCAGCTCGGTCGGCTGCACGCCGTGAGGTGTAGCGAGTCGGGTGACGGTGTCTGTGATGCCGAACTCCCAATCGATGAGTGTGCCGTAGCAGTCGAAACTGAGTAGTCGTGCATCAGCGAGGCGCATGTTGTGTTGATGCCTCCTCAACGCGCTGTCGTGCACCGCACACATAGCCCGAGCACATCGAGCCGATGACCCTTGGCGGTAAATTTTGATTTGCGAGCGGCTTGAGTGAGGGCTGCGTCGATCGCGCGCTCGGTTGCGTCTGACACGACGAAGTCGTCGACATAGCCGCACTTCACGCACACCAGATGATGGTGGTGACCTATCAGCTCTTCGTCGAGCTCGTAGCGCACGACACTGTCATTGCCCGCGACACGACGCACGACTCCTTCGGCCTCTAAGTCGGTCAGATTGCGATACAACGAACTTTGAGTGAGACGAGACTTTCGTTTTAACATCTCAGCCACGCTGACAGGTCGTGCGAAGTCGAGTAGCAGATCGACAAGTTGACGGCGGCCCTGGGTATACAGCAACTTGCTCTCGCGAAGCCGAGCTACCACCAGTGTGTGCACCGATTCGCGACTCTGCTTCATGCGTACGAGCGTAATTCTCTGCCTACTAGGTTTGGGCAGTGGCACAGCTCGCCGGAACCTATGTGCCGAGCACTCTTGAATGGGTTCGTGAGCAGATTGCGTTGTATGAGCGCACTGGTGGTCGAGAAGGATCCACCCTGCGTGATACGGGCATCCCTGTGATCATCGTTGCGATGCGTGGTGCGAAGTCGGGCAACGTTCGCAAGGTCGCGCTGATGCGGGTTGAGCATGCTGGCGAGTATGCGCTCGTGGCATCAAAAGGCGGTGCGCCAGACAACCCCGACTGGTATCAGAACCTCGTCGCGCATCCTGACGAAGTCACCGTGCAAGATGGCACCGAGCCATTCTTCGCGCGAGTGCGGTTGGTCGAAGGCGCAGAGTATGACGTCTGGTGGCAGCGCGCGGTGGCGGTGTTTCCGCAATACGCGATATACAAAGACAAGACCTCGCGAAGAATTCCGATGTTTGTGGCATCACCGATGACAGACGGCTCGCAGTGAACCTCTTCGTGCGATGGCTGCTGCTCACGTTTTCGGTGTGGCTGGCTGACCTCGTTATCGGCGGTATTGACATCTCGGGTGGCTTCGTCAGTCACCTCTGGGTAGCAGCACTGTTCGGACTCGCCAACGCCATCGTCGGCAACCTGATACGCCTCGTCGCGTTTCCCGCACTGATTCTCACGCTCGGCGCTTTCAGCATCGTCGTGAATGCATGGATGCTGATGCTCGTGGGTGACCTAAGTGACTCGCTCGAGGTATCGGGGTTTTGGCCCGCCTTCTTTGGCGGACTCATCATCAGCGTGGTGTCGACGCTGACAAAGGGCCGCACCAAAGGCGACTAGCCGGTTGGGCGGTGGCGACTAGTCGCGATGGCGGTTCTCGCAACTAGCCGCGCGCGTCGGCCATCTGCGCATCGGTTGGTCGCTTGAAGATGAGCAACATCGCGACACCGGCCAGCATATAAATCGCGCCGTTCATCGCCCAAGCGCCGTGAATCTCGGCTTTTGAGATGTCGAGCACATCTTCACCAGCGCGACGTGCCACCTCGATGCGGGCAAGTGCTGGTGCCGCGATGGCGAGCGAGAGCGCGGCACCCAACGCAGTGCCGACTTGACGGAATGTGTTGTTGAGCGCCGAGCCCATCGCGAACTGCACCGGCTTCAAGAATGCGGTCGCTGACGACGACAACGTGGAGATGCTGAGCCCGACACCGACGCCCGTGATGATCATCCACGGCAGATAGTGCGTCACGTATTGCGGAGAGTCGGGGATCGTCGCGTTCAACCCGAAGGTGCCGATGCCGAGCAGGCAGGCGCCGACGAAGAGCACTCGCGAGTGGCCGAAGCGATCGGCGTACTTTCCAGCGAAAGGTGCAACGAAGGCGGCACTCGTCGGCCCAGGCATCGTCGCGAGCCCCGAGAGAGCGACGCTGTATCCCCACACTGCTTGCAACCAGAACGTGTTCAACAACCACATGCCGATGAAGCCCATGCTGAAGAGCACACCGGCAACGTTCGCGGCGACCACGAACCGCAGACGGAAGAGCGAGAGATCAAGAATCGGGTTAGCTGCCGAGCGACACCGCAAGATAAATGCCGCACACAACGCGAGACCGAGCGCAAGGGCACCGAGCGTGCCACCATCGAGCCAGCCCCATACTTCGCTCTGTGAAATGCCGAGCACAACGAGCGCTACGCCCGAGAAGCCGAGTGCTGCGCTTGGGTAGTCGACCTTGCGCTGGGCATTCGGGTCGCGACTTTCTTTCAGTAATCGCTGACCAATGATCACGGTTACGAGCGTGAAGGGAATGTTCAGGAAGAACAGCGACCGCCAGCCAAGTGTGTCGACGAGAATGCCACCGATCGATGGCCCGAGTGCCGCCGCGAGACCGCCTGTGGCACCCCAAATGGCAATTGCTTGTGTGCGCTTTTCGACTGGAAACTCTGGTAACACCAGCGCCAACGACGCGGGTGAAAGCTGTGCACCACCAAAGGCCTGCACGACACGCGCGAGCACGAGGAACCACGTGGTAGGAGCGAAGCCACACAGCAGGGAGCCGAAACTGAACCACAACACGCCGCGCAAGAAACTGCGCTTGCGTCCGAAGACGTCGGCAAAACGTCCCGCAGTCAGCAGTGCCGCGGCGTAGGCAATGGCGTATGCAGAGAACACCCAGGTGAGCAAGCTTCCGCCGCCAAGTTCTTCGTCAATAGTGCGCTTGGCGACAACCACGATCGACAAGTCGAGTGACACGAGGAAGACAGCAATCGATGTGAGAGCTAGAACGCGGTACGCGTGGCGAAGCGAGCCTGCGGGTTTCGCAGAAGGTGACGTGCTGATATCTGCCACGATACGTTTCATCTAGCCTGCGAACATCATCGGAAGCATCATGTGGGTTGTGGGAGCATCGTCGCAATGTCGGAACTAAAGCGTCACCCCGAGCGCGGATCAGAAGAGTTGGCAACGATTCGCGAGATTTTGGCCGACGGATTGGTAGCGCATGTCGGCATCATCGATGCTGCGGGGGCACCGGTGGTGATTCCGATGGCCTATGCGCTCGACGGTGATTCGCTCTTGATTCACGGTTCGGTGGCCAGTCGATTGATGCGCACCCAAGGCCCGATTTGCGTGACGGTCACTCTTCTTGATGGGTTGGTCGTCGCTCGATCGCTCTTCAATTCGTCGATGAACTACCGCAGTGTGGTGGTAACCGGTGTGCCCGACGTGCTTGAGGGCGACGACCGTGAACGTGCGTTGCTCGTGTTGAGTAACTTTCTGTTACCCGGTCGTGTCGGCAACGCACGCGAACCGAGTCGCACCGAGATACGCCAGACCACGGTGTGGCGGCTGCCGTTGACCAACGCAATAGCCAAGGTGCGCACGGGCCCGCCGAAGGAAGATCCGTCGAGTGACTACGACTTGCCCTTCTGGGCTGGAGTCGTGCCGGTGCGCATGGCCTTCGGTGAGCCAGAGCCCGATGCGCACGCACGCGAAGCAGGTCTAGCGACTCCCGATCACGTGCGCCGCCGCTAATTAGTTGGAGAGCGCTTCGATGTAGTCGACGATGTCGGAGATTTCGGCGTCAGTCAGATTGTTGTACGGCATCACGACTGAATAGCCGACACGCTTCTTCTTGTCGGGGTACTTGATCGCTTCGGTCAGATACTCGCGGTCGACCACGCCCGACTCGCCACCTTTGAACGCAACCGTCTGACCGATGATGCCCTGCCAGGTTGGGCCGGTGCCGCCGCCGAAATCGGTGCCGTGGCACGACGCACAACCATTGTTCTGCGACAGTTTGAGACCATTGGCAGCCGACGCCGACAAGTCGACGGCCGGCGGGCCAGCTGAAGTGCACGACGCCAACACCACTGCGACGACACACGCCACCGTTGCCGAGCCGATTGCTGTTGTTGGTCTACGACGCACGCCCCGATACTACCGAGCGCGAACCATGCAGTCTTGTCAGTGATTCGCATACCGTGGAAGTCCTCATGGTGGTGCGGAAGTGACCGACACGTGGCGCCATGAAGACGGTGGCCCGCGCCGTAGGTCGTGTGTTGCGGGTGCGCGACTCGCGTTGCAGCCTGGCGAGTCGCTGAAGTCGACGAGCCGCGCGGTGATGGTGGCAACGATGGTGGTGCTCGCCAGCACCGATGAGGTGTTCTTGTTGTGTCACACGGGTGGTGACGACGCCGTCTCGTGGATCGAACGAATCGACCCTGTCACGCTTGAAGCACTCTCGGCGAGTGAGAAACTGCCCGGTGGACCGGCGTGGCCCGGTGGTTTGGCGGTGCACGACAACGGTGATCTGCACGTGGTCTTCGGCAATCACGCGCATCGCTTGAATCGTCAGTTGCAACTGCGGGCATCTCGCGAGTTGCCGCGACGACGGCCCTACAACAGTTTCGTCACCCTGCCCGACGGCCATCTCGTCACCAAAGACTTCAGCGGCTCGCGCCCGAGCGCCGAAGCGAGCGAACCATACCCCGCCACTCAGCTCGTGGTGCTCGAACCGGAGAAACTTGCAGTCGTCGCGACGCTCGATTTGCCCGAGGCTTCGATTGCGCGACTTTCCGCTGACGACGACGATGTTTACGTCGTCGGCACTACAGCGTTGTGGCGAGCTCGATGGAATGGCGCTTCACTCGAGCTCGACCAGCGACACGCCACCTACCGGCAACTCGAGGGCCAGGGCTTCGGCTGGGATGCGGTGATCGCCGACGGCAGTGCTTGGTTTCTCGACAACGGTGAGGGCACTCACCGTTTCGCTGGCACCTTGCGCGGTGTCGGTGTTGCGACAGCTCCGCTGCATCTGGTGCGGGTGCGACTTGATGACTTTCGGGTGTCGCTCACCGAGATTTGTGGTCTCGCAGGTGGCGTGGTGGCGAACCCACCAGTCGTCGATGACCAACGCAAGATCGTGGTCGGATTCGACAGCGGAAACGGAGTGCTGGCCGGGTTCACCTACGACGATGTTGCAGTCAGGCCGTTGTGGTCGTACCCGCAGAACCACGGGTCACACATGTTGCGGTACGCCGACTCGGGCGAGTTGGTGTCGGCCCACCACGACGCCGAGCGTGGTGTCGAGCAAGTAGTGGTGCGCGACATTGCAACGGGTGCCGAGAAGGCGAGAGTTGACACGGCATCACCGATTC
>Ga0255167_1000286_pt1 | contig 19170 bp, 18 predicted proteins | sample Atl_Miss_RepA_8d_FD_183177 | JGI IMG/M metagenome (GOLD analysis project Ga0255167, IMG submission 183177) | Freshwater microbial communities from Altamaha River, Georgia, United States - Atl_Miss_RepA_8d | ecosystem: Environmental > Aquatic > Freshwater > River | place: USA: Georgia | collected... | reverse complement strand
AACCCGAGATTATCGGCCAGCCTTCAGCGGTTCACATCCACCACCACCCGCCCGCGCACCTGCCCGGCCAGGATCTGCGCACCCAGCCCGATCGCGTCGGCCAGACCGACTTCCCGCGTCATGGCGTCCAGTTTGCCCACCTCCAGATCACGCGCCAGCCGTGCCCAGGCGGCTTCCCGCAGGGCGCGCGGGGCCATCACACTGTCGATGCCGGCCAGCGTCACGCCGCGCAAAATGAATGGCGCCACCGTGGCGGGCAGGTCCATGCCCTGGGCCAGGCCGCAGGCGGCCACGGTGCCGCCGTATTTGGTGCTGGCGCAGGCGTTGGCCAGGGTGTGGCTGCCCACGGTGTCCACCACACCGGCCCAACGCTCCTTGGCCAGCGGTTTGCCCGGGGCCGAGAGTTCGGCGCGGTCGATCACGTCGGCGGCGCCCAGGCTGCGCAAATACCCGGCCTCCTGCAGGCGCCCGGTGGACGCCACCACGCGGTAGCCCAGTTTGGCCAGCAGCGCGATCGCCACGCTGCCCACGCCGCCGCCGGCGCCGGTCACCAGCACCTCGCCCTGTTCGGGCGTGACGCCGTGTTTTTCCAGCGCCATCACGCACAGCATGGCGGTGTAGCCGGCGGTGCCGATCGCCATGGCCTGCCGGGCGCTGAAGGCCCCGGGGCGGTGGATCAGCCAGTCGCCTTTCAAACGTGCCTTTTGCGCCAGCCCGCCGCTGTGCGATTCGCCCACGCCCCAGCCGTTGAGCACGACCGCATCGCCGGCCTTGAACAGCGGATGCTGGCTCGCCGTGACGGTGCCGGCCAGGTCGATGCCCGGCGTGAGCGGGAACTTGCGCACCACCGGGCTCTTGCCGGTGATGGCCAGCCCGTCCTTGTAGTTGACCGTCGAGTAGTCCACCGCCACCGTCACATCGCCCTCGGGCAGGGCGCTGTCGTCGAGCGTCTTGAGGGTGCAGCGGTAGCCGGTGTCGTCTTTTTCAATTTGCAGGGCGCGGTAAGTCATGGTTGTCTCCATCAAGCAGGCAAGAACATCAGGCAGGTTTGCGGTTGACCAGCACGATGCCGACCGCCACCAGCCCCAGGGCGATCAGCAGCGTGGTCGTCACGGCCTCGCCCAGCAGCAGGTTGCCGAACAGCAGCGCAAACAGCGGTGTCAGAAACACGAACACCGAAATCTTGGTGGCCGGGTAGCGGCCGAGCATCCACATCCAGGCCAGGTAGCTGGCAAAGGCGCCGACCACGGTCTGCGCCAGCATCGAGCCCCAGGCCAGTGGGCTCCAGTCGAACGACCAGGTTTCGCCCAGCGCCAGCGACAGCCAGGGCATGCACACCGCGGTCGTGCCGATCTGGTAGAAAAGCAGCTTCTCGGCCGAAATCCGGGTCAACCCTGTGGCCCGGATGACCACCGTGGTCAGGCCCCACAAGGCACCGGCCGCCAGGCCCAAAAGGTCGCCACTGGCGCTGCCGCCGCCCAGGCCCTCGCGCAGGGCAAAGACGACCGCCACAAATGCGCAGGCCAGCCCCAGCCACTGCATCGCCCTCAGACGCTCGGACTTGACGAACACCGGCACCAGCGCCGCCACCCAGAACGGCGAGGTGTAAAGAAATACGGTCAGGCGCGAGGCCGTGGTCTGCCGCAGCCCCAGGTAGATGCAGGCGAACTCGGCCGCAAACAGAGCGCCTGCCAGCAGCCCGGCCCACAGACTGCCGTCGCGCTCGAACAGGGCAATGCCGCGCACCTTGCACCAGATCAGCAGCAGCACCGTGGCCCCGATGGCGCGCAGGCTGGACTGAAACAGCGGGTCGACCTGGTCCATGATGGCCTTGACCAGGATTTGCTGCAGTCCCCAGAACATGCAGCACGCCAGCAGGATGCCGACGGCCAAGCCGTCAAGATGGTCTTTTCTGATCACGGGATTCATTTCATCATTTTGAACGGACAAAGGCCGCGCTGCTGTCGTCTCGGTGCCGCTAACATGGTTGCCCTGAAGGGAGAGCCATGCGGCCATGCAAAGAAGAAACCTGAACCACCTGGCTTTGGCTTGGGCTTTGTCGGCCTGGACGCCCGCCCGCCCGGCCGAGGTCAAGGCTCGCCGCCCGGTGGGGCCGGCCTGGCAGATGGACCCCTTTGCACTCGGTGTCGCCAGTGGCCAGCCTCGATCCGACAGCGTGGTGCTGTGGACGCGCTTACTTTTTGCTCCGTCCGATGCCGCACATCAGGCGCAGGCTCAAACCGTGCTGTGCGAGCTGTTTGCCGACGAATCCCTGCGCCAGCCGCTGCGGCAGTGGCAGGTGCAGACCGATGCGCGGCGCGCCCACAGCGTGCATGTGCTGGCCGAAGGGCTGCAGCCCGGGCGCCCGTACTGGTACCGCTTTGTCTGCGGCTCGGCACACAGCACTGTGGGCCGCACCCGCACCAGCCCTGCGCCCGATGCCCGCGTGTCACGGCTGCGCCTGGCGCTGGCCTCGTGCCAGCATTACGAGCAGGGCCACTACGCCGCCCACCGCGAAATGGCGCGGCAGGACCTGGATCTGGTGCTGTTCGTGGGCGACTACATCTACGAAAGCAGCAATGCCCGCCACCGCATCCGGTCGCACCTGGGCGGCGTGCCGCAGACGCTGGACGAGTACCGCGCCCGCCATGCGCAGTACAAGGGCGACGCCGACCTGCAGGCCTGCCATGCCGCGCACCCCTGGGTCATGACCTGGGACGACCACGAAGTCCTGAACGATTACGCCAACGATCTGGACCGCTACCACTCGGACCCGGCGCTGTTCCTGCGTCGGCGTGCTGCGGCCTACCAGGCCTACTTCGAGCACATGCCGGTGCGCATCGGTCCTGACCCGCAGGCGCCGCACCGCATGCGCATCCATGAGCGTTTGGCCTGGGGCCAGCTGGCCGAGCTGTGGACGCTGGACTGCCGGCAGTACCGCGACCACCAGGCCTGTCCCGACCCGAACCGCGGCGGCGCCCGGCTGGTGGCGGGCTGCGATGCCTTGCAGGCACCGCACCGCAGCATGCTCGGCGCCGACCAGGAGGCCTGGCTGATGCAGGGCCTGGCGCACAGCCAGCGTCGCTGGAAGCTGATTGCCCAGTCGACCCTGATGGCGCCTTCGGGCATGGACACGCCGCTGGGCCGCACGCACTTCAATGACGGCTGGGACGGCTACCCGATGGCGCGCGAGCGCCTGCTTGCGGGCATGGCCGACATGGGGCTGCAGAACGCGCTGCTGCTGGGTGGCGATGTGCACATGCATGTGGCGGCCGACCTGCGTGTGCGGCCCAACGAGGCGACAGCCCCGGTGGTGGCCAGCGAGATCGTGACCAGCTCGATCAGCTCGCGCGGCATGGGCCAGACGGTGCTCGGCCGCATCCGTGCGGGCAACCCGGACATCCGCCATGCGCGATCGGACGAGCGGGGCTACGCCTTGCTGGATGTGGGAGCCGCTGGCGTGCAGGCCAGCTTCAGGGGCACGCTGCATCCGGCCAGGCCGGAGAGCGTGCTGCGCGAGCAGGCCTGCTTCTGGATTGAGGCCGGTCGCGCCGGGGTGCAGGCGGCCTAGCCACCTGCGGCTGGATCAGCGCGTCAGCGCACCAGCAGGACGGGCACCTTGCTGTGCGAGAGCACCTGGGTGGCGACCGAGCCCATCACCAGGTTGCCGAACACGCCGTGGCCGTGCGAGCCCATGACCAGCAGGTCGAACTTGCCCGATTCGGCCACCTTGCTGATGGTCTCGCCCGCATGGCCGACCTTGGCCACCGACTTGGGGTTGATGCCGTGGCGCACCAGGAACTGCGTGGCCGGGCCCAGGACCTTTTCTGACTCCTCGCGGTAGTAGGCGTCGGCCGCTTCCTTGCCCACCACGCTGCGTGCCCGGGGCGGCAGCTGCGGCTGCACCGTCAGCAGCGTGTAGCTGTTGGTCGGGGCCAGCAGTTCTTCGTGCGTGGCCAGGTAGGCCAGCATTTTCTTGGTGTATGCGCTGCCGTCGACTGCGAGCAGGATTTTCATCGGAAGGTCTCCAGGTGGTGAACGTTGGCAGCACTGTAGCGGAATCAGGCGGGCATCGGCTTGACCGGCGTCAAGAATGGCCGCTTGCTGACCGGGACATCAGACTTCGAGTGTGAGCCCGGGCACAAAGCGCGCCTGCTCGCCCTTGCCCGCGTAGCCCAACGGGTTGGCCACCACGCGGCAGCCCTCGTGCACATAGTCCACCGGGCAATGCAGGTGTCCGTGCAGCCACAGCTGCGCCTTCGGCAGCTGTGCATCGAGGGCATTGCAAAAGCCTGCGGTACCGGGCACCAGGCCGTAGCGCGGATCGGCGCTGCGCAGGCTGGGGGCGAAATGCGTGATCACCACCGTAGGCCCTTCATGGGGTGCCTGCAGGGCCCCCCGCAGCCATGGCTGGCACAGCAGGGCCTGTTCACGCACCTGTGTGGCCAGCCAGGGTTCACCATGGCGTGTGGTGCCGGTCTTGCTCAGGTACCAGTTGGCAGCGCGAAAGGCTTTCTCGCGGGCCTTGAGCTGCTGGGTGTAGCCGCCGGGCTGTGCATGCGCTTCGGGAGGGACGTCGGGCATGTTCGCGGCCAGCGGCCCCAGTGCGTCAAAGTCGGTCCACAGTGTGGTGCCGACAAAGCGCACCCCGCCCAGCACCACGCTCTCACGCTCCAGCCAGGTGATGCCCAGCCGCTCGCAGCTGGCCTGAAGCCGACTGTGCGCCTCATCAAAGTCCAGACCGTCGTACTCGTGGTTGCCTGGCACGAACAGCACGGGCGTGGGCCAGCCGTTCTGGGGCGAAAACTGCCGCAGGCCAAAGTCCGCATCACCCGATTGCAGCAGGGCCGAGCCCGGTTGATAGGAACCGATGTCGCCTGCCAGCACCAGCAGGTCAGCGCCGGGCGAGGGCTCGGCCACGAAGTCCGGGTGTGTTTCCAGGTGCAGGTCCGACAGCAGTTGCAGCTTCATGGCCCCGATTCTGCCGTGCGTGTGCTGCCGAAAGCGGCCTGTGCCACATCGAGCAGCTGCTGGCGCAGCCACTGGTGGGCGGGCTGGTCGTGCTGGCGCTCGTGCCACAGGGCTTCCACGTGGACCGGCGGCACATCCAGCGGCAAAGGACGCACCACCAGCTGCTCACTCATGCCGGTGGTCGGCACAAAGTGCCAGGGCAGCACGGTTAGCAGGTCGGAATTCACCACCACCCGGCCGGCGGTGAAGAACTGGTTGACCGTGAGCACGATGCGCCGCTGGCGGCCCAATGACGACAGCGCTTCGTCCACATAGCCATAAGGTCGCCCAGAAAAGCTCACCAGCAAATGGCGTGCGGCGCAGTAGGTGTCCAGTGTGAGCGGCACCTGGGCCAGCGGATGGTCCTTGCGCATCACGCAGACGTATTCGCCCGCGTACAGGCGTTGGTGGGCAAAGTTGACAGGCTCCCCGGTCTGTGCCCGCGCTGTCAGGTCGGTCAGCACCGCAGGGAAGTAGCCCAGCGCCAGATCGGCCAGGCCTTCGGTCAGAAGCTTGCGCGGGTCCCGCGTGGTCAGTGGCACCACCCGAAGCGAGACGCCGGGCGCCAATTGCTGCAGCCGGATCGCCAGCCCGCCCATGAGTTCCGCCGCCGTGGCATCGGCCATGGCCAGCACAAAGGTGCTGGAAGCCTGCGTCGGCTCAAAGCTTTGTGGCACGAGCGCCGTTTGCAGCTGGCGCAAGGCCTGGCGCACACTTGGCCACAGTGCCAATGCGTGAGGCGTCGGCTCCATCCCCTGGCCAGCACGACGCACCAGTTCGTCCCCCAGTGCGTCGCGCAGACGCCGCAGCGCATTGCTGACCGCTGGCTGTGTCAGCGACAGGTTGTGCGCAGCCCGCGTGAGACTGCGCTCGGCCATGACCTCATCAAAGACCCGAAGCAGATTGAGATCCAGCGTGCGGAAGGAAAAAGTGGGGCGAACAGCCATATTCATCACCTTTATGAATGACAGGCATCATAAATATAAAGTGGAGCAACACCCGTAAAAACCCTAATATCCGTTCCGTGCTTCGATCTTCCGACCTCGTCACATTGTCAGCAAGGGAATAAAAAATGAATACATCTTCTTCGATCGCAAACAGCGCAGGCCTTCGCAAAGAGCGCACTTCTTCACGTGCCCTGGCCAGCCTGTTGCTGGCTGCAGGCGTTTCTGCCTTGGTTGTTCTGGCCGATCAGCTCATGGCCGCATGGGCCGAGCGGCACGAAATCGCGGCCTGGCTGGTCCTGTGGGGCATTGCCGTGGCCGCCATTGTGCTGCTGCGCGGTATCACGCGCGTGGCTGCCCGCCAGGCCATGCAGGCACTGGACCAATGGTCCGCCCGGGTGGCCCAGCGCCGTGCCGATGAGCGCTTGTGGCAAATGGCACAGACCGACGAACGACTGATGTCGGATCTGCAAGCTGCGCTGGACCGCAGCAGCGAAGCGCCCGCCAGGAACCTGCTGGAGCTCACGCAGCGCCGTGCTGCGCGCATTGTGCGCGACCGCCTGTACTACATCTGAGCGGTAGCGCTTGCTCTTCGGCCTCCTGCAGGAGGCCTTTTTCATGGCTCGCCGGTTTCGGGGGCCCGCCTTGAAGCGAGCCAGATGCCCGGCAGGATCAGGCAGGCGCCGCCCAGGTGGTGCCAGCCCATGGGCTCGCCCAGCACCAGCCAGGCGGTGATGCCGCCGTACAGCGGCCCCAGGTACAAGGTGGCGGCCACGCGGCTGGCGCCCAGCACTTTTTGCGCAAAACCGTAAGCCCAGTAGGCGCCCAGCCCGGGGATCAGCCCGGCCGTGACCGCCAGGCCCGTGGCGGCCCAGCTCCATTCGGGCCGGTCGGGCCGGGCCCATTCCCAGGCGGCAAAGGGCGCCAGCATCAGCACACCGCCCGCACAAATGGCCGCCAGCCGGGCGGTGGCGCCCAGCGGGCTGGGCCATTTTTTCTGCAGCAGTGCGTAGCCCGCCCAGGCCACCATGGCCGCCACGATCCATGCATCGCCCGCCACCCACTGCACCTGTGCCAGCTGCAGCCATTGGCCCTTGACCACCACATGAAACACCCCGGCCATGGCGACCACCACGCCCAGGGCTTGCCGCCGGGAAAAACGCTCGCCCAGCCACAGCACCGCGCCCAGCGCGATGAGCACCGGCGAGGCGGCGTAAATCAGTGCAATGTTCATGGCGGTGGTGGTCTGCGCGCCCATGTACACCCAGCCACCACACACCAGCATGCCCAAGGCGCCCAGCACCAGGTACTGCCAGCCCTTGCCGGCGATGTGCCGCCACTGCCGCGCCAGCTCATGCCGGGCGATGACCGCCAGAATCGCCCCTGCCAGACCCCAGCGCAGCAGGGCCAGCACATGCGGCTGCACGATGCCCGGCGCCGTTCGGGCCACGAGGTAATTGACGGTCCACATGGCCGGGGCAAACCAGAGCAAGAGCAGCGCCAGACGTTCGCGTGAAGCGGGAGAAGACGAAGACATCTCAGGATTGTCGCGCTTGTGCTGCTGGCTTTATCCAATGCGTGTCAGTACGGCCCTGGCCTAAAGAAAACCGCCCCGGTTTGTGGCCGGGGCGGTCGCAAGGATCCGCGCTGTGTAAGCGCAGAACCTGATTTTTTGTCGTGGCCCAGCTCGACCGGGTCATCCAGCATCTGTCACTGGATCTTCGGGGCAGGCCCGAGAATGACAGGGTGAATCAAGCGGCCAGGCGCTTTTCCAGATCGGCGCGCGTGTCCAGCAGTGCCTTGGGCAGGCGTTGGGCCAGCTTGGCGAAGTGCTCGTCGTGCAGCTTGAACTCTTCCGCCCAGGCGGCCTTGTCAATGCTGGTGACCTTGGCGAACTGCTCGGCGCTGAATTCCAGACCGTTCCAGTTGATCTCGGCGTACTGCGGGGCCACGCCGAACATGGTCTGCTGACCCTGGGCCTTGCCTTCAAGGCGGTCGATGACCCATTTGAGCACGCGCATGTTGTCGCCGTAGCCCGGCCACACGAAGGAACCACTGTCGTCCTTGCGGAACCAGTTGACACAGTACAGGGCGGGCAGCTTGTGGCCGGCTGCCTGCTGTTTGGCGCCCAGGTCCAGCCAGTGCTGGAAGTAGTCGCTCATGTTGTAGCCGCAGAAGGGCAGCATGGCGAACGGGTCGCGGCGCACCACGCCCTGCGCGCCAAAGGCGGCAGCGGTGGTCTCGGAACCCATGGTCGCGGCCATGTACACGCCTTCGGTCCAGCTGCGGGCTTCGGTCACCAGCGGCACAGTGGTCGAGCGGCGGCCACCGAACAGCATGGCGTCAATGGCCACGCCGTTGGCGTCGTCCCACTGAGGGTCGAGCGCGGGGTTGTTGGTGGCGGCAATGGTGAAGCGGGCGTTCGGGTGCGCGGCCTTGGCGCCGGTTTCCTTGGCGATCTGGGGTGTCCAGTCCTTGCCCTGCCAGTCGATCAAATGATCGGGCAGCTTGCCGGTGTCCTTTTCCATGCCTTCCCACCAGACATCGCCATCGTCGGTCAGGGCCACGTTGGTGAAGATCACGTCCTTGTGCAGGCTCAGCATGCAGTTCGGGTTGGTCTTCATGTTGGTGCCGGGGGCCACGCCGAAGTAACCGGCTTCGGGGTTGATGGCGTACATCTTCCCGTCGGCGTGCGGTTTGATCCAGGCGATGTCGTCGCCGATGGTGGTGACTTTCCAGCCGTCAAAGGCCTTGGGCGGCACCAGCATCGAGAAGTTGGTCTTGCCGCAGGCGCTGGGGAAGGCCGCAGCCACGTGGTACTTTTTGCCCTCGGGGTTGGTCACGCCCAGGATCAGCATGTGCTCTGCCAGCCAGCCGCCGTCCTTGCCCATGGTGGAAGCGATGCGCAGCGCAAAGCACTTCTTGCCCAGCAGCGCATTGCCGCCATAGCCCGAACCATAGGACCAGATTTCGCGCGTCTCGGGGTAGTGCACGATGTACTTGGTCGTCGGGTTGCACGGCCAGGAGGTTTTGTCCTTTTCGCCGGCGGCCAGCGGGGCGCCCACGGTGTGCACGCAGGGCACGAACTCGCCATCGGTGCCCAGCACGTCGTACACGGCCTTGCCCATGCGGGTCATCAGTTTCTGGTTCACGACCACGTAGGCGCTGTCGGTCAGCTCGATGCCGATGTGGGCGATGTGCGAACCCAGCGGGCCCATGGAGAAGGGCACCACATACATGGTGCGGCCCTTCATGCAACCGTCAAACAGCGGGTTGAGGGTGGCGCGCATCTCGGCCGGGGCCATCCAGTTGTTGGTCGGGCCGGCGTCTTCCTTTTTCTCGGAGCAGATGTAGGTGCGGTCTTCCACGCGGGCCACGTCGGACGGGTCGGTCCAGGCCAGGAAGGAGTTGGCGCGCTTGGCCGGGTTGAGCTTCTTGAAGGTGCCGGCGTCGACCAGTTCCTGGCACAGGCGGTCGTATTCTTCCTGTGAGCCATCGGCCCAGTAGATACTGTCGGGCTTGCACAGGGCGGCCATTTCGGCGACCCAGGCGATCAGCCTGGCGTTCTTGACGCAGGCCGGGGTGTTCAGGTTCAGGCCCTGCATCACGGGTGAGTTCATGGGAAAAGCTCCAAAGTTTGAAATCGTCTTTCGCAAGCCACGGCCTTGGGACGGTACTTGCGAAAAACGACGCTTGCGCTGACATACTCCGGCTACCAAGGGCATGTAACGCACCTGTAACCAGGGGGATTCCGATTTTAGGGAGGCCGTCCTTTCTGTGCCTGTCAACAGCTTCAAAAACTATGCAAAGGATGCATGATTTTATGCGACCCTTGAAGCCGAGCCGATTGCGGATCCAGGCCCTGCTTTGGTGGCTGGCCATGGGATTCGCCTGCCTGGCCCAGGCCCAGACCGTCCGCGTGGCAGCGGCCAGCAACCTGAAGTTTGTACTTGCTGACCTGGAAAGCCAGTTCCGTCAACAGACCGGTCAGAAAACCGAGTTCAGTTTCGGCGCCTCTGTGCAGCTGGCGCGGCAGATCCAGCAGGGCCTGCCGGTGCAACTGTTCATCTCGGCCGACGAGGAGCAGGTCGCCTGGCTGGCACAGGCGGGGCTCACGCGCGACGGCGGGCAGCGCTATGCCCTGGGTCGGCTGGCGCTGATCAGCCCCAAGGGCTCGGGCATGGCCGTTGGCCAGGGGCTGGCGGCGGCCATCCAGGCCCTCAAGCCGGGTGACAAGTTCGCCATCGCCAACCCGCAGATGGCCCCCTATGGCCGCGCCGCGCAGGAAGCGCTGCAGCGCTCAGGCGTCTGGTCCACCGTCCAAAAGCAGCTGGTTCTGGGCGACCACATCGGCCAGGCCACCCAGTTCGTGCTGAGTGGCGCGGCGCCGCTGGGCATTACCGCCTATTCGCTCACGCTGGCGCCTGAGGCGGCGAACCAATTGCAGGTCTGGCCAGTGCCCGCGGCCCTGCATGCGCCGTTGCCGCAGCGGCTGGTGCTGCTCAAAAACGCCGGGCCGCAGGCCGTGGCCTTTCGCGACTTTCTGCTCTCGCCAGCGGCGCAGCCGACCTGGCTGCGGCATGGCTACGCCCTGCCACAATGAGCGCTACCCCTGACACCCGGAAACCATGGACTGGTCTGCCCTTCACGTCTCGCTGCTGCTGGCCGCGCTGACCACCGCGCTGCTGCTGCCGGTGGGCCTGTGGCTGGCGCGCTGGCTGGCGGTCACGCCCTGGGCCGGTCGTCCGGTGGTGGAGGCACTGCTCCTGCTGCCCCTGCTGCTGCCGCCCACGGTGATCGGCTTTTACTTTCTGATGGCCTTTGGCCAGGGCAGCCCGCTGGGCGCCTGGCTGGCGGATGCGCTGGGCCTTCGCCTGGTGTTCAGCCTGCAGGGCCTGCTGGCGGTGAGTCTGCTGGTCAACCTGCCTTTCATGGTGCAGCCGATCCAGCGTGCCTTTGCCGCCGTGCCGCACAGCCTGCGCGAAGCGGCCTGGGTGTCCGGCCTGTCGGGCTGGCGCACCTTCTGGCGGGTCGAGCTGCCGCTGGCCTGGCCCGGCATTCTGGCGGGCATGGCGCTCACGGCGGCGCATACGCTGGGTGAATTCGGCGTGGTGCTGATGGTGGGCGGCAACATCCCCGGCGAGACGCGCACGCTCTCGATCGCGCTTTACGACAAGGTGCAGGGGCTGGAGCTGCAGTCGGCCCATGTGATGGCGCTGGCGCTGGTGGCGCTGTCGGTGCTGGCGCTGGCGCTGGTGCTGGCCTTTGACCGGGTGGGCGTGCGCGGGCGCGCGCTGCAGGAGCGGTGATGGCGGGTCTGCAGGTGCAGTTGCAGGCCCAGGGGCCGGTGCGCATGGACGCCGCTTTTGACTGTGCACCTGGTGAACTGGTGGCGCTGGTCGGTCCCTCCGGCAGCGGCAAGACCAGCATGCTGCGCGCCGTGGCGGGCCTGTGGACGCCGCACCGGCTGCAAGGCCGTATTGCCTGTGGCGACCAGGTCTGGCTTGACACCGCGCAAGGCCTGCGGTTGCCCCCGCAGCAGCGTCGCGTGGGGCTGGTGTTCCAGCATTACGCACTGTTCCCACACATGGACGTGCTGGCCAATGTGGCTCTGGCGGCAGGCGCCGGCTGGCCGCTGGCCGATGTGCACCATCTGCTCGAGCGGGTGGGACTGGGGACACTGCTCCAGCGCCGTCCGGCCCAACTTTCCGGCGGACAGCAGCAGCGGGTGGCGCTCGCACGCGCGCTGGTGCGGGTGATGCCCGTGAAGGAACATCCTGCCCAAGCCACGGGCGTGCTGCTGCTCGACGAACCGTTTTCAGCGGTCGACGCCCCCACGCGCCAGAGCCTCTACCGCGAACTGGCCGCCTGGCGCCAGCAGGTGGCCGTGCCCATGCTGCTGGTCACGCACGATCTGAACGAGGCGCGCCGCCTGGCCGATCGGGTGGTGATCGTCGATGCGGGTCAGACCCTGCAGGCCGGGCCGCCCGACAAGGTATTTGCAGGCCCGCGCAATGCCCGTGTGGCCGAGCTGGTAGGCATCCAGAACCATTTTCAGGGCCGCTTTGACAAGCAGGCCGACGGTTGGGCGCGCTTGCAATGGTTGGGTGCGCAGGGGCGCGTCGACCTGCAGGTGATCGACAAGAACCGCATCAACGACGGTACGCCGGTGACCTGGGTGCTCAATGGCGAGCACGTTGATCTTTTGCCCGCCGATACCGGCCCGGGCGGCCCCAACCGCGTGCCGTGTGAACTGCGCGAGGTGCTGGCGCTGGGTGACATCAGCCTGTGCACCTTCAGTCCGTTGGCCTTGCCCGACCAGCGCATCATCCTGAACCTGACGGGCCGCGTGCTCGTGCAAATGGGCGTGGGCCCTGGCAGCCAGGTCTGCCTGGTGCTGGCGCCGCAGGCCCTGCACATCATGCCGGTACGTGGATTGGGCTAGGTCCGGGGTCAGCCCGGTCGGCGGAGACAAAAAAACCCGCCATGGGCGGGTTTTGTGCAAGGCTTGAAAAGTTCAGGCCATGAATACGGCGATGAAGGCCAGCAGGAAAATCAGCAGGCCGCCTACCAGGGGAATTACGACGGGGATGTGCTTGACCACGGCCTCGACCGGATCATCTGAAGTGTGTTCGTTGTGAGCCGACATGGAAATCTCCAAACCTGAATGTGGTGGATATTGTAGCCAAGCTACCTTGGCGCAGCGACACCCGGCTCAGCTATTGAATTGTTGCAAAAAAGCACTTTGCAGGCGCGCCCGCCTCGGTTATGGTCCGCCCCAAAAGGGTTGTCATCCTGATTCAGGAGTCGTGCATGGTCAGACGCATCGCGCAGGAAAGCCGCACCGGGCAGGTCATGCTGCCGCCGGGCCTGGCATCTGCGCCTGTGCTGGACCTGATGTGCACCCGTTTCGTGCTGGCGCTCGCGCAGCAGCAGGGGGCCCAGTTCAATTTGCGGCGCGATCTGTCGGGCCTGTTGCCCTTGTGTGGCCGGCATCTGGTCTGGCCGGTCAGTGTGCTGGGCCGCTTGCGTCGCTGGCTGGGGCCGCGGATTCAGACACACGAGGCCTGGTTGGGCCACGAACACTTGTCAGGCCGCGAGTTCCTGGACCGCTTTGCCGTCTGGCGGGGGCCGTACGACGAGGCCACGCTGTTCTTCTACCTTGACGATTACGCCCGCGAAGCGCCCAAGGACCTGATGGGTGTGCTCTCGGCGACGGCGCAGTGGCTGGCGCACACGCTCAAGAAGCAATCGACCCGGGTACAGAAAAACATCGATGTGCTGGCACGTTTGCTGCAACTCAATGCGGCCGAGCAGGCGGTGCTGCTGTATGGCACGCTGGCGCGCTACCAGCGCGAGCTGCGCAGCCTGCTGGTGGAGTTCAAGGTCAGCAACGCACCCGAGGCTTATGCTGCGCTTGCCGAGGTGGCGGGCGTGAACGCTGCCGACGTGGCCGAGGCCCTGCGCACCGGCTCGCGCCTGGAGCGGGTGGGTCTGGTGGATAACCTGCTGTCCGAGCACGCCATCACCGACCTCTCGGACCTGATGAAGGTCAGCGACAAGCTCCCGCCCGTGCTCATGCGCGAGTACAGCGATACCGCCGCGCTCATGGCGGTGTTCACCCGGCCCAGTCCGGTCAGCGGGCTGGTACTGGCCGACTTCGACCATGTGGCCGAAGATGCCCGGGTCTTGTGCCAGCTGCTTTCTCGCGCTGTGGAACGTGGTGAGGTGGGCGTCAACATCCTGCTCTATGGTCCGCCGGGCACCGGCAAGACCGAGCTGGCGCGCGTGGTGGCGCAGGCGGCGGGTCTCAAGCTGTTCGAAGTCGAGCATGCCGACCGCGAAGGCCATTCGCTGTCGGGCCGTGACCGCTATCGCTCGCTGCAGATTGCACAGGCCTTTCTGAAGGGCAGCGCGCAGGCCGCACTGCTGTTCGATGAAGTCGAAGACGTCTTCCCGCCGCTGTCGATGGAGGCCAGCCACCTGATGGCGCGCGCCGAGCAGGTGATCGGTCGCGGCAGCCAGTCGGTCAGCGGCAAGGCCTGGGTCAACCAGATCCTGGAGACCAACCCGGTGCCCACAGTCTGGGTGACCAACCGCATCGAGCAGATCGATCCTGCCTTCCGACGCCGCTTTGCCTACCACCTGGAGCTCACCAGTCCACCACCCGGTGCACGTGAACAACTGGTCCGCAAGGCGCTGGCTGGGCAGGTTGTGACGGACGAGCTGGTGGCGAGGCTTGGCGCACGCCAGGACCTGACGCCCGCGCAGATCCACACCGCCGTGCGTTTTGCCGGGCTGACCCACCGCGAAGGCGAGCCGCTGGACGGACTGATTGAGCGTCAGCTTGCCCACGCCGACCTGGCGCTGGGCCGCACACGACCCCCGCTGCAAGCGTTGCCATCGGTGACGCAGTACAGCCTGGACCTGCTGCACATCGAATGCCAGCACGACATCGCCCGAATCGTGCAGGCCCTGCAAGCGCGCGGCCACGGCACCCTGTGCTTTCATGGCGCACCAGGCTCGGGCAAGAGCGCGCTGGCCGCACACATCGCGCAGGCACTGGGCAAGCCGCTTCGCATCCGTCAGGCCAGTGACCTGATGAGCAAATACGTGGGCGAGACCGAACAGAACATGGCCGCCATGTTTGCCGAGGCCGAGCGTGAAGGCGCAGTCCTTTTGCTCGACGAGGCCGACAGCTTTTTGCAGGACCGCCGCGGCGCGCAGCGCCACTACGAGGTCACCGAGGTCAACGAAATGCTGCAGGGCATGGAGCGCTTCAGAGGCGTGTTCATCTGCACCACCAACCTGATGGACCAGCTCGACGCGGCCGCATTGCGGCGCTTTGCTTTCAAGGTCAGGTTCCTGCCATTGCGCCGTGAGCAGCGCGAGGCCATGTTCATCACCGAAGCGCTGGGCGGCCATGCGCAAGCGCTCACACCATCACTGCGCGAGCGCCTGGCTTTGCTGGATCAGCTGTGCCTGGGTGACTTTGCCGCCGTGCAGCGCCAGGCGCAAATCCTGGGCGAGCAGCTGGATCCTGAAGCGTTCATGGTCCAGCTGGAGGCTGAGCACCGCATCAAGCCGGAGGTGCGGGAGCGGCGGGGCATGGGCTTTACCTATTGAAGCGCATGGATCCAACTGTCTGGCAGTAGGGCTGCCGGGTCAGGAGAGAAGGTAAATTGTTCCGGCAAGACTGTATGCCGTGGTCACGCGCACGTCTTCATTGGGCGCGTGACCAGCAGACCCTCACTGTGCCTCGATCTTGCGGTCCGTCACGATCTTGCCCAGCTGGCGGATCTCGCCCTCGACGCGGTTGCGAAACTCCGCAGGTGTGCTGGCACGCGGATTGCCACCCCAGTCGAGAAGACGTTGCTTGACGGCAGGCTGCTCGAGCACCGTCCTCAGTTCGCGGTTGAGGCGATCAACAACCGCAGGGGGTGTACCTTTGGTGGTGGCCAGGCCCAGCCATGATTCGAAGGCCAGCCCTGGAAACATGTCGGCGACCGAGGGAACGCCCGGCAAGGCGTTCTGGCCTGCAGGCGCGGTGGTGGCCAGAACGCGCACGCGCTGGTCCTTGAACAGGGGCGCTGTGGTCGTCATGGTGTCGATCATCACGTCCACCCGACCGGCCAGCAGTTCCATCATGGGCGCTGTACCGCCCCGAAACGGCACATGCGTGGCCACACCGCCGCTCTCGGCCATCATCCATTCCCCAAACAGATGCATGGCGGTGCCCACGCCGACCGAGGTGTAGGTGTAGCGGTTGGGCTCCTTCTTGACGCGTTCGATGAAGTCCTTGAACGAGGTGATGGACGAGTCGGGTTTGACCGACAAGGTCAGCGGATAGGTCGTGACCGTGGAAATCCAGGCGAAGTCACCCACCGGGTCGAAGGGCAGGTTCTTTTTCATCGCGGCGTTGCTCGAATGCCCGCTGGGCAGCAACACCAGCGTATGCCCATCCGGCGATGCTTTGGCCACAGCCTCGGCCGCAATGTTGCCGCCCGCGCCGGCACGGTTTTCCACCACCACCGGTTGACCAAGCCGTTCGCCCAGTGGTGTGGCGATCAAGCGAGCCACCATGTCGCTGCTGCCGCCCGGGGCAAAACCCACCAGCAGTTTGATGGGTCGATTGGGCCAGTTGTCCTGGGCGATTGCGCCGCCCGCGATGGCCACGAGCCCAAGGCACAGCAGCAGCTTGCGGCCCAGGTCAAAAGCGCGTTGCTGGATCAATGAAGTGTTCATGGTGCAGGTCTCCTGTGGGTGTTGGTGTTGACGGAAGTCCATCACGGAATTGCGCGACGACTATAAAGATGAGGGGACAATCTTGCAGACGGCCACGGCGCTGGCCACTTCCTTGCCGTCCTGCAGCAGCGTGCCCATGACATGGCACACCTCGCGGCCGCGGCGCAGCATGTGGGCATGGCCTTGCAGTGTGCCCACATGCGCCGGCCGCAGAAAGGACACATTCAGGCTCAGTGTGGCCACGCCCTGGCCTGCTTGCAATGTGGCATCCACCAGACTGGCGGTGAGGTCGTCGAGCATCGCGCCGAGCATGCCGCCCTGCACTGTGCCGACAGGGTTGCGAAAGTCGGCCTGGGCTTCGTAGTGGGCACTCAGCGTGCCGGCCACCGCGTCGACCGCCTCGATCCGGCTGCCCAGCAAGGTGAGCACGGGTGGGCGCAGAGCATCGCCGCGCAGCATCCGGCTGAAGTAGCCATTTGCGTCGGAGGTAGCCAGGGCACGGTTCATCATTTGCTCAGACGTCGTCGCGGATGCCGTTGCGCAGTGTGCCGATCGCATCGACCACGATTTCGCACACGTCGCCGGGTTTCATGAAGATTTGCGGGTTGCGCTTGTTGCCCACGCCGCCGGGGGTGCCGGTGACGATCACATCGCCCGGGGAGAGCGGGATGAAGGTCGAGATGTAGGCGATCTGGCGGGGGATGCTGTGGATCATTTTGTCGGTGGTGGTGTCCTGCAGCACCTGACCGTTGAGCACGGTCTGCAGGCGCATGACCTGACCAGGGGCAATCTCATCGCTGGTCACCATCCAGGGACCGAAGCCGCCTGTCTTGTAGAAGTTCTTGCCGGGGGTCCACTGCGAGGTGGCCACCTGCCAGTCACGGATCGAGCCGTCGTTGTAACAGCTGTAGCCGGCGATGTGGTTCCAGGCATCTTCTTCCTTGATGCGGCGACCGCCCTGACCGATGATGATGGCGATTTCGGCTTCGTAGTCCAGACGATGCGACTCGGGCGGTCGCACGATGTCCTGGCCATGCGCGACCTGCGAGTCGGCCAGGCGCAGGAAGATCACCGGTGTTTCGGTCACCTCGCGGCCGGTTTCGCGCACGTGCTCGCCGTAGTTCAGGCCGATACAAAAAATCTGGCCCGGGTTGGGGATCACGGGCAGCAGCGTCAGTTGTGAAAACTTCAGCGTAGGCTTGTGCGTGCGGGTCGCTTCGGCTACGGCGCTGAACAGGTTCTTGGCGATCAGGGTCTTCAGGTCTGGCGCCTGCGCGCCCAGGATGGGCATGAGGTCCAGCACGTCGTCGCCATGGACAACGCCATAAGAAGGCAGGCCCTGGTTGAGAAAGCTGATGAGTTTCATGGTGGGTCTTTCAGTGAAAAGCGGGGAAAAGCATCAAAGCAGGCGGGCTGAAATTTCGCGCCCGGCCCGCTGGATGAGGGGGGTGAGTTTCGCGGGGTCAATCAGCGCCATTCGCTGCACGGTGGTCACCAGCGAAAGCGCACCGATTACCATGCCATCGGTTTGTTGAAGTGGAACAGCGATGGCAGTGAGGTTCGACTCGAGCTCACCGGTCGAAAAATAAAATCCGTTTTTACGGATCTGGCTGTAATAGCGACGGAAACCGGCCCATTCGGTGGGCAGGCCTGCTGCAGCAATTTCGTCCTGGTGTGTATTGAATAATTTGTGCAGCTGGGGTGTGGCCAAACCGGCCAGGATGACTTTGGGCGCAGCACCCCGAAACAGCGGGCGTGGCCGGCCACGTCCATAACTCAGGTCGGCAGGCAGGCTGCCGTATTCGCGGTGTGTGTCGAGCAGTTGTTCGCCGTGCAGGCTTGAGACGACGCAGTCAAAACCGGTTTGAGCCACCAATTCCTTCATGAAGGGAATACCGCATTGCAGCACGGGGTCGGCCTGGCGGATGAAGTGGTCAAGCACCACAATGCGTGGCCCCAGCGTGAACCGGGCATCGGTGCCGCGCCGCAACAACCCTGCATCGCTCAGTGTCTTGAGGTAGCGGTAAGTGGTGGGCAGCGAGACGCCCAGCGTCTCGGCAATGTCTTCGGCACTCCAATGCAGGCGAAGCTCTGAAAACAGATCGAGGACACCGAGCATTCGGGCGAGACTGGAGTCTGCTTTGTCGTTCATCAGTGGATTGGAATCAGTGGGCCAGTACTTGCGCTGCAGGTATCAGGGTACTGATGCGGTCGAGTTCATCACCTGTTTGCGCGACACCTGCAATATAGCGATCGGGCCTCAGAAGCACGGCTCGAACCCCCTGTTGCGTAAGCCACGCCAGGATTTCCGGATCGCGCGTGGCCATGACCACCACGCCTGTTGCTTGCCAGTGTTCACGCGTTTCGTCACTTGCGCCCTCGATCACCGCAGGCTCTCCGATGACTGCAAAGTTCAGACCCAGCACGGTGTCCAGCAACCGTCCGTCGGCCAGCATCGGTTGCGGGAACACTTGCCCCACCGGCGCCCGTTCACCTTGCCATAGCCCCGGCCCGAGCCGGGGTGTCGGGAATTCGAAGATTTCGGGCTGACCCGCCTTGAATCTGGCATCGCGCTCGCGTGCAGCTTGCGGATCGGTGGTCTGGATGATGTTGCCCAGCTGGACGGCCAGATCGATGAAGGCGTGTACGTGCGGCGCGCGTTCGCTGCCGTAACTCTCGAGCAGGGCTTCTTGCGCGCGTCCGCGCAAGACCGCTTCGAGCTTCCAGGACAGGTTGGCGGCGTCGCGAATGGCTGCGCACATGCCTTGCCCCAGGAAGGGTGGCGTCTGGTGCGCAGCGTCACCGGCCAGGAACACCCGACCTTTGTGCCAGGTCTCGGCAATCACCGAGTGGAAGGTATAGATCACCGCGCGCTCGATCTCGGCCTGTTCGGGTGAGACCCATTTGCCCACCAGTTTCCAGAGCGTTTCGGGCTGGACCAGTTGCTCGGGATCATCGCCGGGCATGAGCA
>Ga0255167_1000276_pt1 | contig 20008 bp, 19 predicted proteins | sample Atl_Miss_RepA_8d_FD_183177 | JGI IMG/M metagenome (GOLD analysis project Ga0255167, IMG submission 183177) | Freshwater microbial communities from Altamaha River, Georgia, United States - Atl_Miss_RepA_8d | ecosystem: Environmental > Aquatic > Freshwater > River | place: USA: Georgia | collected... | reverse complement strand
GACAGTTTGGTCCCTATCTTCCGTGGGCGCTGCAGATTTGAGGAAGCCTGCTCCTAGTACGAGAGGACCGGAGTGGACACACCTCTGGTGTATCGGTTGTCACGCCAGTGGCATTGCCGAGTAGCTATGTGTGGAAGAGATAACCGCTGAAAGCATCTAAGCGGGAAACTCGTTTCAAGATGAGATCTGCCGGGGCCTTGAGCCCCCTGAAGAGTCGTTCAAGACCAGGACGTTGATAGGCTGGGTGTGGAAGCGTAGCAATGCGTTAAGCTAACCAGTACTAATTGCTCGTGCGGCTTGACCCTATAACTTTGGCTAAAGCCAGGGTTGTTATGCCAAGTGACGCATTCAAAATCGAAGCTGATTTGCTCTATGAATTCGTTGTCTTGATTCAATCAAGATGACAACAAGTTATGCCTGATGACCATAGCAAGGTGGTACCACTCCTTCCCATCCCGAACAGGACAGTGAAACGCCTTAGCGCCGATGATAGTGCGGATACCCGTGTGAAAGTAGGACATCGTCAGGCTCTTACAGCCGCAAAAAGCCCAAGTCGTTTGACTTGGGCTTTTTGTCTTTTGGGCTCAACGACAAGCAGCGTTGAGCAAGCACCACACTGGCTTTCAGATGTTGACGAGGTACTCACCCTCCATGCGGGCAACCTGCGACTTTTCCAGTTGCTGAATCAGTTCGCCCAGCCAAGTATGGATCGGGCGGCTCATGCCCCATCGCCCATGAATGGTTTGCAAGTAACTGCTGTCAGCCGCCCACTGCAAAAACTGCGCGCATGCCACGCGCTGCAGCTCGAGCAGCTTAAATTTCAGAAGCACTTTCGCCGCGTACTGGGCGTGTTTGGCTGGAGACTGGCGGAAATCCATTAACCGTTGACGGGCCCGCTGAAGTGCGCCGCTCACATCCGTGAACGGTGTACCGTGTCCGGGAAGAACGACTCGCGGGTTCAAGCGCTCAATCACGGTCAATGTATCTGCCACTTCGTCGAAGGCAGAGACGCCCTCCAGCTCGGGAAAGACGACACCAAATCCGTTCTCCCACAGACTATCCGCAGAGATCAACACACCGTGCTCTGGGCAATAAAAAATGACCGAGTGGGGATCATGCCCAGGCGCGGCGTGCACTTCCCACAACATGCGGCCGAATTCCAGAACCTCACCAGGCCGGATCACATCGTCGGCGCGAAATGGAGGACAGTGTTGCCCCGTCGGCGTGTAGGTGAGTGCAGCAGGGTCCCAATCAAAGACATGACAAGCATGCCCTGGTGGGACCGCGGTGTGAGCGCTCGGGTAGCGTGCCTGCAAAGCAGCATTGCCACCGCAGTGATCGCTGTGTAAGTGCGTATTGAGAATGCGCGTCAGCGAGCGCTCACCTAAAGCACCTTCGACCAGTGCCACGGTTTGTGGTGCATGGGTCCAGTAGCCTGTATCGATCAAGCAGCCTTGCTGCTCGTCCATGAGCAAGACGTTGTTGGATGACAGCCAACCCCGCTCGAAAAACAGCAAGCCATCAGGAAGCAAAGACGCGGCATTCATAGATGCTTCATTGTGAACTTGAATCGACCACCGCCCCGCGTGACGCGTCGTCAAAGCGACCCCAAGTCGTCCAAACGTAAGCTCCCCCGTCAAGTGGACAGATCAGAAGTAGAGACCGCTGCTGGGGTTAACCTGGGTTTGAACACCACCGGCGGCACCCTACCCAGGGATTCGTGTGGCCGGTATTCGTTGTAGTCGGCTACCCACTCCTCGGCAGCCTGTTGTACTTCCGAGATCGAGTTGAACAGGTGCGCGTTGAGCACCTCGTCACGGAAGCTGCGATTAAACCGCTCGATGAACGCGTTCTGGTTGGGCTTGCCAGGCTGAATGAACATCAACCTTACCGCGTTCGCTTCTGCCCAATCGGTAAGGGCGCTGGCCGTGAGCTCAGGGCCGTTATCCAACCGGATGGCCTCGGGCCTGCCATAGAGCTCCAGCAGTTGATCCAGGACGCGTACGACGCGCCCCGCCGGGATGGAGGTGCCGACCTCAATGCGCAGCGCCTCTCGATTGCCCTCATCGATGACGTTGAGGGTGCGGAACGGGCGGCCGTCGTACATCGTGTCGCGCATGAAGTCCAAGGCCCATACCCGGTTGAGTTCGTGGGTCTGCAGCAGCGGTTGGCGCTCACGGGTGCTCAGTCGTTTCTTCGCCTTACGCTTGAGGTTCAGCCGCATCTCGCAGTACACCCGGTAAACACGCTTGTGGTTCCACGGCTTGCCGTCGGCGCGCAGCCGATCGAAGCACTTCCAGAAGCCCCAGCGGGCTCTCTTGGCGACGATCTCGTTGAGGGCATCCACCACCGGCGCATCCTTGGCCAGACGGTCCGTCGTTGGTTTGTAAAACGCCGACCGCGACAGCTTCACCGTCTTGCAAGCCTTCGCACGCGACAGACCATGCTCACTGACCATGACCTCCACCACCGCGCGCCTCGCAGTCGGCGTCACAACTTTCGGGACAGCACGTCCTTGATCGCTGTGTTCTCCAGAGCCAGCTCGGCATACATCCTCTTGAGCTTGGCGTTCTCTGCCTCCAGCTCCTTGACCCGCTTGAGCTCGTTGGCCGACATGCCGGCGTATTTGCTCTTCCACTGGTAGTAGGTCGCTGCGCTGATGCCGTGCTTGCGGCAGACCTCGGCTACAGCCAGACCCGCTTCCCCCTCGCCCAGGATCGCCAGTATCTGGCTCTCCGTGAAACGCGACTTCCTCATGACTTCTCCTTCTCGATGAAGCAGAGGTCTCCATTTTTAATCTGATCCCAGGACGGGGGAGCTTACGACTCTATTCAAAAAGCACGACCGCATGATTTGCTCTATGTGACAGTCAATCCATCAGACAAAGACTGAAAGAAAAATGCTCTTGTCGAGATTGAAAAATTTATAGGGAAAAACAAATGTGAGATTTTGGTTATCAAAAATCAGTAAAGAAATTTAGTCTCTTATTTTCTCTTCTACGTAGTCTATGAGAAGTTGAACTCTGAGATCGGTAATTTTTAGTCTCATTAAGTCTATACACGCTAACTTGATTAGAAATAACGCCTCATCATCAGGAACCTCTACAGATTCCTCTGTCTTTTTGTTAGCATGTTTTAAATTGTTGTAAGCACCGTGAACAATATTGGCGGTTTCCCTGATTGAAGTTCCCCTAAGAATGCTTATTGTTTCTATTGCGGGTTCGATACTTTGATGATCGCAAATATCACTAACAATTTGACGTGCTGAACCTGCAAGAACTGTCGCCTCAGTGAACAATCCTTGCTCGTAAAGATTTTTTGCTGCCACAATACTTCTGATGGCGATTTCGGTTCGTGAATAGGTCGCCATTAATCTAGACTATTTAATAGTCATTACACATGAACCAAGAGAAATAAATGGTTGATACTCAGGTTCATCTTTCTTAGTTGTCCAACCATTTTGAGTGAAAACTGCAGGAACTGATCCCTTTGATTCCTGGTCAAGAAATGCAGTGACTATGAACAAATTGTTAGATGAGTTCTTTTCAATAAAAGTTGCTGTATTACCATTGAAGTGAACAACTATTGGCAATGCTTGACCATACTTGAGATTTATGTAACTGCCTAACGTTCCTGCTTTGTTGATCATGAACGTGTATCTGCTTGTCTTTTTATCAATGATTGGCGATGGGTTGTCTAAATCAGTTTTGGACAAACGCACTTCAGAACCGAAATTGCAAATGAACTGAGTGTCAGCAAAAGCATTCAGTGTGCTCAATAGACCAAATGCTAGAAGAATTTTTTCAAATGCATCACAAAATAATCTTTTATATTTTGACCTGTTGAAGATATTTGCCATGTTGGTAATTTGTGTTTCAAAATTTTTACTTTTAGAGACGATACATATTGATCGCTGATGACTGGTTGCCAATGTCTCTTTTTATGTTTCCAATTCGTTTCTCCTAAATTTAAGAGAATTCTGAAACACGGAGAACTTCATGTCAAGAATCGGATATGCACGTGTTTCCTCTTACGGTCAGTCACTGGATGTGCAGTTAGAGAAGTTACGAGACTGTGACCGAGTCTTCCAAGAGAAGCAGTCCGCACGATCCACAGAGTCCAGAACGCAACTAGCGCTCTGCCTTGACTATGTGCGTGATGGTGATGTGTTGGTCATCACGAAACTTGATCGTCTAGCAAGATCAACTCGTGACCTGTTGAACATTCTGAATCGTCTTGATCAGAAGCAAGTCAAGTTGCATGTCATAGACCAACAGATTGATACCTCGACGCCAGCGGGCATGTTGTTGGTGACGATGCTTGGTGCAATTGCAGCGTTCGAGAACGACCTTCGCAAAGAGAGGCAGACAGACGGAATCGCACTTGCCAGACGCAAAGGGGTGAAGTTTGGTCGCAGGAGTGTTCTTAGCGATGAGCAGGTTCTGGAGATGCGACAGAAACGATCTGAGGGAGTCAAGATCGCTGATTTGATGTCGCTCTATGGGGTCAGCAAGGCAAGTGTGTACCGCACGCTGAATGTGGGTTCTCTACGAATGACCGCCAACGATTCTCGCTGAAGGTATATAAGTGACTACCTTCATACTTTTCAGTAAGAAAAAAGGACTTAGATTTCTCTAAGTCCTTGATTTCATTGAAAAATTTGGTGGCGCTTCACGGATTCGAACCGCGGACCTGTGGATTATGATTCCATCGCTCTAACCGACTGAGCTAAAGCGCCGAGGCTGCGTAGTATACGGCGAAAAAACAGGTCGTTTTGTATCGAGGTGTTCATGCGGGTTGCAGTTTGCTTTTACGGTATCAACCGCTCTCTCTCGCTGACATTTCCATCCATCCAATCTTGTATTTACGAACCCTTGCAACAACTGGGGATCGAGTTTGATGTGTTCACAGCCCTCATGCATCCGAAGCAGGGCTTTTCCAATCCGCGCAGTCATGAAAAAGATTGCAGCACCGAGATTGAAAGCGTGAACCTGCTGCGCTCCAAATCCATGGTTTTTCTGGACCAGGAGGACTTTGACAGCAAGGTCGATTACGCGTCTTACGCGCTGACACCCGAGCGCGATCAGTACAACGACGGACACGCCAGCTCGCGCAATATTTTTCGGGCGATGTTCTCGCTCAAGTGTGCCTACGGACTGTCGGAGAAGTCGGGCGCCTACGACTACTACCTGTTTTTGCGTCCGGACCTGCTCTATCAGGACGTGGTCGATTTTTCCAAATACCTGCGTCCTGACGCCGAGGCCTCACAGGATGTGCTCTACACCCCAGCTTGGGGGCAGTGGGGCGGGCTCAATGACCGCATGGCCATCGCCGGACGTCGCGCCGCCTGGGTCTATGGCCAGCGCTTTGACCATATCCGGATTTTTCTGGAAACCACCCAGGAACCCCTGAACCCCGAAAAGATGCTGCTGTTCGTGGCCTTGCTGCAAAGGCTCGACTATGCGAGCTTCCTGTCAGAACGAACCACCCGCATTCGCTCCAACATGACCTACATCCAGGAGGCGTACATCGAGGGCCAACTCGACCGCGACACCGAGGCCCGATACGCCCAACAAGTGGCGCAGCTGCATCGGGGCCTGCAAAGCCTCACTGGTGCTTGAACGCCGCCGGACGTTTGTTGACGAAAGCGTCCATGCCTTCCTTCTGATCGGCGGTGGCGAACAGCGCGTGGAACAGGCGACGCTCGAACATCACGCCATCGGCCAGACCGCTCTCGAACGCGCGGTTGACCGACTCCTTGGCCGCCATCACCGCGATTTGCGAGAAGCCGCTGATGATGAGTGCGGCGCCCAAAGCCTCTTCCATCAATTTGTCCAGCGGCACGACGCGGCTCACCAGCCCTGAGCGCTCGGCTTCGGTGGCATCCATCATGCGCGCGGTCAACGCCAGGTCCATGGCTTTGGATTTGCCCACGGCGCGCGGCAGGCGCTGCGTGCCGCCGGCACCGGGGATCACGCCGAGCTTGATCTCGGGCTGACCGAACTTGGCGTTGTCGGCAGCGATGATGAAGTCGCACATCATGGCCAGTTCGCAACCGCCTCCCAGCGCAAAGCCGCTGACGGCGGCGATCACCGGCTTGCGGATGGTGCGGATGGTTTCCCAGTTGCGGGTGATGTAGTCCTGCTTGTAGACGTCGGCAAAGCTGTAGGTGGCCATGGCGCCGATGTCGGCGCCAGCGGCGAAGGCCTTTTCGCTGCCCGTGATGATCATGCAGCCGATGGCCGGGTCAGCGTCAAAGGCTTTCAGGGCCGCGCCCATCTCATCCATCAGTTCGCCGTTGAGGGCGTTGAGTTGTTTGGGGCGGTTCAGGGTGATGACCCCCACCTTGTCGGCTTCGGTGTGGACCTGGATGAATTGATACGACATGGATGCGTTCTCCGCGAAAGTAGGGTCAAAAACAGAGGGCAACTATAGCCAACGGCGACACAGGGAAAACATTAACCAACCGTACGGTCGGTGAATGACAGAATCCGAGCAGGAGACAACCATGACCGCTCAACCAGAGAGTGCCACCGTGCTGTACGAAGAGCGCGGATCGGTGGCTTTGCTCACGCTCAACCGTCCTGCTTCGCTCAACAGCTTCACGCGCCAGATGCACCACGATTTGTGGGCTGCACTGGACCGTGCCGCCGCACACCGCCACATCCGCGCGTGCGTCATCACAGGCGCCGGGCGCGGCTTTTGTGCCGGCGCCGATCTGTCGGAGTTCGACTTCACGCCGGGCCCCGGCCTGCTGGAGCGGGCCAATCCTGGCCCCATCATCGACCAGGCGTTCAACCCCACGGCGCGCAAGCTGCAAGCCCTGCGCATGCCCACCCTGGCCGCCATCAATGGCGTGGCGGCGGGCGCTGGTGCGTCGCTGGCCATGTGCTGCGACATCGCCATCGCCGCGCCGGGCGCGAGCTTCATCCAGGCCTTCAGCAAGATCGGCCTGATCCCCGACGCAGGCGGCAGTTGGTTGCTGGTCGAGCGGCTGGGCATGGCCCGTGCCATGGCGCTGGCGCTGACGGGCGACAAGCTCGGTGCACAACAGGCCAAGGACTGGGGCCTCATTTGGGACGTGGCCGACGACCCACTGGCCAGCGCCTTGGCCATGGCCGAGCGACTCGCCGCCATGCCCACGCAGGCCCTGGTGGCCACGCGGCATTTGTTGCGCGACGCGGGCACCCACACGCTGACCCAGCACCTCGACGCCGAGCGCGACGCGCAGGCGGCGCTGGGGCGCACCCACGACTACATCGAAGGCGTCACCGCCTTCCTCGAGAAACGCGCCCCGCAGTTCAAGGGAGAGTGAACGCATGAAACACGTGCACAACGCCGAGGCCTTTGCCTTGGCGCGACAAGTGGCCGACGCCATGTTCGCCGTCGACACCGCCACCAAGGACACCATGCAAATGCAGATTCTGGTGTGCGAGCCCGGTCGCGCCGTGCTGCGCATGGAGGTGCGTCCCATGCACCTCAACGGGCATCAGATCTGCCATGGTGGCTTCATCTTCACCCTGGCCGATTCCACGTTTGCCTTTGCCTGCAACAGCTACAACAAGGTGGCGGTGGCGGCGGGGTGCAGCATCGAATTCCTCAAGCCCGCCAAGCTCGGTGACGTGCTGACCTGCGAGGGCGTCGAGCAGACGCTGTCGGGCCGCCACGGCATCTACGACATGCGGGTGACCAACCAGCATGGCGAAGCCATCGCCATGTTCCGGGGCAAGAGCGCCCAGATCTCCGGCACGGTGATTCCCGAATGAAAACCTCTCCCACTTCCTTCCCGCTGGAACCCATCGAGAAAGCCAGCCTCGACGAGCTGCGCAGCTTGCAGCTCAAGCGGCTCAAGGCCACGCTGCACCACGCCTACGCCAACTCGCCCGTCTACAAGGCCAAGTTCGACGCCGCGGGCGTGCACCCGGACGACTGCCAGAGCCTGTCGGACCTGGCCAAGTTCCCGTTCACCACCAAGGCCGATCTGCGCGACAACTACCCGTTTGGCATGCTGGCCGTGCCACGCGAGCGCTGCGTGCGCATCCATGCCTCCAGTGGCACCACGGGCAAGCCGACGGTGGTGGCCTACACGCAAAACGACATCGACATGTGGGCCGACATGGTGGCGCGCAGCATCCGTGCAGCGGGTGCACGGCCCGGCGACATGGTGCATGTGAGCTACGGCTATGGTTTGTTCACGGGCGGCCTGGGCGCGCACTATGGCGCCGAACGGCTGGGCCTGAGCGTCGTGCCCTTTGGTGGCGGTCAAACCGAGCGCCAGGTGCAGCTCATCCAGGACTTCAAGCCTGACATCATCATGGTCACGCCGAGCTACATGCTGGCCATTGCCGATGAGTTCGAACGCTTGGGGCTGAACCCGGCCGAGTCGAGCCTGCGCTTGGGCATCTTCGGCGCCGAGCCCTGGACCAACGACATGCGCCGCGCCATCGAGCAGCGCATGGGCATCGATGCGGTGGACATCTACGGCCTGTCCGAAGTCATCGGCCCGGGTGTCGCCAACGAGTGCGTCGAGACCAAGGACGGACCGACCATTTGGGAAGACCACTTCTACCCCGAGATCATCCACCCCGAAACGGGCGAGGTGCTGCCCGACGGTGAGATGGGCGAGCTGGTCTTCACCAGCCTGACCAAGGAGGCGCTGCCCATCATCCGCTACCGCACGCGCGACCTCACGCGTTTGCTGCCGGGCACGGCCCGCACCATGCGCCGCATGGAAAAAATCACGGGCCGCAGCGACGACATGATGATCGTGCGCGGCGTCAACGTGTTTCCCTCGCAGATCGAGGAATACATCCTCAAGCGCCCCGAGCTCGCGCCGCATTACCAGTGCGTGCTCACGCGCGAAGGTCCGCTGGATCACCTCAAGGTGCTGGTCGAGACGCGCCCGGGCATCGACCCCGCCAGCGCCGCCGCGCACGAGGCGGCGCGCCACCTGCAACGCGATGTCAAGACCTATGTCGGCACCAGCATTCAGGTGGAGTTGCGCGCCGAAGGCGGCGTCGAGCGCAGCATGGGCAAAGCCAAGCGCGTGCTCGATTTGCGGGTGAAGTGAGGCGCTGACTCAGGCCAGCGGCCACTGCCCGGCGGCCAGCGATGCAGGCGCCTCCAAGCGCCACACCGAGGCGCTCGCCGGCAGGCGAAACGCCAGTCGCAGCAGTTGCCGATCGCGCGACACCAGCAGGCGGCCTTGGCGCGTGCGCCCCAGCAGTTGTGCGGCTTCGTCGAGCTTGGTGACGCGCCAGCTTCCGCCTTCGCCGCGCGCCCCCACTTCCAGACCCAGCCACTCGTCGTTGGCGGCCAGGCCCGCTTGCTCGGCCGCGCCATCGCGCAGCACCGATTTGATCTGCACCCCACTGGCGGCGTCCACCGCGCGGATGCCCAGGCGTTGCGCCAAGCTGGCCGGTTCGGTGTGGATGCGCACGCCGTGCGCCTGCAACAGCGACGCCAGTGGCAGCTCCTCGGTGCTGTGCACCCAGGCTTGCAATTCGTGGTGCCAAGGTCGCCCCGTCTGGGCTTGCAACTCGTCGAGCAAATCTTGTTCGCGCATGGGGCCAGCGGCGCAGCGCTGCCACAGCCCGCGCAGGATGGCGTCGAGCGTGTGGCCCTCGCGGCGCAGGCTCAGGTCCAGGCACAGCGCCACCAGCGCGCCCTTGGTGTAGTAGCTCACCGTCGCGTTGGGCGTGTTCTCGTCCATGCGGTAGTACTTGATCCAGGCATCGAAGCTGGCTTGTGCCACCGTTTGCACGCGCCGCCCCGGCGTGTGTTGCACCTGGTCGATGGTCTTGCCCAAGAGACCGATGTAGGTGGCGTCGTCGATCAGGCCGGCGCGGCGCAGCAGCAAGTCGTCGTAGTAGCTGGTGAAGCCCTCGAAGAACCACAGCAGCTCGGTGTGGTTCTCGCGCGTGTAGTCGTAGCGCGCGAACGCATCCGGGCGCAAGCGCTTGACGTTCCAGGTGTGAAAGTATTCGTGGCTGATGAGGCCCAGCAAGGTGACATAACCCGCGCGCGGCGTGGCGTTGTCGCCCACACGCGGCAGATCGGCGCGGCTGGCGATCAAGGCCGTGCTGTGACGGTGTTCCAGGCCGCCGTAACCGTCGTGCACCGCGTTGAGCATGAACACATAGCGGCGATGCGGGGCCCGCCGCCCGGCCTGCGCGCCCGAGCCATGCCAGAAGCGGATGGCGGTCTCGCAAATGCGTTGCGTGTCGGCCAGCAGCCGCGCGCCATCAAAGGTCGGTGGCGCACCCGCCACCACAAAACGGTGCTCGATGCCGCAGGCCTTGAAGCGGCCCGACCAGAACGTGCCCATCTCGACCGGGCTGTCCAGCAGCTCGTCGTAGTCCTGCGCCTGATACAAACCAAAGCCATGGCGGTTGCAGCGCAGGGGCGTCAAGCTGGTGGCGACTTGCCAATCGGCGTGGCCGGGCACAGAGGCCAGTTCGAGTTGATGCGCCTGCGACTCCTGACCGTGCACCCGCAGACACACGCTGGTGCCGTTGAAAAAACCGCGCTGTGCATCGAGCCAGGCCGCACGCACCGAGGCGTCGAAGGCGTAGACCTCGTAGCGCAGTTCGAGCGGCGCATCGGTGCGCGCGTCGATGCGCCAAGTGCATTTGTCCAGTGGGGTCACGGCCACGGCGCGCCGGCCTTGCCGTGCTTGCAGGCCTTGCAGGTGGCGTGCGAACTCGCGCACCAGATAGCTGCCGGGAATCCACACGGGCAGCGACACCACTTGCTGCGCCTGCGGTTGCGCGATGGTCAGCGTGATGTGAAAGCGGTGGTTGTGAACCGACGGCGCTTCAACGCGGTAATGCACCGCAACGTCGGGTGTGCGAGCGCGTGTCATCGAGCCGATCCCGCTCAGGTCGCGCCCGCGCCCAGCAGGCACGACAGCGTGGCCACCACGGTGAGGCGAAAGCGCATCGTCATCCAGTCGCGCAGACCGGCCTCGGGCCAGGTCTTGCGATCCACCAGGTAGCAGGCCACCAGCAGCAGCGCCAACAGCGGCAAGCCCGCATAGGCCGGCATGACGACCGCGATCCAGGCCAGCAGCGAGGCGGTCACGCCCCAGACCATGTGCAGCTTGCGTTGCGGCGCGTTGTGGCGCAGGCCGATGCCCCAATGGATGCCGCCCAGAAACGCCGCGACCGTGGCGGCATAGGCCGCCAGCGAAATCGCCACGAACGGATGCGCCTCGGGCGTCACGATCCACAGCAGCCAAGCCAGCAAGACAAAGGGGATCAGGCCGGCGTAGCCCAGGCGTCGAATCAGTTGGCCGGTTTCGCTGTCGGGATCAATGGGGGTGTGCGGCATGGTGTGCGTCGTGGGCGGGTGTTCATTTGCCCGCGTCGGCGAGCAGCTTTTCGATTTGTGCGGTGTTGATGGCACCGGGCACGCGCGTGCCGTCGGCCGCGATCAGCGTGGGGGTGCCGGTGATCTTGTGGCGCCGACCCAGCTCCACGTTGCGATCGATGGCGGCTGTGTTGCAGCTCGCGCCACTGGGCGCTTGGTCGTTGAGCATGGTGGCGTGCCAGGCGGCGGCCGGGTCTTTGGCGCACCAGATGGCCTTGGATTTCTCCACCGAGTTGGGCCCCAGCACCGGGTACAAGAACAGGTGCACGGTGATGTTGTCGACCTTGGCCAGGTCGCGCTCGAAGCGCTTGCAATAACCGCAGTTGGGGTCTTCAAACACGGCCAGCTTGCGCTTGCCGTTGCCGCGCACGATGGTGATGGCGTCCTTGAGGGGCAGGCTGGCAAAGTCGATGGCGTTGAGCTTGGTCTCGCGCTCCTCGGTCAGGTTGCGCCGGTTCTTGGTGTCGATGAGTTGCCCGTTGATGAGGAAGTTGCCTTCGGCATCGCTGTAATAAATCTCGTTGGTCGACAGGCGCACTTCGAACAGGCCGGGCATGGGGGTGCGGCTGACCTCTTCGATGCGGGGCATCTGCGGCACGCGCTCCATCAGGTTCTTGCGAATTTGCGCCTCTTGGCCTTGGGCGTGCAGCGTCAGGGGCGAGGCGGTCAGCCACAGCGCGGCCAGCGTTGCCGACAGCCCTCCCAACCGACGCATGACCCACGGAGACAACATAGACAGGTTCATCGGGGACTCGATCCAGGGTCGGGTTGCATGGCTTGCTGCATGGTCCAGCGCTTCAGGGCAGGCCATTGGTTGAAGCCCTTCATGCCCCAGTTGCGCAGGGCTTGCACGCGGGCATCGGGGTGGGCGAACAGGCGTTGCAAGCCGTCGCAAGCCCACCAGGTGGGCAGCATGTCGGCCTTGCGCGCGCGCTCGTAGCGGCGCAGCAGCACGGCGTCGCCCGCGCTTCGCCAGTAATCGCTGCCTTGACGGGCCGAGAGCACATGCGCGAGCTCGGCCGCATCGGCCAGCCCCAGGTTCAGACCCAGGCCGGCCAGCGGGTGGATGTTGTGTGCGGCGTCGCCGGCCAGGGCCCAACCGCTGCCATCGGGCATGCGGCCACACCAGCGTTGCGCGCGGGCCAGTTGCAAGGGCCACATGGCGCGCGCGCTGGTCAGATGGAGTTGGCCCAGCACGTGTTGCGAAGCCTCTTGCAAAGCCTGTGTGAACGTCGCGTCATCCTGCGCCAGCACGGCTTGGGCGCGCTCGGGGGGCAGCGACCAGACCAACGCCAAGTCATGGCCCTCGGGGCCGCCCAGGGGCAACAGTGCCAGGATCTCCAGACCCTGGCTGCCGTGGTGGAACCATTGCAGGGCTTGGCCCTGGTGCGCTTGGGCGGCGCGCAGCCGCGCGGCCACGGCGTGTTGCTGATAGGGCTGGGCGTCGAACTCGACACCCAGCTCGGCACGGGTGACGCTGTGGCGGCCTTCGCAGATCACGGTCAGCGCCGCCGGGGCCGGTGCGTCCAGCCGCGTGATCTCGGGCGCGAAGCCCACCGCTTCTGCCAGGCGCTGTTCCAGCACCGGCACATCGACGATCCAGGTCAGGCCCTCGGGGCTGGCGCTGTCAAAGCGCACGAAGCCGCCATCGTCGCCCCACACGCGCATTTGCTGCACGGGCGTGGCGTGGGCCTGATCGGGCCAGCAGCGCAGCGTTTGCAGCAGGGTGCGCGAGGCACTGTTGAGCGAGTAGGCGCGCACATCCGGCTCGGCGCGGGGCGGCGCCCCCACCAGACCCACCCGCAGCCGCTGACGCGCCAGCAGCAGCGCCAAGCTGCGACCGACCATGCCATCGCCACGGATGCAGACATCGAAGGAGGGAGTCATGCGGGCATTGTAGGAGCGGGGCACAATGCCCCATGCTTTCTGCGTCCATCGTCGGCACCGTGGCCCAGCTCTGGATTTACCCCGTCAAATCCTGTGCCGGTGTGCGTCTGGATGCGGCAGAGCTCACACCCCAGGGTCTGGCCCATGACCGCGCGTGGATGGTGGTCGATGCCGAGGGCGAGATGCTGACCCAGCGCGAGTGGCCGCAGATGGCCCTGATCCACCCGCAGCTGGGTGGCGACACTTGGATGTTGCAAGCCCCCGATCAGCCGACGCTGACCCTGCCGTTGGCCGCGCCCACCGAGGCACGACGGCGCACCACGGTGCGCGTGTGGGACGACGTCGTGCCCGCCTGGGACATGGGCGAGACCGCCAGCGCTTGGTTCACCCGTTACCTGCAACACAGCGCCCCGGCGTTGGCCGCGCAACTGCCCTTGCCCTTGCGGTTGGTGCGCTTCGACGACGCGCATCGACGCCGCTCCAGCGCCACCTGGTCGCGCGGCCACGAAGGTTTGAACCGCTTCAGCGATGGCTTTGCCGTGCTGGTGTTGTCGCAGGCCTCGCTGACCGAACTCAATCGCCGCCTACAGGCGCAGGGCGAGTCGGCGGTTGATGTGCGGCGCTTTCGTCCCAACCTCGTGCTCGATGGTGCCGACTGGATGGCCCACGACGAAGACCGCGTCGGCGCCTTGCACATCCAGACCGACGCTGGCACGGCGGCGTTGTTGCCCGTCAAGCCTTGTCCGCGTTGCCCCATCCCCGACATCGATCCGGATGACGCCAGCACACGTGCGCTCGTCACACCGGTGTTGCAGACCTACCGTGCCGATGCCCGCGTCGGCGGTGCCTTGAGCTTTGGCATGAACGCCCTGGTTGTGCAGGGCGTGGGGCAGGTGCTGCGCGTGGGACAGACGGTGAGTGCCGACTGGGCTTTTGAGGACTGAGGCCGCAGCGTCTCAGGGGTTGCAGCGGTGGCAGTGCGAGGGCGAGGCCCAGACGTCGCCCAGTTCCACCCGCTCTTCGCTGTGCTGGCAATGGCCGCAGGACCAGATGCGCGCCAGCGTGAGCGCGGTGGCAGCGCCACAGGCGCGGCACAAACGGCCCGGGCGATGCCGTGTGACCGCATAGCCCGGACGCCCACACGCGGGACAACACGACAGCATCTTGTGGCGCAGGTCCTCGGCGGCGCGGCGGATCATGGCCTGCCGCGTCGGGTTGCAATGCGCGCGCAGATCGCTCTCGACAAACACCTGGCCTTGGCTGGACTGCGCCAGCGCGGTGGCAAACGCCGACAGCAAGGCCGCCTCCGAGGCCAGGCCCTTGTGCACGCGCGGGTCCTCGCTGTGGTCGGGTCGCACACACAGTTGGTGTTCCGGAAAACCCAGCTCGACGGCCAGTTGCAACAAGGCCAACGAGTCCTTCGCCCAACCCTGGCCGCATCGCGCAGGCCCTTGGGCGATGCCCACGATCTCGCTGCCGTGGCGTGGGTCGATCAGCACGAGGAGTTCGATGTTCCACGGCATCAGGCCGGTGAACGGGTCTTGCACAAATGCGCCTTCACTGGCCAAGGCCAGTGGCAGGCCGCTGGCTTGCAAGCCCGCCTGCGCCTTGGCCCGCGCCGCGTCGAGTTGGCTGCCCGGCCGAGCGATGTCGCGCGTGAAGCTGCCGAACTGGTCGGTGTCCACCTGCTCGATGTGCACCAGCGTGCAGCCGGTGGCGGGTTCCAGGATGGGCGCGATCAAGGGCACCTTGCCATGCCGGGTCGGCATGGCGATGCGTTCGTGCCAATGGGTCGTTGACATGGCCGTTGGGTGGGGTTCAGACCACCATGAACGCCGCCACCTCGCTGTACAGCGGGATGCCCAGCAAGATGTTGAACGGGAAGGTCAAGCCCAGCGACAGGCCCACGTAGAGGGAAGGGTTGGCCTCGGGGATGGCGTAGCGCACCACCGCCGGCACGGCGATGTAGGACGCGCTCGCGGCCAACACCATCAACAGCGTGGTGTCCCCCACTGGCAGGCCGACCCACAGGCTCAGCCCTAAAGCCAGCGACGCATGGACCAGCGGTGCCAGCAGCCCATAAGCGATCAGCCAGGGCGACTGCTGGCGCAGCCCCGGCAGATGCCGTGCGGTCATCAAGCCCATGTCGAGCAGGAAGAACGCCAACATGCCTTTGAACAAATCGCCCGAGAAGGGTTGCATCGCGGTTTTGCCTGCGTCGCCCGTCAACAGCCCGACCAGCATCGAGCCCAGCAGCAGCAACTGCGCACCATCGGTGAACGATTCATGCAGCACCTTGCCGATGGAAAAACCGCCGGAGTGGGGCGCGCCACCGCCCACCCACACGCCGGCACCCGACGTGCTGGCCTGCACCGGCGCTGTCGCCTGCTGGCGCGCGGCGTTGGCCAGCAACACCGCCAGGATGATGGCGGGCGACTCCATCAAGGCCATGGCTGCGGCCATGTGGCCGCCGTAGGCAACGCCTTGGTTTTCCAGATGCCCGACGGCAGTGATGAAGGTCACCGCACTCACCGAGCCATAGGTGGCGGCCACCGCCGCAGCGTCAAAGCGCGACAGCACACGCCGCAGCAGGGTGTAGCCCAGCAGAGGCACGGTGATGGCCAGCCCCACCGCCAGTGACAAGCCCGTCATCACCTGCGGCGTCAGGCCCGAATGCGACAAGGCAAAGCCGCCCTTGAGGCCCAGCGCCATCAGCAGGTACAGCGACAAAAAGCGCGAGATGGCCGGCGGGATCTCCAGGTTGGACTTCAGGCAGCCGGCCAATACGCCGAAGACGAAAAACAAGATGGCGGGGTCGAGCAAGGTGTGCATGGCATGGACTGGTTGGGTGAGATGGAGAAATTGTGGGGATTTCCATGCATCAAGTAAAATCGATTTTGAAATACATATTCATAGCCTAAAGTCGATGAACATCACCTTTCGCCAGTTGCGGCTCTTTCTGGCCCTGGCCGACACGGGCAGCGTGGGCGGTGCGGCGCGGGCGCTGCATGTGACCCAACCCACGGCCTCGATGCAGTTGCGCGATATTGGCGAATCGGTGGGCATGCCGCTGTACGAAGTGGTGGCGCGCAAGGTGCACCTCACCGACGCGGGCCGGCAACTGGCGCAGACTGCGCGCGCCATCGTCGATGAATGGGAGCGCTTTGGGCAGACCATCAACGCCATGCAAGGGCTGACCCGAGGGCGCTTGCGCGTGGCGGTGGTGAGCACCGCCAAGTACTTCGTGCCGCGCCTCTTGGGCGGCTTTTGCGAGCGCCATCCGGGCATCGACATTTCGCTCGAAGTGCTCAACCGCGACGGCGTGGTGCAACGCCTGCGCGACAACCGCGACGACCTGTATGTCATGTCCATGCCGCCCGCCGACATGGACCTGGACGACCAGGTGTTTTTGGACAACCCACTCGTGCTGATCGCGCCGCATGGGCATCCGCTGGCCAGTCGCCGTCGGCTGAGCGTGCAGGCTTTGCAGGCGGAGCGCTTCATCCTGCGCGAACCCGGTTCGGGCACCCGCTTGGCGACCGATGGCTTCTTCGAGCGCCAGGGCTTTCAGCCGGACGCACGCATGGAGCTGGGCAGCAACGAGGCCATCAAGGAGGCGGTGGTCGGTCACCTGGGCGTGGCCGTCATCTCGCGCCATGCCTTGCGCGACACGCCCGCGCATGAGCTGTGCGTGTTGCCCGTCGCGGGCATGCCCATCCGCTCGCAATGGCATGTGGTGCATCCGCGCGCCAAGCAGCTTTCGCCGATTGCCCAGGTGTTTCGCCAGCATCTGCTCGATTTGCGGCACAGCGACGCCGCGGTCTGACAGGACCCGCTGGCTACAATGCCCAGCCAACGCTCCAGGGCATCGACCGCATCACCGTGTGTGGACGGGCGCCGGGTCCCGCCGCCCCATGCCCTGCGCCGCTGCGTCAACCCCTGAAGGGGTCCGGGCGCACAACGCACACACTGACAAGGAAACATCCATGAGCCTCCAATGCGGCATCGTGGGCCTGCCCAACGTGGGCAAGTCCACGCTTTTCAATGCGCTCACCAAGGCCGGCATCGCGGCCGAGAACTACCCGTTTTGCACCATCGAGCCCAACACCGGCGTGGTCGAGGTGCCGGACCCCCGCTTGCAAGAGTTGGCCAAGATCATCCAGCCCGAGCGCATCGTGCCTGCCATCGTCGAGTTCGTGGACATCGCCGGTTTGGTCGCGGGCGCGAGCAAGGGCGAAGGCCTGGGTAACCAGTTTCTGGCCCACATCCGCGAGACCGACGCCATCGTCAACGTGGTGCGCTGCTTCGAAGACCCCAACGTCATCCACGTCGCGGGCCGCGTCGATCCGATCGCCGACATCGAGGTGATCCAGACCGAGCTGTGCTTGGCCGATCTGGGCACGGTCGAAAAGGCGCAGCAGCGCTACGGCAAGGCCGCCAAGAGCGGCAACGACAAGGAAGCCGCCAAGATGGTGCCCTTGCTGGCCAAGCTGCACGCCACGCTCGACGAGGGCAAGCCCGTGCGCACCCTCGACCTGAGTGACGAAGAGCGCGCCTTGCTCAAGCCGCTGTGCCTCATCACCGCCAAGCGCGCCATGTTTGTGGGCAACGTCAGCGAAGACGGCTTTGACAACAACCCTTTCCTGCAGCGCCTCGAAGCCTATGCCGCCAGCCAGAACGCGCCGGTGGTGGCCATCTGCGCCAAGATGGAAGCCGACATGGCCGACATGACCGACGAGGACAAGGCCTTGTTCCTCGAAGAGATGGGCCAGACCGAGCCCGGCCTGAACCGCCTGATCCGCGCCGCCTTCAAGCTGTTGGGCTTGCAGACTTACTTCACCGCCGGCGTGAAAGAAGTGCGCGCCTGGACCATCCACATCGGCGACACCGCGCCGCAAGCAGCGGGCGTCATCCACGGCGACTTCGAGCGCGGCTTCATCCGCGCCCAGACCATTGCCTTTGAAGACTTCATCGCGTTCAAAGGTGAGCACGGTGCCAAGGAGGCCGGCAAGATGCGCGCCGAGGGCAAGGAGTACGTGGTGCAGGACGGGGATGTGATGAACTTTTTGTTCAACGTCTGAGTCCTTCGACGGGGGCACGGTCCCCACCGCGTTTCAACCAGCCCGCTCCCGCAGCGGGCTTTGTTTTGGGCGCTTCCCCCGCTTCGCTCGCAAGCGGCCCTGCCCCCATACCTGAGCCCCCCACCGGGGTATTGACCAATGCCCGGAAATCGGTAGGATTGATTCCGTAATAAATCAACGTTTCTATACGGAAACAAGCCGGCATGTCTTTGACCCCAACTTCTGCCACCCCCGCCATTGAATTCATCGGTGTCGAAAAGCGCTTCGCCGCGCGCGGCAAATCCGCCGAGGTGCTGGCCGCGCGCGACATCCACTTTGCCATCCAACCGGGGGAAGTGGTCTCCATCATCGGCCCATCGGGCTGCGGCAAGAGCACGCTGCTCAACATGGGCGCGGGTTTGTCCAAGCCCTCGGCGGGCACGGTCAAGGTCGGTGGTGAGGTGGTCAGCGGTCCGAACCGGCATGTGGCCTTCATGCTGCAAAAAGATTTGCTCATGCCCTGGCGCACCATCGCCCAAAACGTCGAGTTCGGCCTGGAGCTGCGCGGTGTGCCGGCCAGCGAGCGCCGCGCCATTTCCGAGCGCTTGCTGGTGCAGTGCCACCTCAAGGGCTTTGGCCAGCACTACCCCAACCAGCTCTCGGGCGGCATGCGCCAGCGCGCAGCCATGGCCCGCACCCTGGCGGTGGACCCGCTGGTGCTGTTGATGGACGAGCCGTTCTCGGCGCTGGATGCGCAGACCAAGATGATCTTGCAGCAAGACCTGGCCCAAACCGTGGCCCGCGAAGGCAAGACGGTGGTCTTCATCACCCACGACCTGGCCGAGGCGGTGGCGCTGTCGGACCGCATCCTGGTGATGAGCGAGCGCCCGGGCACCTTGATCGAAGAAATCCGCGTCGCGCTGCCCGACCGCGACAACCCCATGCAGCGACGCACGCACGTCGAAGTCGCGCATTACGTCAGCCACTTGATGGGCTTGCTCAAGCTCGATGCCAACGCCGACGTGCACTGATTGTTTGTCCCCACCTTTGACCTGAAGGAGTTTGCGATGAAGAAGCTGTCCCCATTCCATGCCAAACGACTCACCTGTGCCGGCTTGCTGGCTTCGGCGTTGCTGGCCCTGTCGCCCCTGAGCGCGCAGGCGCAATTGCAGGAGGTGACCTACCTGCTGCCGGCCCCGGCCAATCTGCCGGCCTTCGGTCCGTGGATGGTGGCGCAGGCCAAGGGCTACTACAAAGACGAAGGCCTGGATGTGAAATTCGTCAGCGCGCGTGGCGGCGTCGACGTGGCCAAGCAAATCGGTGCGGGCAACGCCGTCATCGGTGGTGCCATCGGCGACACGCCCATCATCGCGCGCGCCCAGGGCATCCCGGTCAAGGCCGTGGCGGTGCTGGGGGCCGGCTCGCTCATGCAGCTGGTCAGCCACAAGGACGAACGCATTGAGAGCCCGCGCGAACTCAAGGGCAAGACGGTGACCACGCTGGCCTACACCGACACCACGTATTACGCCTTGCTGGGCATGCTCAGCAAGGTCGGCATGACCAAGAACGACCTGAATGTGCAGGCGGCTGGCCCAGCGGGTGTGTGGCAACAGTTCGCGGCCAAGAAGGCCGTGGCCATGGCGGCGGTGCCCGACTGGACGGTGATGGCGATGGAGGCGGGCGCGCAGGTCG
>Ga0255167_1000245_pt1 | contig 22216 bp, 29 predicted proteins | sample Atl_Miss_RepA_8d_FD_183177 | JGI IMG/M metagenome (GOLD analysis project Ga0255167, IMG submission 183177) | Freshwater microbial communities from Altamaha River, Georgia, United States - Atl_Miss_RepA_8d | ecosystem: Environmental > Aquatic > Freshwater > River | place: USA: Georgia | collected... | reverse complement strand
CCTAACAGACACAATGAATGGACTTTGGTTAGGATCAGCACATATCAAAGGAATTAATACAAGTGTAGATCTTCCGAGTGGTTCAACTGTTGCTGGTAATTTGATCATTGATCCAGAGAAAACATTTTTCAAACGTGTGTCTGTAGATGATTTCAACGTTGTCGAAGCCAACGAATTTAGTGATACATTAAATCTCGCAGCCGGAGCTGCTATGCAGTTAGTGGTTGATTCATCTGCAGAGAGAATTACAATTAATAATGCAGGTGTAACTGGTTTAATTGGCGGCACTGCAATCTCAGTGAGCGCAGCTACAGGAAATATCACAGTAACTAATACAGGTGTTACAAGTTTATCAAATACAACAACATTACCTAGCGGACTAACCGCAGGATCTGGAATCACAGTCAGTGCCGCTAACGGTGCTGTGATGATCACTAACACAGGTGTTTTACAAGTTCAACAAGGTTTCGGTATCACTGTATCGACTGATGTATCTACAGGTATTGCAACTATTTCAAACTCTGCTCCGGCACAGGTTACATTTAGAAACTATGTGATCAATGGTGATAATTTAAATCCGATCGTAGCAGACAGCACATCCGATACCCTGTATATCAATACCGGTTATGGATTAACCACTACCAAAGATCCTTCTACAGATACTATTAATATTGCCCTAAATCAAAGAATAGATATTTTAGGTTCTGTGTTCGGTGACGATAGTGCTCTGTTAGTTGACGGAGTTATGGGTAGAATTATAGCACCGGTTTATACATCAACACTTAGAACTTCGGAAACAAAAATTGTATTAGGCTTAGATGCTGGAGGTGCTGGCATAAATGCCATAGCCATAGGAGAAATGGCTGGGCAATATACACAAGGTAATAGAGCGTTGGCTGTAGGATTCCAAGCAGGATTACAGAACCAAGGTGTAAGAGGTATTGCTATCGGTCAGGCCGCAGCTAATAGTAATCAAGGTGATAATGGTATAGCTATAGGTGAAACGGCAGCTGCCTCTGCACAAGGAATCAATGCTATCGCTATTGGTCAAAATGCAGGAATTACAAATCAAGGTGCCAGTGCGATAGCCATAGGTGCGTTTTCCGCTGGTGATAGTCAAGGTGCTAATGCTATCGCCATAGGTAGATCAGCCACAGGTAATAATCAAGTAGGCGGCAGCATAGTTATAAATGCCAGCGGTGCAGCACTGAATTCAACTGGTGCAGGATTTTATGTTAATCCGGTTAGATCAACTACGTCATCTGCTAGACCATTAGTATACAATGCATCAACTAGCGAAATATTTTACACATCAACATTAGAATTTATAAACAGCACTATTTCAACAACTGACTCTTCTGGTTTGACCGTAGATGTTCAGACAACATTTAACTCAGATGTGTTGATGGAAAATGATCTAACAGTTAACAATACACTACTAGTTAGGGGCAGTAAAATCATACTGTTAAACGATTTTAAATCGTTGGTAGCAGCCAGTGTCGATTTCGCTGACTTCAAAGCAAGAGTAGCTGCATTAGTATAAGGGGCGCATAAATGACTAAACAAACAATTAACGTAGGCGCAACTGCAAATGATAGAACTGGTGACAGTCTAAGAACTGCTTTTAACAAAGTCAACGAAAACTTTACAGAATTATATGTTGCTCTAGGGCTAGATAACAATGGTTTAAATTTAGGAGCATTTACATTTACTGGTAGTGTATTAAGCACAGACGACAGCACAAATATCACAATAGATCGTCCTGTAACAGTCAATGGTGAAATAAAAGTTCACGGAGATATTACTCCAGAAAGAAATGATATCAATTTAGGAAGCTCATCTAAACCTTTCAAGAGTCTGTATGTTAGTAACAATACAATTTATATCGGAGGTTCCGCTCTAGGAATAAACCAGTCAGGTCAACTCACTGTTGCAGGATCGGAGGTTGGTGGTAGCACAGATAGATTATCTAACGGTGGGGACGAAGTTGTGTTAATCGGTGGTGCTAATCCCTACACATTATTTCCTGCTATAACAGGCGGGGATCAACTACAGATACAAGGTGCTGAAGTTAGTTCAGTATCGGGAGGTCTTGCACTTACTTCACAAGGTAACCTAAATATTATATCAAATGGTTCTGGCACGGCACCCGGGGGATCAAAGAATTGGACATTTGGCAATGATGGTAATTTGTCGTTACCATGGGGCGGCAGTATTTTAGCCTACGACACAGGTGCTGTCGATTTAGCTGCGGCCACCGGCACCGACAGTTATATTGGTATGACCTATGATTATCGCAATTGGATGTGGGTAGACACTGATGGGGCCTACATTCGATCTAGTAACGGTGATACCATAAAAACTTGGACCTTTGGCACAAATGGTTCATTAACATTCCCAAACTCAACTGTGCAGACTACTGCTTGGACTGGAGATCAAACAGTATCCACTACATCAAGTGTGAAGTTTAATACAATTAGGTCTAACATTCTAGCACCCCTGACTACAGGTGCTACACGCTACACTATTGCTAACATCGCTCCTGAGTCTCCTTGGACTAATCCTGTTATCACTATTACAGGCACCATTGGCCCAGAGTGGGTTAACGGATCACAACTTGAAATCACAGGAGTGACTACACCCACACAGGCCAACGGCACTTGGTATGTGCAGTATCGTAGTGCTAACTCTTTTAGATTATTCAACGATGCAGGACTAACTAGTTCTCCCAATGCATCGAGTTGGGCAGCATATACCGGCAGCGGGATAGTTAAACTACCAGATAGTCCTGCTAACCTCACTGTGGTTAATAATAGCAATACCTGGACATTTGGCACAAATGGCAGTCTAACATTCCCAAATGCAACTGTGCAGACTACTGCTTGGGCAGGAATACCCGGACCATATGCTGACGATAGTGCAGCGGCTACAGCAGGAGTTGCTGTGGGATATCCTTATCATAAAACAGGAACTAGCGGACAGGTATTTGTAAGATTGAGTTAACGGTTAAATATTAAAAAGAGAGCGTATTATGGCAATTCAAACAATCAACATAGGTAATCAAGTAAACGATGGTTTAGGTGATGACCTACGCACGGCCTTTGAAAAAGTTAATGCTAACTTTACTGACCTTGTTTCAAACGTGTTTACCACAGCATCTAACATAGGCGACACCGGAACTGGTTTATTCAAACAAAAGGTCGGAGCAGATCTACAGTTCAAGAAATTAGTTTCTGGAACAAAGATTTTAATCGATGATGCTCCAAATTCTGTTATTATTAACAGCACAGCAGCAGATGCGTTTACTAGAATTGATACTAATGCAGGAACAGTTAATGCTAGCACCTTCCAACAAATTACTGTTCAAGGTGGCGACGATGTCGATGTTACCGCATTAGGTTCTGTGATCACAGTCAATAACGTTATACCAGTAACAAAAATTTTAACCACCTACGACTTTGGGCCAATAACTGGAGCATTTACAAATACCTCACAACTAGCACTAGCATTTTCAAACGTAGACTTTGGAACTGTTACACTACCATCTACAGTCAATTTAGATTGCGGTAGTATCGTTTAAGGAGCGGCTAGATGGCTATTACTTGGCTAACACCAGCAGGAAGCCTAGGAATTATCACTGAACGTGTGATACAAAATATCACGATATCTGCATCTACAAATACTGCAAATCCAATTACCTATTCAGTAATTACAGGTAATCTACCAAGAGGTCTAAGATTACAAGGAAATCGAATAGTCGGTTCCCCAGTAGAAGTAAGAAAATACACAGAAAGCAGATTTGTTATACGTGCTTCAGACGGAGTAGATCTTGAGGATCGAACATTTTCTATATCAGTGGACGGTTCAGATGTTCCTCAATGGCTTACTAGAGAAGGATTCCTTAATGTAGGTTCGGGTGATGCATATTTTGTTTTAGACAACAGCTACGTAAACTTTGCACTTGACGTATACGATCCAGATTTAAATGCTGGTGAAACTTTAGAATTTTATCTAACTCCCACAGGCGGAGAACTTCCTCCAGGACTAAGTCTCAGCAAGGACGGTATAATATCAGGATTTACTGATCCTATCTTTACAGTAGAATACAGCAGTAGTTTCAACGGTGCTTATGATACCGGAGCATTTGATATCGCACCACTAGACATCGTTGAAGCTAGATCAAACGGCTTCGATAGCTATTTCTATGATACACAAACTTTTGATTATTCAGAAGGCAGCAGAGGTCCAAGACGTCTAAGTAGGATTTATACATTTGCTGTATCCGTCACTGATGGCATCAATACAGTTAATAGACTTTTTAAAATTTATGTAGTCACTGAAGAATTCCTACAAGCAGACAATAGTATTTTACAAGTCGATACTAATCTGTTCCAAGCAGATGCTTCAGCTTATCGAGTTCCTTTATGGATCACTGAAAGCAATCTAGGCAGATACAGAGCCAACAATTATCTAACAGTGTATCTAGATGTATATGATCCTCCGTCATTGTCGGGAACAATCACATATATCCAACTACCAACAAATCCAGATAATACTACCAGTGAGCTACCTCCTGGACTAGAGTTAGATGCAGTGACTGGAGAAATAGCTGGTAAAGTTCCTTATCAAGCAAGATTATCACAGACATACAACTTTACTATGCTGGCTGTGAATTTTCCTACACAGTTAGCTAATGTAAATTATGTATGGAAAAACAATTGGAATTCTACTTCTAACTATTTTGTTAACGATGCAGTTAGTTATCTCAATGAAATTTATATCTGTATAGCTGCTAATAGAAATAAAATTCCAGATGAAACTTCCGAGTTCTGGGTCAAAGGGACAACCAGTGCTGCTAAAACATTTACTATAGAAATTATAGGCGAGATAGAAAGTGCTATTAATTGGATCACTCCTAGCGATCGTGGAACTATCAAACCTAATCAAGCCAGCACACTTTATGTTGAAGCAGAAAGTTTGTTATACGGCGGAAAGGTAGTCTATGAATTTATATCAGGAAAATTACCGCCAGGGTTAGAATTATTACCTACAGGTTTGATTGAAGGTAAAGTCAAACAATTTGCAGATTCAACTGGTCTAGGATTAACAAGATTCTTTGATCACGATTCAAGTTTAGTTGATTCAACAGGATCTAGATCGTTTAATACTTCCTTCGATGGAGCAACTACATCGTTTGATAAAGTGTATACCTTTACTGTTAAGGCTAGAGATTCTGCTAATTTTTCAGAATCAACTAAAACATTTACGATAACTGTAATCGCTGATAACACTAAAACTTATGCTAACTTATATGTAAAATCTTTACAGAATAAACAAAAGAGATTGGCTTGGTATAATTTTATCACAGATGTTACTATCTTTACCCCCGACGACATATATCGATATGGCGATGAAAATTTCGGAATACAAACAGATCTTAAGATGTTAGTGTTTGCCGGTATTGAAAGCACAGAAGCTGTAAAGTATGTCCAAGCTATGAGCAGAAATCATTATCGAAAGAGATTACTATTCGGAAATGTTAAATCTGCCAAGGCCAAAGATCCTATGACACAAGAAACAATCTACGAAGTAATTTACGTAGAAATAGTAGATCCATATGAAAAAGATGGAAAGAGTATCAGTCAAACTATAGAATTACCAAATACTATAAAAAGTAAAGTTTTGATCAGCTACGATGCTATCAAAGTAAGCAGCGATATTCCTTTAGTAAGTGACAGCGATCATCAAAGAATATTTCCAAATTCTATTAAGAATATGAGAAGTAGAGTGCGTGGTGTTGGAGACAGAGATCGAGAATTTCTACCTCTATGGATGCGCAGTATTCAAGACCAAGCCACTTCTGAAACAGGATTTGTCAAAGCATTAACTCTATGTTATGCTAATCCAGGAAAATCTGATGCTGTTATAGCTAGAATCAAAGCATCTGGTTTTGACTTTAAAACGATTGATTTTGAAGCAGATCGCTACATAATAGATATTTTAGACGGAGAAATAGAGGATAAATACCTTGCATTTCCGCAACGTGGAGAAAAATTACCGTGACCAGCAATATTAACTATCTAAGCATTAATGAAAACTTTCCTGTAGCAGGAGAGGACAATGACACACAAGTGTTCCGTGACAATTTTGATACTATCAAAACCAGTCTAAGAAACGCCAAAGAAGAGATTACAGATCTACAAACCAACACAGCTAAAACAAATCTAGATAACGATTTTGGTTTGTTTAAAATTAGCAATGCTCTATTGCAAAATAATAGACAACAAAAATGGAATGGTGGTTCTGTAACCGCTAGTCCAACAACTATTGATTTCGAACAAGGATCATATCAAATTTACACTGTAGGCGCAAACGTTACATTTGACTTTTTAAACTTTCCAGGCGACCCGGTCTTCACGGCAGAACCTTCTCCAATTGGAATGGGCAAAGTCACTTTAGAACTTTACAGCGACGGTTCATCAAGAACTGCCAGTTTTTCTACGTCAGGCGGAACAGTTATCAAATCAAATGGGTTTCCCGGATACGCAACAGGAAGTCCAATTTTGACCTTGACTTCAGCTACAAATCCTGTTATCATTGAAGTGTGGCGACATAGTCAAGAAATAATCTTTATGAGATATATAGGTCAATTTGCATAATGTTTCATCCATTTGAAGGTGATTTATCCGAACTTAAAGACGCCGAAGTTGAACAGCGTCTTTTAGAATTGAACAGAAAATACTTTCAAGCATATCGTCTGGGCAAGCCAGAACTGTTGACACAACTCGCTACTTTTGTTACAATATATAAAGAAGAACTTCAAAAACGCCATGCGGCGAAACTGAAGGACAATTTAGATGGCGATTTGGATCAACTGATCAATGTGGAATAAATTCAATACTGAGCAAGAACTAATACAAGGCGTGATAAATCACGGACCTGATATTCTCAAGCATTGTCTTTGCTCAGACGATCTAGCACAATATAAAAAACGCATATACCAAGAGCATTTACATTATCCAATTCCACCGAACGAGATAAATCCCAAACATTGGTTTATTCCGGAAGATTATTGTCCAAATCTTACCGAGATGCTTTATGGAATGTGCGAAACTGACGAGCAAAGAAATCGAGTGAGTCAGGAATTAGAACTATATATTAAACACGGAATATATGATGTATTGCATGTCATCAAATATATTGTTGATACCCTCAGAGCTAATAACATAGTATGGGGTGTAGGTCGAGGTAGCTCTGTGGCTAGTTATGTGCTCTTTTTAATAGGTATCCACAAGATCGACAGTGTTAAATATAAACTACCAATAGAAGAATTCTTCAAGGAGATATAAAATGGGTAAAGTATATACCAGCGTCAGAGGTAAAGAAATTGACATGGAAAAGCTATCGCTTAAACATGAAACATTACCTGCTGTCGGAAATCTAAAAGTAAACGCTCGAGGCGACGAATTAGGCCCGGGCGGTAAAATTGTAAGAACTAGAGAACAGATTCTTCAAGATTATTACAAAAATAATCCAAGAGCTATTCAAGAAGAACTAGTAACGAGAAAGAAATAAGATGAATCTATTACCGCATCAAATCAAAATACGAGCCCTGCACGACGATGTAATCATCACGGAAATGAATTTTGATGAAATAAAAACCACCGGCGGGATTATCCTACGAAGTGACAATGGTAAAGCCCACGGTGTTCGTCCAAGATGGGGTAAAGTGTATGCTATCGGACCTGAGCAAACAGATGTTAAAATCGGTCAGTGGATCCTCGTAGAACACGGTCGTTGGACTAGAGGAATCAAAATTGACGATGGTGACGGCGAAAAAGTAATTCAAAAAGTAGACGTTAATTGCATAATGGCTGTCAGTGATCAAGCCCCTTCATTTGCAGACGACTATATTCCTGATAGTATCTAATGGGCTTACGCAAGAACTGGGATGTAGCTGATATCGCCAATCAGCTACACTCTCTATCAAGAGAATGTAACAGCAGTTACACGGATGGTTTCACATCATTCGAATTCAAAAAAGAACTATATCTTATCAAAGAAATCGTAGACCGCGCTCTAGAATCTGCTCCAGACTTTGGAGAATTGGAGCAACGATGGTTGACAGAACAAGAACAAAAGCGTATCATTAAGATTCTAAAGTCTTAAGGAGATACTAATGACTAACCCTTTTCGGGACCAAGAAAAGTTCATGCGGGCTTGCGACCAAACAGTAGACAATTATAACGTTGATCAGTTTAACCTCTATGTAAAACTCATAGAAGAAGAATGGAAAGAACTCACTGTTGCTATCAACAATGTTGATAAAGTAGAAGCACTCGATGCACTAACTGACATTCTAGTTGTTACTATCGGTGCCGCACATAGCATGGGATGCGATATTGAAGGTGCATGGAAGGAAGTTATGCGAACTAATTTTGCTAAGATTGATAAAGACACTGGCAAAGTTCGTAAACGTGAAGATGGCAAAGTTCTAAAGCCTGTTGGCTGGGAACCTCCAAATTTAAAAGATTTCATGGAAAAGAAATGAGAATCGGATTTACTTGTTCAACTTTTGATCTGTTTCATGCTGGGCATATTATGATGCTCAAAGAAGCAAAAACTCAATGCGATCATTTGATTGTGGGTTTGCAAACTGATCCCACGATCGATCGGCCGGGTATTAAGAACAAGCCTGTTCAGAGTGTATTTGAACGTTATGAACAACTCAAAGCCTGCAAATATGTTGATGAGATTTTGGTCTACGAAACAGAAGAGGACCTTGTAAATATCTTGCTTTCTTATCCTATTAATGTTAGAATACTAGGACAGGAATATGAGCATGAAGATTTTACAGGACGCTATGAATGTATAAATCGTCATATTGAATTTTATTTCAATAAACGTGAACATAATTTTTCAACCAGCGAATTACGACAACGTGTAATTGCCGCTGAAATAAACAAAGGATTGAAAAATGCAGGATGAAGATTATCACGAACCGCCCGAGCCTTGCTATATAATTGAAGGCGAATGGGCCAACGACACAGAGGAAGAAAATGAAAGAATTATGGGTAGAGAAGTATCGTCCAAAAACAATTGACGGTTATGTATTTAGAGATGCACATCAGCGAAAGCAAGTAGAAACTTGGATTAAAGACAAAAGCATTCCTCATTTACTACTAAGTGGTAGTGCTGGTATAGGCAAAACTACTTTGGCTAAAATATTGATTAGTGAACTAGGTATTGAAGATTACGATGTTCTAGAGATTAACGCAAGTCGCACAAACTCCGTAGATGACGTTCGTGACAAGATCACTAACTTTGTGCAGATGATTCCCTTCGGTCCTTTCAAAGTAGTTCTACTAGACGAGGCCGATTATCTATCACCCAATGCGCAGGCCGCACTACGTGGTGTTATGGAAGAATATCACGCAACTGCTAGATTCATTCTTACTTGTAACTATCCTAATAGAATTATTCCTGCAATACATTCTAGATGTCAAGGGTTTCATGTTGAACGGACTGACATTACTGAGTTCACTGCTCGTGTTGCCACTGTGTTAGTGGAAGAGGCAGTGGACTTTGATCTAGACACACTTGATAGCTATGTTAAGGTAGCATATCCAGATCTAAGAAAATGTATTCAACTTGTTCAACAAAACAGTCAAGACGGAAAACTCAATCCTCCTAATCAAGGCGACTCTGGTGCAGCTGACTGGAAATTCGATATGATTAGTTTATTCAAGGCTGGTAAAATCACAGAAGCACGTAAAATGTTGTGTGGCAAATTACGTGCAGAAGAGATGGAAGAAGTTTTTGTTTGGTTATATAATAACCTTGAAATTTTTGGATCAGAAGAAAACCAAGATAAAGCAATCGTTATTATCAAGCAAGGACTCGTCGATCATACTCTTATTGTTGATCCAGAAATTAATTTAGCAGCAACACTGGTGAGACTTTCAAAGTTAGTATGAAACAAAAGTTTAAAGAAGCATACATGAAAACTGCGGAAACATTCGCAGGTCTTTCACACGCTCGTAGATTACATGTCGGTGCTATCATTGTAAAAGATGATAGGATTATTTCAATCGGTTATAACGGCATGCCTGCAGACTGGGATAATGATTGCGAATACAAAGATTATATGAGTCGAGATGCAGGTGGCTGGTTAAACCCGGACGAAATTGAAGAACGCTGGCCCTTTGAAGAAAAATGCAAAGGCGAAGAAGAATCAGACCTATACGAATATACTAGACGATATGCTTTAAAAACTAAGCCGGAGGTGTTACATGCTGAAACGAATGCAATCGCTAAACTTGCTAGAAGCACTGAGTCTGGCCTCAATGCTACTATGTTCATTACTCATAGTCCTTGCCTTGATTGTGCCAAGCTCATTTATCAAAGTGGCATTAATGCTGTCTATTATCGTGATGCTTATCGTAACGAAGATGGAGTATCGTTCCTCAAACAATCAGGAATTAAAGTAGAACAATTAGAAAAGGACGCCTGAGCGTCCTTTTTTTAAACGTCTTTGTAAATCGCTAATATCTCCTTTACAGCTTCATGACGTTCGACATCACCTACGGTAAAGTGACAAACGTCTACATAACGATTGTTTTTAAAATCTTTAAAGAGTTGTAAAAACTCTAAAAGTCCATTATTGCTAGGACGATCGGCCTGTTGTAGGTCCCCCGTAACTACCATCTTGCTTCGCTGTCCTAAGCGTGTTAATAACATTTTCATCTGTGACGGTGTGGCATTTTGCATTTCGTCTGCAATAATTACAGCATTTTTAAATGTTCGTCCTCTCATATATGCTAGAGGGCTAACTTCAATCACCCCCTCTGTTATCATGTTTGTAATTTCTCTAGCATTATAGTTTTCTGAAAACACATCCATTATGGGCTTAGTCCAAGGTTCCATCTTTTGATTAAGATCGCCTGGTAAAAAGCCATGCTGTTCATCTACGCTCACAGCAGGTCTAGTAATAATTATCCTGTCAATGTCCCCATACTTTAGCTGATCGATTGCCCATTGCACGGCCAACATAGTTTTACCCGTGCCTGCTGGCCCGATGGCAAAAACTATCATTTTATTGGGATCGTTGAGTTTGAGTAGGTAGCTTTCTTGGCTAAGATTTTTTGGATATATCTGAACTCGTTTTCGTTTCTCTTCTAAACGTTGATGGATATTTATTACATTTGGTTGTAAAACTGCCGCTTGCTGCGTTCTTTTACGCTTCATATAAGGTTAGCCCTCCTTCTTATATGTTAGGCACGGACCCTAAAACCGCAGTGTCCGCTGGCCGAACACAAAAGTATTTAATGTCTGATGCAAAATAATATGTGTTATGTTTAAATTTTCGCGATAAATACAAATGGGAGAAGTTATGGCAGACATTAAAGATATCATACAAAACATAGAACAGATCTATGGCTCTAATAATAGCCTAAGTTTGCTCAAGGATTTCGAGCGTGTAATTGACGAATTAGACGTCTACGTGTTCGATAACTGGATAGACGGCGAGCTAGTAGAGGGTCCTAAAGAATCTCGTTACTTTGTAGAATGCACGTTTATGTGGCCGGAAGATAAAATGCCGGAACCTAAAGGTGGCCTTCGTTTAATCGACTACGGTTGCAAAGTAAAGATAGCTGAAGCTAAGTTATCTAAAGTAAGAAAAATTAAAACGCCCGACGATATTCGTCCAGGCACACGTAAAGGTAAAATTGATCTAGTTCCTGTATGGATGGTAAAGATTACTATGCCGAAAAAACTAATGTCTGACATTAATAGAGGCTACACAGAATTAGATAAAAATAAAGTTGAGGACATTATCAACGTGAGTGGTGCTGTTAACGCCGACGTTAATCCAGCCGACCAACAAGCACAGGAAATGGCAAATGCAGAACAACCAGCAGCTTAATGAAGGTCTACGATCTATGGACTTGGTTGAATTGGTCCATAACAAAATCGAAATAGATACCTTTAAATCAAAAATGGGCGAGGACCGTGATGTATGTGTGGTCAGCTTTCAAGTTAAAGATCGTAGCCCGGCTAAAGATTTAATGGAGTTTATCGAAAAAGGATATCCGTTTGTATTAGATGCTGATGTCAGCTCTGGAGAAAATACCAACGGTGAATATGCTGTTTTCGTCGAATTGTCAAGAACTCCTAAACTATCAGAACAAATTAAAGATTTAATTTATGGTGTTAGAAAATTAACAGGCATAGATGATTTTAAATTTAAGTATCATAAACAAAAATCAGAACACGATTTAGCAGAAGATACTATCAAAAAAGTAATCCCAATGACACCTGGAGATTACGATGGACTCATGAACAAAATGAGAACTGAATCTGTAAAAAGATTCTTTAACAAAACGCTAATGGACGATTTAACATTAGATGGTAATGTTATCACTATCCATAAACCGTTTGATCAAAAAATACAACTACGTTGGTTAAATGAAAACGATCCACAAGCGATTGTAGAAGGTGCTCCATCTGTTGATCCTGAATCATCAGCTGAAACTTTTTGGCTTACTAAAGTATTAGGCGATTACGATATCAATAAATTTGGAGATAAATTACTGTTCACAAATGGTGCAACAGCTATGTTATTGCAAAGGATATAATAATGAGTTTTACATTTGATTTTACCAAAGCACAATTAAAAGACATGATTCCAAAGAATCCATATGTAGATCATTGGTATAGTGCTCTTTCAGAAATACTTCCGGAATATGAAATCAATACTCCACAACGTGTAGCAGCCTTTCTAGCACAATGCGCTCACGAAAGTGGTGGATTCATTTTCTTAAAAGAAAACTTAAATTATAAAGCAGCAAGTCTGCGCAAGGTATTTCCTAAGTATTTTCCAGACGATAATATCGCAGCACAATACGCCAACAAGCCACAAATGATCGCAAACAGAGTCTATGCGAATCGTATGGGCAACGGTGATGAAGACAGCGGAGACGGATACCGTTATTGTGGTCGTGGATTGATTCAATTAACTGGTAAAGACAACTATACATTCTTTGCAGCAAGTTTAGACATTCCTATAGAAGAAGCCAGCGAATATCTAGAAACATTCGAAGGTGCTGTGCAATCTGCTTGTTTCTTCTGGGAACAAAATAAACTAAACCAATGGGCTGACAAGGGAGACATCCTAACATTGACTAAAAGAATCAATGGCGGAACTATTGGATTAGAAGATCGTATCAAGCATTACAATCACGCTTTACATATTTTTGGAGTAGCCTAAAATGTGGATGTTAGCATTTATACCAGATAGTTTTCTTATCTATGTTATCAATGCTATCTTAATCGCAGGTGCGGTTGGTTCCTTTTTATTCTTTTTTGTCTTACACAGAATTCTGCGCTGGTTCCCAGCACTTTCTCCCTACTACTTGATATTACAAGTAATCAGCGCAGTCCTTTTAGTAGCTGGTATCTATCTCAAAGGTGGTTACGGTGTTGAGATGGAGTGGCGTGCCAAGGTGGCAGAACTTGAAGAAAAAATTAAAAAATCAGAAGAACGAGCACCACAAATCAATACAGTGATTCAAAAAGTCTATGTAGACAAAGTTAAAACTGTAAAAGACACACAATATGTGATACAAGAAAAAATCAAAGAAGTCGAAAAGATTATTGATAAAGAATGTAAAGTTGCTCCTGAGGCTATAGACTTACATAATGCTGCGGCTAAAAATGCTAAGCCAGGAGAATCAAAATGAAAAGTATTCTCTTACTAATTCCTGCCTTGCTGTTAACTGGATGCCTAGGAACAGCTCCAGTTAAAAGAAACTTTCCAGAAGCGATTCCGGAAATCATGCAGGCTTGTCCTGAATTAAAAGAAGCAGCAAAAGAAACACAAGAATTAAGCAAATTGCTTGATGTAGTTGTAGTAAATTACAGCACCTACTATGAATGTCGTGTAAAAGTAGATGCGTGGATTAAATGGTATAACGACCAAAAACAAAATTTTGACAGCGTGAAATAATTTTTTTGAAAGGAGCGCAGATGGCTAACGTAGTAGACACAGTTTTAAAAATGTTCACAAAGGACGCAAAAGATCCCGATGCACCAAAGCCAGCACCGGGTAGCCGAAGTGAGCGTGAAGCAAAGATCAAAGACAAAGCAGGTATGGTTATTTCCGTATTCGCGTTGTTCCTAGCAGTAAACAGTTGGTATGGTGGGAAACTATCCAGCACAGTATTAAACAATACATTAGGTGCTAACAATGCTTGGGCACAATACCAAGCAAAAAATAATCGTTTAGTTAGTTATGAAATCGCATCAAAGACAACTAGTGATCCTAAACTAAAGGCAGAATTTAAGGCAGAAGCAGAACGCATGGACAGCGATAAGAAAGAGATCGCTGTTAATGCACGTAAGATGGAAGCAGATCGTGAACTAGCCAAGAAATCTAGTCCATGGATTGGTTATGCTTCTACCGCGTATCAGTTAGCCATTGTTGTGCTTTCCGCAAGTATCCTTGCAGTCAGTATGCCAATGTTTTGGAGTAGCTTTGCAGTAGCAGGCGTAGGATTAGTATTATCAGCCAACGGAATCTTCCTTTGGTTTTAATTTAGATAAAGGAGCGACTAATGACAGATCACACAACGATGAGCGATAGTGAAAAGAAAAAAGAAGATTGGATGAATGCTAAATGGCGTCCAATGATGGGTTGGATGTATATGGTTGTCTGCATGATGGACATGGTCATATTTCCAATCTTATGGAGTTTGTTACAAACTCTAACACATAGTCCTATTACACAATGGAATCCACTAACCTTACAAGGTGCTGGTTTATTCCATATCGCAATGGGTGCGGTATTAGGTATCGCGGCATTTGGTCGCACACAAGAAAAACTAAATGGAGCAAACAATGGCGGACTATCTACACCAGCAAGCAGCCCTTCAACATTTAGCCCTGCTCCAGCAGCACCGAGCAGTTTCGGCGCACCAGCTACGCCAAGTTTCGGAGCACCAAGCACCCCAAGTAGCTTTGGCGGAAGCAGCTTTGGAAGCGCACCTAAGCCGACGCCAGCGGCTCCAGCAATGAGCAGCACAGGTAAGCCAATGCCAGTGCAGCCTGATCAACCCGAACTATAAGGAGACATTATGAAACATTTAATTTTTGTAGCAGGCCTAGCATTAGCAGTAGCATATCCTGCATATGCTGAAGGCGAAACTAAAAAAGTCTGTATCGATGTTAAAGGCAAAGACGGCAAACCAGAAACGGATAAAAAGACTGGAAAAGTGAAACAAAGTTGTAAAGAAGTTAAAGTGCATAAAAAGCACGAAGGCACAGCAGTTCCTGAAAAGAAAAAATAATTCGAGCTCAGTAAATCTGCATTAAATAAAAGGACTGCTTGACACAGTCCTTTTTTTATCATATAATAATAACATGGATTATTACGCTACCTTAGGATTAAAACGAGGCGCAAGTGACGCCGAAATTAAAAAAGCATATCGTAGTTTAGCTATGAAGCATCATCCTGACCGCGGAGGTGATGAAAAGAAATTTAAAGAAATATCCACCGCTTACGATGCTCTAACCGATCCTGAAAAGAAAAGAATCATCGATATGGGGGGAGATCCTAATGCTCAACCAGGCATGGGAGGATTTAACCAAGGTCCCTTCGAATTCCATTTTGGAACAGGCGACTTAAACGATTTATTTGGAAACTTTGGTTTTGGTTTTGGCCAGCGTCCGATGCAAAGAAACAAAACTCTAAATGTTAATATTGAAATTACTTTAGAAGATGTGCTACAAGGAAAAACCATTGATGCTGAAATAGGTATGCCCGGAGGAGTAAAGAAAATGATCAACATTTCTATTCCTCCGGGTGTAGAGCATGGACAGCAGATTCGATACGAGGGGATGGGAGATAACTCTATAAGAAATCTTCGTCCTGGGGATCTTATCGTTAATATCATGATTAGACAGCATCCTCTCTTCAGACGTAACGGAACTGACTTAGCTATAGATCAAACTATATCTGTATGGGATGCTATATTAGGAACTACATTATCTATCACTACATTAGATAATAAACAATTAGATGTAACTGTTCCCCCAGGAACACAACCAGAGACTGTGTTAAGTTGTAACAGTCACGGATTGCCTCATATTAGATCCAAGCACAGAGGCAAATTGTTGATAAGAATAAAAGTTATGGTTCCAAGGAACTTATCTGAAGAAATGTTAGAAAAGGTAAAAATTATAAAAGATGGAATTTAAATTAGGACCACACGAAAGTCTAGTTCAGATCAGCACACCTTGGAATTTTGCTGCCGATGGAGATGCTGAAGAATTAGAAAAATCCATGATAGACTTTATGGTCGAAAGTCATGGCATTGGATTAGCAGCTAATCAAATAGGCATCACAAAAAGAGTATTTGTAATGGGCAGTAATAATATCGAAGGATTTCCTGCACCTTTCGCATTGTTTAATCCTGTTATCAAAGAAGCAAGTTCGGAATTAGTATTAGACGAAGAAGGGTGTTTAAGTTATCCCGGACTGTATCTTAAAATTAAAAGACCAACATGGGTAGTAGCAGAGTATCAAGACAGCAAAGGAAATACTCATGAAATAAAAGTAGACGGTTATCTAAGTAAATGTCTCCAACACGAATTGGATCATTTAAACGGTGTTTGTTTCGTTGACAGAGTAAGTCAGATGAAATTACAATTAGCTATGAAGAAAATTAGGAAAAAGAAATAATGATCGAACCAAGCAATCAATTGCAGGCCATTTTTGAATTTTCAGTTGAAACTGCAAAAAAATTAAAACACGAATATATAACCATAGAACATATTGTTTATGGAATAGCTTGCGAGCAAAACTCTTTTGAAATGCTAAAAAGTTTTGGTGCCGATGTTGACTTTATTAAGAGCAATCTCGAGCATTTTCTAAAAAACAATCTAAACGATATCGTTAGCCAAACTCAAGGTGCTGTAAAACCTAGAAAAACTAATTCTGTCGAACGAGTTTTAAATCGTTGCTTTACACAAGTATTGTTCGGTGGCAGACAGCGTATGGAAGTTGCTGATGTTATCATTAGTATACTTTCAGAGAAAAACAGTTTTGGTTATTATTTCTTAACCAAAGGTGGAGTAACTAAAGAAAAATTTGTAAAATATTTTCAAGAAAATCTAGTCATCGAAGAAGATAGCGAAGAAGAAGAACCGCACAGAATTGTTAACACATCTCAACTAGATAAAATATTGAATCAATTTTGCACTAACTTAAGCCTCAAGGCCAAACAAAGACTGATTGATCCTGTTATCGGCAGAGACAACGAAATCGAAGAAATACAGTTGGTATTAGCTAGACGAAATAAAGCCAACGTGTTAATGGTGGGCGATCCTGGCGTAGGCAAGACTGCTATCGCAGAAGGACTTGCACGTAAGATTCACGAAAAGAAAGTTCCTAAATTTATTCAGGACCATCAGGTTTATACATTAGATATCAGTGCTCTTTTAGCAGGTTCTAAGTATAGAGGTGACTTTGAAGAACGTGTCAAGGCTGTGTTAACGGCTTTAGAGCGCAAGGGAAAAATCATCTTGTTCATCGACGAAGCACACATGATGCAAGGTGCAGGAGCAGCGAACCAAAGCTCTAATGACATGAGCAATATGCTTAAACCTATTCTAACCAAAGGTGTGATCAAACTTATTGCCAGCACCACATGGGAGGAATATCGTAAGCATTTTGAAAAGGATCGTGCGCTAATGCGTCGATTCCAACGTGTTACTATCGACGAACCTACATCAGAGCTAACAGTTAAGATTATCAAAGGTGTAAGAAAGTATTACGAAAAACATCACAATGTAAAAATTACAGATGCTGCGATTGACCAAGCCGTTAAATTATCTGTGAAATACATGAGCGATAAAAAACTTCCAGATAAGGCCATTGACATTATCGACTGTGCGTGTGCAAGGTATAAACTCAAAGACGATGCCTCCATGGAAGGTGTAGAACAACTTGTTGATATCGAACAAGTTACCTACGAGCTCAGCAAAATGATTAATATGCCTCTTGAAACTGTGGCTCAAAAGGAAAGCAAAAACTTATCTGGTTTAGAAAACAATATGAAAAATGTTGTTTATGGACAGGACAAAGCTGTTGCTACCTTGCTAGATAAAATTTTTGTAGCCCAAGCAGGAATGAAGTCACCTAATAAACCAATCGGTAGTTTCTTGTTCTTAGGACCTACAGGCTGCGGTAAAACTGAAACTGCTAAACAGCTCGCAGAAAAAATGGGTATGCAATTAGTCCGTTTTGATATGGGTGAATATCAAGAGAAGCACAGCGTGGCTAGGTTGATCGGCGCTCCTCCGGGATATGTCGGCTACGAAGATAATGCCGGTATGTTGATTACAAAACTTCAAGAACATCCTAACAGTATCTTATTGTTAGATGAAATTGAAAAAGCTCATCCAGATGTTAGCAACATTTTGTTAGCCTTTATGGACAACGGATTTGTCACTGGTTCTAATGGCAAAGTGGCAGATGGTAGAAACACCATTCTTATTATGACCAGTAACTTAGGTGCTGCCGATAATGAACGCAATACCATAGGATTTGGTGAGCTAGAACGTGACGGAGAAGATGATAAAGCTATTAAGAAATTTTTTGCTCCCGAATTCCGCAATCGTTTAGATGCTGTGATTAAATTTAACAAACTAGACAACTCTGTGGTTGAACAAATTGTTAAGAAGTTTGTTGGAGAACTTAACACACAACTCAAAGACAAAGGTATTGAAATTGTTTTAGAAAGTTCTGCTGCTAAATGGCTAGCTGAAAAAGGCTACGACAAGAAGATGGGTGCAAGACCGTTAGCTAGATTGATCGATAATAAACTTAAGACTCCATTAAGTCGAAGAGTATTATTTGGAGACCTAGTTAATGGCGGATTGGTAACAGTTTCTGTAGTTAAAGACGACTTAGAATTTACAATCGCTGAACTTCCAAAACCGTTAACAAAAGAAGAAAGAAAAGCTATCAAAGCTAAAAAATCTTTAGATCAATTAGATGAAACAGTTCAAAGCTAAACAGACCACTAGAAAATTTTATAACAAGTGGTGCTACAAAGTTTCTTTAGAAATCAAAGGAGCCGCAGTATTCCGAACGGTTCCTTTGTCTGAAGTTGAACGTTATTGTGATAAATGCGGCGGAAACAGCTATCGTCATTCTATTGAAACAAAGGTATTTCATAACAAAGAACAAATAGCAGAACTATCGAAGTTCTTGCTTAACTATGATCCTAGTATATGGTCAAAAAGAATAGAAAATTCTAATATAGACTTTTATACTAACGATTCAAAATTCTATAATGATATCTCTAATCAATATAAAGACTTTGTTAACCTCCGCTTTGAACCTGATGTTAATTCTAATATATTAGATCAGCCTCAAGTTATTGTGGGCAAAAAGTTGCCGCATAACAAATATCAGTTTAGAGTCTATCTATTACCTCATAAACTAGCAGGCGACACGGAAGAAAAAGAAAAGTTCATCAATTGGATGAAAACACAAAATTCCAAGATAAGATTAACTGATACTGTAATTAAGTGGTTCATGCACACTGATTGGAACTGGGATCGTAGATACATTTTAGTCGAGGACGAGCCTACACTATTGATGTTAAAACTTAGAAATTCGTCAGTAGTGGGTCGAATTTATAATTACGTAATTTCCGATAAATAAGAGATGTCCACTGAAAACAAAGAATTATTATCTGACAAATCCGAAGTAACCGCGGATTTCGTCTACGGCTCTAAAAATAAAGCAGCAGGTTATAACAAATTTAACGATGGTTTACACACTGTTGTGTATGAATTTGATAACTTTGTTGGCGTTGCTAAAATACAAGGAACGCTAGAATTAGAACCAGGAGATAATGATTGGGTAGATGTTTACGGCACTACTATTACAGTTGAAGACAGCACTCCCTTAATATCCAACGAAACTGTTAATTTTACAGGCAGATTCGTCTGGATTCGCGCTGCATATCGTGTAGATCAAGGCACGATTGTCAAGATTCGTTATAATTACTAAGAGTTAAAGTTCGATAAATATAGTATTACCTCACGAGGAATACTATGAGAGACCTTTTATCAAAATTAGACGCAATCGTTAGCGAAACAGCCCTTAGAGACAAAGACGATTTAGATGCCAAGCGCAAAGCTCTGCAAGATCTACAAATGGATCCTGTAGCTTCTAAGGACCCAGAAATCAGTCAAGCTATTGTCCAACGTAAAGCAGATTTAGAAAAAGAAGCTAAAGCCAAAGGCTTTGCTGAAGAATTCGAAATCGGTGATGACTTTGGTATTAGTTTTTCAGAAGATTTTGAAATCGCTACAGAAATCACTGACATTTTAGAAGATGGTATTGTTATCGACTTAGATGACATAGCACTTGATATGTTAGCCAAAGAAGGTTTGGTATTCTTAGACGGTGAAGTTATTCGTGAGGAAAAACAAAAAGGTCTAGATGGCAAAGCCTGCTGGAAGGGTTACAAGCGAATGGGCACTAAAATGAAAGGTGGCAAGCGTGTAGATAACTGTGTCAAGATGGAAGATCATGGACCAGAAGATCCCAAGGATCCTGTAAACTACGGTGAATACGATCGTGAAGGTGATATGGCCAAAGACGATCTTAGAACCATCGATGATGCTGCCAAAGAATTATATGCTATTTTAGATGCTGACGAAAATCTACCAGAATGGGTTCAGGCTAAAATTACTAAGGCTGTTGATTATATCGATACCGTTAGAGACTATATGAAAGCTAATAAGTATGCCGAAGATGTTCAAACAACAGAAGCAAAATATCACGGCAAAGAAGTTCCGCTTGGTAAAAAGTTACCAGGTGATGTAAAAAAATCAAAAGTCTATGTCCGTAAGCCTAACGGTAAGATTGTCAAAGTAAACTTTGGCGATAAGAAAATGCGTATTAAGAAATCTAATCCGGCACGTAGAAAATCTTTCCGTGCTAGACATAATTGTAAAAACCCAGGTCCACGTTGGAAAGCACGTTACTGGTCTTGCAGGAGCTGGTAATGCTTTTAAAAGAAATGTTTTCGCCGATTGGCGCACCTAAAGAAGACGATCAAGAAATTGATTGGTTAGATGATTTAAAATTTTTTATAGACAACGATGATCAAATGTTGAATCGTTATTTTTTCCCAGCTGTTGATCGTCATAAAGAACACAAGGGAAATCCTAATGTTTTTAAAGTTTATATTAGACCAATTGAAAATTGTTTAAATCATTACTGTAAAATGTTTGACATCCAAGATAGAGAAGAAAAATTTCCTAAAGAAAAACTAATTGACCTTGCAAAACGCTTTGCAGAAGAACAATCAAGACATATTGAGAAAGGCGATTACAAGTAATGTTTTTAACCGAATTGTTTGAAGCTGGTAGCAAACACGTAACATTCTGCTTTGGTAGAATGAATCCTCCTACCATCGGGCACAAACAAGTTTTAGATACGATGAAGTCTCAAGGCGGCGATATGAGAATATTCGTTAGCCAAAGTCAAGACGCTAAAAAGAATCCTTTAGATTACGGAACAAAAATAAAGTTCATTAAAGAAATGTTTCCCGAATATGCAGGAAATGTAGTGGACGATCCCAGTCTAAACACAGTTGTTAAAGTAGCATCATATCTACACGATCAAGGTTATAACGCAGCGACCTTTGTAGCTGGTAGTGATCGTTTAGATGATATGAAAAAACTTCTCGAAGCATACAACGGTGTTGAAGGTAAGGCACACGGTTTCTATAAGTTTGAAGTTTTAGATTTTGTAAGTAGCGGAGAGCGTGAAGATGGTGCTGAAGGTGTTGCTGGAGTGAGTGCCAGTGGTGCTAGAGCTGCTGCTGCCAACAATGATTTTGAAGCATTTAAAGAAGCCACAGGTGCAGGAGAACTTGCTAAACCCTTGTTTGCTGCTGTGCGTAAAGGCATGAAGATTGCAGAAAGCATTTCTGAAGCTCCTATTGAAATGGATCCGGCAGATCCTATGGATCCTATGATTCACAGTCATGACAAAGCTAATCCTGCAAAATTAAAATATCGTATGATGCGAGCTGCTGGACAGATAAAAGACCTTGCTGCTCGTGTCGACAAAGCTAGTCCTTCAGAATGGCAAACAATGACTCGCCAATTTGAAGAATTAAAGATGAAT
>Ga0255167_1000235_pt1 | contig 22918 bp, 50 predicted proteins | sample Atl_Miss_RepA_8d_FD_183177 | JGI IMG/M metagenome (GOLD analysis project Ga0255167, IMG submission 183177) | Freshwater microbial communities from Altamaha River, Georgia, United States - Atl_Miss_RepA_8d | ecosystem: Environmental > Aquatic > Freshwater > River | place: USA: Georgia | collected... | reverse complement strand
ACTTCTGGCGTTTCAATGATCTTGAACAAGCCGGTTATTCCCGCTGCTCAAGTCAACGCGGACTGGAATGCGACAACTGGCGTAGCTCAAATTTTGAATAAGCCTACGATTGTGAATGCTGACTGGAACGCGACTTCCGGTCCCGCACAGATCTTGAACAAGCCATCCAGCATCGGATCACAAGTTAACGCAGATTGGAATGCGGCTTCGGGCGCAGCGCAAATCTTAAACAAGCCCGCAACGCTGCCAACAATTCTAAAGATTAATACTGTTACGGCAGACTACATTTTGAGAGCTTCTGATCTTGGCGGCACAATTGTTTTCAATCCTCCAGCAGGATCAAGAATCACTCTTGTTATTCCACAGGAGTTTGTAGGCTCAGAGATTCTCCCTGTTGGCGCGCAGATTTCTGGCGTAAACACATCAGAATCTTCTTACGTTACTGTTCTTCCCTCAACAGGAGTAACTCTAACGAATCCTGACAACGCTTTCAGAACTCGCGCGCGCGGGTCTAAGTTCACCTTAACAAAGTACGGACTCAATGTTTGGGGTCTTGATGGCGACCTGTTCTCTCTTGAAATGGTGGCCTATATTGGCGACACTATCACCCTAAAGGCGGTGATTGACCGCTCCGCAACTCCTCCTTTCACCTTTACTTGGGCAAAGAACGGAACAACGATTGTTGGCGCAAACATTGCGAGCTTGTACATTCCTGACGTTGTTAGCGGAGATGCTGGAACTTACACTGTGACTGTCACCAACTCTTCTGGAACAAGAAGCAGCGAGACATTCACGCTAGTTGTAAAATGAAGTTTTTTAATTGGATTGGCCGCTCTCTGCAAGAAGGCGACGGGGCTCCTTCGTCTATTCGACTGCAAATGTTTATCGTTTGTATGGTTGCCGCTGTCTTGCCCTTGTTAATTTGGGCGGGATTGTGCATTTACAGCCAACAAATGCTTGACATTCCCAGCAGCGTCACTGCATTCTGTGGCCTACTTTTTGGCAGCGCAACTGCTGGCAAAGTTTTTCAGTATACCAAAGAACCATGATTAATATTCAAAAGAAATACCTGAAGGAAATAAGAAGGATCAGAAAAGAAAGAGATGCTTACTACAAGAAAAGTGATGCTGATATTGAGAAATTAGCAAAGCAAATTGGCCTTTCCTCAGAAGAGGAGATGGAAATCTTCTGGTCGTTTGTAATCAATGATGATGAGTACGCTGTTCAAGTTGTTTCTGGTAAATGAATAACATTCCTATATTCGTCGATCTCGACGAGACTCTAATCCATTCTACCTACCCAGTAACTCGTCCTGCTGACGATGCAGTCAGAGTTAGGGCGGGTAATGAGGACTATGATGTTATTTTGCGTAATGGCGCACGACAACTCCTCAAAATGCTAAGGAACCGGGGCCAAGTGCATATGCTCACCATTGCTACCCACGACTATGCCTTGGAGATGAATAACGTCTTTAAGCTGGATTTCCCAACGCACCGCATCTTCTCGCGCACTCACGTTGCGAATCGTTCGGCCCCAAATATTTTGGCGCCAAGGGCTTATCTCTTCGATAACCTTCCTCGCAGAGAGAACCGAAACAAGATAGAGTTTTTGCGGAAGATCTCCACAACTGTTATGTACTATCAAGTTTCAGCGTTTGAGGGTTATCCAGTCCAGCACTTCTCAGAGAAGGAGCTAACCAACTTAATCTCGCGCTTGGACGCCGACATCAATGAATCAAATAGAATTATTAAAGAGACTCCCGAAAGAGCACTGGACAGAGCATAAAGGTAAAGCTATACTGATTAAAGATTTAATAAAGCTGCTGAATGAAGAAGATACTAGTAATGGGATTGCCGGGCGTGGGGAAGACAACGCTCGCCAAGCACCTCGCAGAGATGTTGGGCGCCGTTCACCTAAACGCCGACGAGATAAGAAAAGAGATTCATAAAGACTTGGGGTTCTCGGTTGAGGATAGAATTGAGCACAGTAGAAGAATGGGGATATTGTGCGACATTGTTGCTAGGAGCGACAATTATGTTATTGCTGATTTTGTATGTCCCACTTTTGCCACCAGAAAAGCTTTCGGGGATGATTTTTTTATGATTTTTATTGATCGAAAACCCTGCCGCCATTATCCCGACACAACAAAGCTGTTTGAGCCCCCGCTGGCTCCTGATTTAATAATAACAGAAGGCGGTTCGCCCGCTCTCTGGGCCGAAGTAGCTGCCAAAATGATCCTTTCCAAACAAAACCACTATGACATTTGATACAAAAAGCGAAAAGTTCCAATTCGTTCTAATGATTCTCGCGATAATTGCTGATATCGCGTTGATAGTCAACATTATTCACCATTGGTGAAACTGGGTCCGCCCGGTTTTTTCGTTCCCCTCGGCCCCCATCTGGGGGCTTTTTTATTGTTTTTTATAAATACGGGTGGGGGGGGGATATATATAGGGATAAACATAAAGGAGAGATAAAGGGAGTTTCAAATGGTTAAAAATGGGGGAATGCGGACTAAAAACCACCCCCCGCCGTTGCCCTGGGAATCGCGGGGGCGTTTTTTTGGAAATGGGGGAGGGTGTTTCCAATCGCATTAAAAAATCAAAAAAAAGCTTGCGGCACGGTGCCGCGCCCCTATTCTCGGGGACGTAATGAATACCAATACTGAAAACAAGCTGAATGTCCTCAAGCGCGGTCGCCTCTACTTCCACACCAAGCTTGGGCGCGTCGAGCGCGCGGTTTTGCAGGACAACGGCAACGTTGTCCACCGTCACCACGCTGAAACTAACGTCTCCGCCGTGACCTTTTTCCGTCACGCCACGCGCGAAGAAATCGCTTGCTATCTCGGCAAGTAATCCCATCCTTTCCCTCAACCTCAACCCACCCAAAAAAATGGAATACCAGACCATCCACAAGACCGAAGCGCAGATCAATGCGGATCGCGCCAACTTCTACTTCGCCACGCGCGCGCTGAACGCGAGCCCGTTCTGCCACGCGAGCGACTTCAAAAAGGCCGTTCCCGACTTGACTTGGGAGCAGAGCAACGCCCTCGCCGCTGCGATGGTGTCCATCTTGCAAGGCTATCAGGCCGAAGCCGAGACCCGCAACAGCGGGGGCAAGGTGGGCAAGATCGTCTGGTAAGGTTTCCCGACACCCCCCTGTAGGAAAAGCTTACAGGGGGTGTGTCAATGGGTACTTCTACGTAGATCGTTAGTTTTACAAAATTTTTACAACCGGGCCTGGCCCGGCCAAAAAATACGTAGTTCTACGCATTGACAAGGTTTCTTGCACCCCTTGGCACGGAAAATGTCCCGAAAATAATCAAAAAAAAGCTTGTGTTCGGCTGCGCGCGGTTCATTCTCTCCCCTGTGAACATCATTAATCCCCCCGCCCTCAAGAAGGACCACTACTCCCCGATGTCGGACGTTGACCATATCGGGATGAAAAAGTTTCTGGACGATATGGCTGCGCTGTTCGTCGCGGAAGAAGACGCTTGGGACCGCACGTTTCAATACGGCGCCGATGTGGGCCTTGACACCGGCCCGACTTCCTGAATCTCTCGGGGGCGAGAAATCGCCCCCTTTTTTCTACTAAAAAAACACGAAAAAAAGCTTGCGGTTACCCTCTCTCTCCTTACTCTCTCTCTCATGAACATTGAACCTGTGGAAATCACCATCAACGGCGAAGTTTACTTCTACCGCGCGGAGCTTGAGGCGACGCGCAACGGTCGCGCCGAGGTGCTCGACATCGTCGTTGAAAATCTGGACGGCGATATCATCGAGGACGACGCCATCGTCCGCGCGTGCCTGCGCGATGCGCTGGCCGATTTCAACACCGAGCCGTACTACCCCCTGCCCCGCAGGGAGTGGCAGGGTTAACCCTAGCGGGGGGCGAAAGCCCCTTTTTTTTCGCCCTGTTGTGTCGGAAAATCTTACATAACCTTGTCAAGTAGGTAGTAATACGTAGAGATGCATTTTTACAAATTTTTTACAACCGGGCCCGGCCCGGTCAATACGTAGTTCTACTTACCAAATAAAAATTGACCGCACGCAAAACTGAGTCATTCTCTGTCCTGCAACCATCATCATCCTATGATCAACCTGCCCCTCACCCTCACCGAAGCCTCCCTTGTTCTGTCCGCCCTGCGCGATGTCAGCGGTCGCGTCAATATGCCCCAACTGGAGACCATCATCGACAACCTCAATTCGGCCTACCTCGTTGCCGAGCAGGACAGCGACGAGCCGTTTGACGGCTTCCGCAGCGACGCCGAGGCTGACGGCGACGCCCTCGCCTCCGCTGGGCACGGCACCAACGAGGACTACCAGCCCGCGCACCCCGCCGAGGACGCCCATCTGGACTCCTATTGGGAGGAGCGGAACGAGGGGGGCTACTACAACCCTTGGGAGGACGACGGGGTGTGAGCGGGGGGGCGCAAGCCCCCCTTTTTTTTTACCATTTTTTTACAACCGGGCCTGGCCCGGCCACTACGTAGTTCTACGTATTGACTTCCCCCCCCTGCCCCCCCCAAACTTTTATTTGTCTATTTCGTATTTGCTGATTTGCTAATTTTTTAGCAAAAAAAAGCTTGCACAGCGCCCACAGTCTGTCAGTTTGCCGACCTATGCCAAACTGGTGCCAAAACAAATTGCTCGTCTGGGGAAAAGACTTGACCGCCTTCCGTGAGTGGCTGGGTGAAGATGTCGAGTTGACCCTTGCCAAGATTGCCCCCACGCCCAACGAATTGATCGAGCGTCAAGCTCCGTTCAAGGGAACAGAAGAGGAAAGCATCGCCTTTGTCGTGAAGTACGGTTACGACAACTGGTACGACTGGAACGTGCATAATTGGGGCACCAAATGGGACATCGAAGCCGAGTTTGACGAGGTGTCGAGCAATGAAAATATGATGTTTTTTTCTTTTGATTCGGCTTGGAGCCCGCCCACCATTGCAATCAAAAAGCTTTCTGCGATGTTTCCCGCGAACTTCCAAATCATCTACGCCGAGGAAGGCAACGGTTTTGCGGGCTATGAAATCTTCAATGAGGGCGAAACTATCGAGACCGTGAGCTTGACCTTGGAAGAATCGAACAAAAAAGATTGGCAAGAATTTGTGCGCGAACACTTTGGGTGGGAGCCGCAAGAAGATGAGGAAAACGCTTGATCGGCGCTTGGCCTGTGGTATCTTGTTTCCCGTATGAATAACAACCTACGTTCCATCATCGAGAAGATCGTTGCCAACGGCGCCGCTATCGTGTCGTTTGACTACCCTGACAAGGACGGCGCGACTAAGCGCCGCAACGGCGTGATCGGCTACAAGCCTTTCGGCCACCGCGTTTGGGGTGAGCACGAAAGCAAAGCGATTGTGGTTTCCAAGGCTGGCAACGAGTTCTTGACCGTCAAGACGAACAACGAGGACACGCCCACGGGCCACGCTTACAAGAGTTTCAACCTCGAAAAGATCAGTAACTTCACCCATAAGGGCATCACCGTCTAAGTATGAATGTCTTCAAAATTGCGAAATTAATCCTTGCGTTCAATTGGAACACTGATAAAGTTCAGGAATATGCAAAACAAAATGGTTTCCCTCCTGCTTCTGACAGCGACCTTTTCTGGGGCGGCTTCGTTGCCGCAAGTGCAGAGCGTCACGGTTACAGTCTCCCAGACTGAAGTGGTCGCCGCTACCCTCATTATGGAGGCGGGCGGCGAGGGGCGCGAAGGTATGGAGGCGGTCCGCGAAGTGATCGCCAATCGTGCCAAGGGCAAGGGCGAGATGATCGTTTGCCTCGCCCCCAAGCAATTCTCTTGTTGGAACGGTCTTGCTGTCGGCACGGGAATTGAAAAGGCAAAGCGTCACAAGAATTGGGCGCTTGCTCTGGAGATTGCGCGGGGCAAGCTCACGAACCACACGAAAGGCGCCACGCATTACCACAACGGAACGGTGTCCCCCAGTTGGGCAAGCAAGCTCAAAAAGACTGTTAAGATAAAAAATCACGTTTTTTACCGATGAAAAACAAAATTGCAATCTGGGTTGAGGGCGGCGCCATTCAAGGCATCCGCTCCTCTGTTGACATAGAGGTTGAGATCATTGACCTTGACCTTGAAAATACCGATAAAGACGAGGCGGAAGCTAAGTGGGAGACTTATCAAACCGAATTGCCTTTTGAAGTAAGTTAAGGGGCGGCAGGGTGGGGAAAATTCCCCACTTTGGCCGGGCCTGGCCCGGTTGTAAAAATTATGTAAAAATCGTCCCCACCCCTTGACAAGGGGCGGGGGCTCTCGGCGGCGCTATTTCTTCAAACTTCGCTTTGTCAGTAGAAAAGCTACTACTAGGAGAAACAGTAGAACAGAAAAGAAAAAGTTTGCGTCACGCACGGATGACAAAGCCGGAAACGTCTTGCTTTGCTTTGCCCTTTGCCTTTAGGGCAACCAGTTTGTTCGCGCCGTCAAGAAAGCGCAAGTCGTGCCGGTCACCGTCCACCACTTGGAAACCGTTCCAAGTTTTCGGGAAGACTGAAGAAAGGAAGACCGCCGCCACGTTACCGCCGTTGCAAAGGACATCGAGCGCCTGACTCTCGTTTTCCTCGCTGCGCGAGAAAGTCAAGTGATAATTTGAAGGCATCGCGCCCTTGGCAAATTGAAGCGCGCGGATAGGTGACTTTGTGTAATCGTAGAATTGCACGGAAGGGAACTTGTCGAAAATGCCGAGGCGCTCCCACGAAATGTCACTCGTTCCGTTCAAACGCACGCAAGGCTTCAATCCGTTCGCGATTGCGTACTTGACGAAAGCGGCGATATCGGCAAGCAAAAGAGCCTTGAAGGTGGCGAAATCATCGAAAAACAGTTGCGTCCGGCGCACGCGCGCAGCTTGCACGGAATTCATTTGACCGCGTCCGGCGGTGTAAAGGCACGCAAGCGTGCAGTTTTTTGAGCGCCACTTGCAAACCTCGCCACGGCCCGCAAGGCGCGCGGGCGCAAGGTAAAGGATTGCCGTCAGCCACCCGAAAGCCTCGCCCTTGGAGGTTTTCGCATCGGAATTGCAGGAGAGCAAGTTAAGTTTCATACGGGGAAAGAATAGGCGCGCGCGGAGATAAATAAACAAAAAAAATGCAATGGCCCCAATTTCTTTGCTTGACACGGCGGCGGCGCGGCGGGCGGCGGGGGCGTCAAGGCTTTTCTGAGGGAGGGGGATTTTTTACAAATTTTTTACAACCGGGCCTGGCCCGGCCCCCCTAGGGGTTTCCCCCTAGTGGGCGGGACTTGCTATATCACCAGCCGCTATAGTATCTATAGTTGTTTACTGTAGCGAGTGAGATGTTGAGTTTCACCGCGATGTTGTAAAGGTGAACGGAACAATTCTTGCGTTCAGTAAGGCGCGGCAGCTTCTGAGCATAGAAGGCGACTTTCCACCTTTCGCTGCGCGTCAGCCAGCCGTTGATGCGCGGAGTGACAACTTGCACCTCCTGATCAAACATAGCTTGAGCCTCCTCGGGCGTCTTGTTTACATAAAGTTCCGAACCCTTCAGGCGTTCGTTCAGAAAGTCGATAGATTGGATATTCATCGCAATTTTTTTCTAAGCAAAATAAACAATAGCAGAACAATAAGCAAAATTTGATATAGCAAAGGGGAAAAAAGGGGGCGCTGTCACCGCCCCCGATAGCTTAGACCGTCGCCACCTCCACCTCGGGCTTGATGTCAACCGTGAGGTTCAGACCCGCGAACGGATCGAAGATGGAGTGCAGGGCTTGGCTGCGCTTGGGGAGCGCAAGCAAGTTCCCCTTGTACACCTCGGTGAAGGCGTTGTGCAGGGACCAGAGGTTGCGCGGGGCAAACTCTTCGTGCGCGGGCTTCTCCCATTGATCGAGAACATCCGCGATCATCGTCTTGCCGATTGCACCGGCCCGATAGCTACGCAGGATCAGATTGCCAGCCTCCTCATCGGAAAGCTCGCGCCCCTGATAGGTCGAGACGCGGGTTTCGTGCTTCGTCCACATATCGGACAAGGCACCAATCGCACGCCCGACAATCTGGGGCAAGTCGCGCAGCACGTTCGACGTATGGCGACGGGTGAACACAACCTCGTTGTGGAAAACGAGATTGCTGCAAACGAAAGGAGCGTTGCCCGCGCAGATGCCAGCGGGGAAGCTCTTGTCGTGCGAGTTACGCAAGCCGACGACGGTGCCAGCGGTGCCAGCCTTGCCGAGGTCAATCTCGAAAAGGCCGAAGTAACGCTGACCGAAGCGGGAAACCGTGTGCAGTTCCTGCTTGATGGTCAAATCCGCCGCGCGCATATTGTCGCGGAAGATCGAAACGAGATCAGAGTGCGGGATGGGCTGATAGGTCGCCGTCTTCTCGGGCGACTTGATGGCGGCGAGTTCAGCGACGCTGACCTCGGAATTGTCTGAGCCGCAGATGCGGAGGTTGATGGAGTTCATACGCTAGGAGGTTGGGCGCTCGGGACCGCGCGTGCAAACCTTTTTTTGCTTTTTTTTGAGGGGGGGGAGGGGGGCGAAAAAGCGCGGAAGAATGCCCGAACGGCGCGCGCTGGCGAGACTTTTCTTCTGATGGGCGATTTTTTACAATTTTTTTACAGCCGGGCCTGGCCTGGGCAAAAAATACGTAGTTCTACCCATTGACACGCTTTTTGGGAGGGCTTGGCACGAAAAATGTCCGCAGAAAAGTGTTGCAGAGCGCAGAGCAAACTCCATTCTCTCCCTTGCTGACGGGGAGAAACCGAAGCCGTGAAGACTCCCTAATCACCCGCCACATAGGAGGCAGGCAGCGCGGCTCCAATTCTAACCCATACAAAAAGATGATTGCTGACACTCCTGACAAGATCTTCGCTTACCGCCTGCTCGCCCTCAAGGGCGCGCTCAAGCTCGAAACCCTCGGGCTCCGTCACTCCTCGGGCAAGAGCGTTGCCCCGCAAATCCGCTACCTCATCGGGTCGCGCACCAAGAACAAGAAAACCCTGCTCGACCAATACGTCACCTTCCTGCAAAACCACAACATCCTGTAATATGAAAGTCATCATCGACCGCGAGGACATCGTCAACCACTTCGCCGCCAAGCTGGGCGTGTGCAATAGCGAAATCGAAATCAGCTTTGACAGGGGCGCCGATCTCAACAGCGCCAAGGTGCGGATGGCGCTCACCACCCTCTGGGATGAGGCGCAGAGGCAGGCGCGGGAGAGCCACCCCATCGCCAACAAGATCACCCTGATCAAGGCTGTGCGCGATATCTGTCCAGAGGCGACGCTCGCCCAAGGCAAGGAGTACGTGGAAAGCGTGCTTCTGGGGCAAATCTGAGAGAGTCAAGCGCGGACTTCGGTTCGCGCTTTTTTTACATTTTTTTTACAACCGGGCCAGGCCGGGCGGCTGGGGTAAACACCCCACCCACCAGTTTTTTAATCTAAATTATTGTCATCCGCATAGAAGGTCATTCCCTTATCGTATCCAGCCTTGTAATCGCTTCCAGCGTTGGGGCTGGTCAACTCGCTTCGGCGCGCATCGAATTGATAGGCGCCAATGTTGTAAGCATCGAGAAACCCGCGCAAGTAAGCGTAGGTGGGTTGGGTCATCGGCTTCATAGGTCGTGCTGCGCGAAGATCTCTTTCCAAACGTGCGGGGGCGTTCCGGTCATAATGAACTCCCGCTCATCGGCGGTCAAGAAGGGAAACGCCTGCTGAATCAGCAGGCCACCCTTCCACTTCTCACGGGCGTCGTAATACTGCGACGCGGTCATATTGGGGAAGTCCATCTCGTAGACCCTCCCGTTGAACTGGCAAACGCGCTTTAGTTTCATACGCCAGAAGTAGATCAGAAGAGGGGTGGCTGCGCGAGAACAATCTTGCACGAAAACCATTTTTTACATTTTTTTTACAACCGGGCCTGGCCCGGCTACGTAGAACTACGTATCCCACTTGTGAGCTTGCTTTTATTTATTTCGCACTTATTTGTTATTATTTGCTTTCTCTTTCGTTATTATTTAAAAGGAACCCAGTCAAGTTAAGGCTTTACCCGTGCCTGTGTTTTGCGTAGGGCCACCACTGTTGATTACTAACTATTTTGTTTTGTTTGTGGGCTCAGCGGAATGCTGTTCTAACTTGACTGGGAAAATTGTTGGGCCACCACTCACGCACGGTTGCCCAGTCTCGGTATGAAGTTAAGCCTTGACTTGCTCTAACACCTTCGCGCCTGCCACCGTGAGCTTGCGCTGACCCTCGATCTTCATAAACCCCTTCTGGAGCAGGAAGACCTCGGAATCACGCTGAAGGGACGAGCGGCTCATTCCCGTAATAGCTGACAGCATATTCAGGGAGCAGTCGCCACGATCCTTCAACGCACGGAGAATCTGAATTTCGGTGTTGTTAAGACCAGAGGGGTTGATGCCGATCTTGCTGCAAAGGTCGTCCCACTCCTTGCAACCGAAATCCTTTTTAGCCTTGGTCTCACAGTACATCTCGATCTGCTTCGCACGCTGGACGGAGGAGCGAGCGTTGCCACGGACAGTGGTCGCGATGCGGTCCAGAGCCTCGCCCTTGAACGAAACATCAGGAAGAATCTTTTGGATAATCTTCGCGACATCCGACACGGAATAGGTCTGGAAATCGATATGAGTCAGGCGATCCTTCAAGGGGGCAAACAGGCGATCAGGCTCGGTGGTAGCGAGCATAAACGTCTGCTTCTTGAAGTTGAACTCGTACATACCCTCGCGCCAAGTAACTTGCTTGATCTCCGTCTTCTCCGTATTGAACGCAGAAAGCAGAACAGTCATCAAGTCCTTGGGGAGAGCGTGACACTCATCCAAGAGAACAGTGATCTCGTTGCCTTGGATCACTGGAGCAAACACCTGTTCAAAGAACACTTGAGCATTCTTGATCGTGCCGCAGTTGATTTCGAGGAAAGCCTTGGGCGCGCCGTCCGCAGCCTTGAGGCCACGGGCAGTCTCCTTGGCGAACTCGGTCTTGCCCATACCCTTGGCTCCGGTGAGGAGAAGGAACGGGAACTTGCGGCTCTTTTCGTGGGCGTCGAGATAGAAGTCGAGCTTCTTCTTGACATCCGCCTGACCAACTAGTTCAGCAAAACGGGACATTTGATTAGTCTCCAATTAGAGCTTGGTGATCTTGAACTCCACCTTGGGGGTGGTGTCGGTGGTGTCGCTGGCCTCGTTGATCGAGCGGGTGATCGGCTGGACCGTGAGGTTCATCTTCTGGAGCCAGACGCGCGAGACAGGGATCGCGCTCTTGGTGCCGATGAACTGATCGAGGTCAGCGAGGCTGACGTTGACAAAGGAGGTGGAGCCAACAGGGCGCCCACGACCGCGTTTGATTGAGGTGGTGTTATTCATACGCGATCACTCTACCACAGATTCGCCCGCCGTCAAGCCATCTCGCGCACTTTTTTTCAAAAAAAAACGGGGGGGTGGGCGGACAATTCTTATGCCAACTCCCCATTTTTAATTAATTTTAATTCGTGGGGCGGGGAGGATTGTGTGGCCTATAGTACAGATAATACCAAGCGGTAGCGAAGAGCGCCGCTACTCCAATCACAACCAAAAAGAAGAGCGGCCAGCTGCTGGAAGCGGAAGGCTTTTTCTCTTCAGTTGGCTCCAAGCGGATGACAGGGACCGAAAGGATTTCTGGCTTCGATTGGGTGGGTGGGGAATTTTCCCCAATTTTGGCGAGGGGTGGGGAATTTTCCCCAGTGGCGGCGGGCGCCGCAACCGCACCCTTATTTGGCGCTGGCTCGCTCACCTTTCGATTTAATAATAAATTTAAATCGGTCTCTTTGACCAAGATATATTTCTCGCCCTTGTATTCAACTTTGGGTTCAGCTGGCTTATTAGCGGGAATCGCGTTCGTCTTTGGGCTTACAAAGATCGGCGCATTTTTATTAATATTTTCTCCGTTCTTATCCTTATAGAAGGAGGAGCATCCTGCCAACAGTAAACAAAGAGCTATATTTAGGGCTTTTACATTCATAATTGAAGTAGCCCGTTCGTTGTTAAGAACTCTATATTTGCAGCGTGAGCCTTCATTATTTCTCCTTTATTTTGCCCACTGTACTCGACACCGTACTTGTTATTTAGGAGATAGTGATTCACGTTTTCGCCCCTGTCAGTGATTATTGTGCCTAAGATCCTCCCATATTTGTCGTCCTCTGGTTCAAAATTCTCGCTCTTGATTGAGAGCCCTTGAGCAGAAGAGAGAAACTCAGTGAGCTTGGTCTTAGCTAGCAGCCCGGCTGCTCGGTGGGCCTTATCTTTACTCTTCAGTTCTGGTGTGTCAACTCCATATAGGCGAATATACTGATCTTTTAGCCACACATCGAAGCCAAGGTCGATATCAGCTACGATAGTGTCGCCATCAATTACTCTGTTTAACTTGATAATGTATTCGTACATAAAGTTGTATTTTACCCCTGCCCGGAGTTCATTTTTTCCATTACCGATCTGATGTTTTTGTGCAGGAAATAGCTGTTCTGGAACTCCGTCAGCTTACCTAACACGTTGGTTAGGAACGTGTTGTTCAAGTCCACGAACAGGCTCGCGGTGCAGAGCACGCCTCCGACAAGGGAAAACAAAATTGATACAGGAACCCCTACTAGGATGAACAAAACTGTCGTAATGAGATACCTAATAGCTGTGAATAGGTGATAACGCATAGAAAAGGGCGAATTAAAATTCCAAATTGAATTAAAATTAATAAAAAATAGAGCCGTGATGGGTAAAATTCCCCATTTCCCATTTATAATTCCCATTAACCTCTCTCTTTTCTCTATATTCTCTATACTTATCTGTATTCATTATCTATGTTACTGGTATAGTGGTTATAGGGTGTTACGTTATCATCCCACTTATGTGGGAGTGGGATGGTTTAGTCAAGGTTTTTCTTGAGGCTTTTTTTGCCGAGAATCTTGGTGTCTTGGGGCTTCCGTTTTGTCTTGAAAGCCTTGGGTGGTTTTAGGCCGATTTCTACTCTAGAATCGACCAATTTATCGTGTAGTTTTTTGGCCTCAATTTCATCCAAATGTGCCTGATGAAAAACCTCTTGTTCGTGCTGTTTTTTCTTGCGCCATTTTCTGTAGATTTTTGACCCCAAAACTCCAAGGAAAACGCCCGCTAAAAGCACCCCGATTGCTGCTGGAATTGGTGTATTTTCTGTCATCTTCTCCCCCTTTTTGATTTTTAATTCGAAAAAAGCCTGTAATTTAATAGAAAGCGCCGAATCTGTCTCATTTGGAACAAACTCGGCGCTCTCGTCAAGACTAATTACAGCAATTTGTTGTTAAAAACCTTACTGAATTACCCTTTTTTGGGCGCTTTTCCTTCCTTGTCCTTCTGGATGAGGTCAATGAGCGTTTGGATGCTCGCCTTCATAATGTCGTGTTCTTCGGGCGTTAAGCGACTTTGCTTGTAAACTGTAATCAGATTGCCCAAAGCTATCTCTGGTGTCATTGTTTCTTGTGCCATAAATTTTAATTCTTTTTAATTTGCCAGCGTCTGAACAAAAAGTAAGGATACCAAATGAACTTTGGAATCTTCTTAACGACAACGCTAGGAGAGTTGATAATGGTTGGCATTTCAGCGTCCCAGACCCTTACGGTCACTTTGGCCCCCGAAACACTGTGTACGTTTTCGAGTTTAACTCCACGGGTAGGCTTGCGCCCTGGAGTCCAATAGTTATCGAATTGACCCAGTTCAATGCAGTAGTCCTTACCCGTAGTCTCAAATGAGATATTCTTGAATGTAGCGTTCTCTATGCTACCTTTAATCGTTACTCCATTCCACAAGGGAACAAGCGAAAGGTCGGTGAAGAAGTAGTTCGACCCTCTTACGGCGTCAATACAGTCCTCTCTGCCGCCCATAATCAGCACCCCAGATACGGTAACATCTGTGCAGTTGGAGAACTTCATTACGTCATCGTAAGCAGAAACTGTTTCTGGATTCTGCCAGTTATCGATGAACAAGCCTGTCTCGTTCACGTAAGATTTATAATTAACGTCGGGATTCATATCTTATAGTAGCCTTAAAATCTTTGTTTTAAACGAAATGTTGGTCAATCTCCTTCCTGACATCTTCGGGCAAGCAAGCAGGCAAAAACCCGTGCGGTAGCTGGTCACGGGACATCAGAACGACTGCTGCGCCAAGATAAGCCAAGGAACGAAGCCGTTCTTTGCATACCCCGCTATCTGGGAAGGTGCAAAGGCAACTGATCTCATCTTGCCCTTCGCTTACCATAATTGGGTAATTGAACCCTTGGAGGTAATATTTATCGCAGCCCATTTTAATTAATTTTAACTCTCTTTGTGAAGATCGCTTACAACCTCAGAGAGGTACTCTGACCGGATAAAGTGGGCGAACTCGGTAACTGATGTGATGTTATGACCGTGCTTGGAAACAGAGCGAAGAAGACTGTCCAAGTCCAAGATGACGCTCGACATCTCAGCGGAAGCTTTGAAGCAGTTGTAGTCCCATTTGTCCTCGGGCAGTTTAAATGTGACGGTGACTTTCATAGGTTTAGCTGTAATTCGCATAGAATCGGAAGTTGAAGTCGAATATCGCGTTTTTCTTCATCCTCGCCTTCAAGATGCTTCTAGTGACTTCGGGACGAAAAAAATTATTTAAAATTTCTTGAGCGTTGGCGCGGCTTTCCTTTTTGCTTAGATCGTAGATGCAAACTACATCAGAGAAAAAAGATACCTCTTCCTCCAAAGTGCAAGTGTTTTTGCTTAAAACATAGTCCCTGCAAAAGATTTTGATAGCTTCTTTTTCTGATTTGGCATCGACAAAAGCCATATTTTCAGTCAGTCCCTCGCCTGTGGCGAAGTATTGGAGGAAACAGAAGTATTGTTTTGACTTGCTCACGGCTGTGCCTTTTTTAAGATTTGTTTTTCCAACTCCGCAAAATTTGCTACGGTGTCGGGTGAGAGCTTGTCTCCCCAAACAGTTACCCAAACGCGCGCAAGCGCGCATACCTCGACAGCTGCGGTCCGCAGTGTGGCGTTCTGGACCGACAAGGCACATTGCTCGTCGGTACTCAAGCCGCACCTGCAAGTCGGCATATCTTCCAAGGCTTGCCGCAGCGCAGCGTTCTCGCGCTCCAGTTCGCGGGCAAAATCAGCCTGCACGAATTCTTCGCCCTCGTCTGGATTGAATCCGAAAAATTGTGCTTTAGCGTCGGTTTTAGGTGTGTCGCTCACGGCTGCTCCTTTCGTGCGGCGTCGATGGCGGCGCGCACGTCTGCAATGTCTCCATCGTTGACCCAAAGATCGTGAACCCTAGACAAGCGTTTGTCTGGCAATTGCGCGAGCCAATCCAGCCGCTCCTTATCCGCCCGCAGCCGAGCAATTTCCCTCTCGTAAAAACCGGTCTTAACTTTGAGGTCATTGATTTCCTCGCACGCAATCCGCAGGTGATTGCGTTTTGCCTCAATCTCGTACTCCAGTTGCCTTCTGAGATCGATGCACTCTGCGATATACCAGTCGATGTCGCGCTGGTTTGGTTTTGTCGTTGGGGGTGTCATTTGATGTAATGCTTTGGCGTGTCGATTAGCCTCGGCGATCAGGTGGTCGCTCACGTTGGCGTTCCTCCTTGGTTGAGATGCTGACGCATAATAGCGTCGTCTCCCGATTCTTTTTTTGTCGCGTTAATGACATCTCGTAGTTTGCTAACACCCTCGTAAAGCATCTCTCCATTTGCTTGACCTACTTGATGGAACGCTTCACCATCAATCTCGTTTAGAAGAAACAGTGCAGCCTCCCGCAACGCGGCATTTTCTCGCAATAGTTCTGGCAATCTAACTTGTGCCATATCGAAATAATTTTTAGCCTCATCGGATAAAGTTTCTCGTAACCACTGCTTTTCTTCATGCAGTTTTGCGTTTTCATTCTCCATTTCCAACACTTTATCAATAACTTGATGGATTGCCCAATCTTCGGCTCCAGCCAAAAGATCGTTATAATGTTGCTGTATCATTTCGTCGTAGTTCATTTTGATAATGCTTTAGTTGCCATAGCATCTATTGCCATAAACTTACCCCAAGCATCTTGTAATGTTGGTGTATTCAATGGACCTGCTTTGGCAATACAATGAGCTTCGGTGCTGATTTCTTTCAATGCTTCACGCAGTTTGGCGATTTCCTTTTCCTGCTCACAAGCGTGAGAATATAACTCTTTATAAGCGTGATGCCAAGGCTTGCCAAGATTAACTACTTGTACTTTTTGAGTGTGTGGTGTATCAGTCGTATTCATGTCGGTGTTCCTCCTTCAGTTAGGTGCTGACGCATAATAGCGTCGTCTCCTGTTTGCTTACTCGTAACGGCGCGTGCGATATCACGCAATTCATTTGCGTCTAACGCATAAGCATCGGCAATCATTTGAAGTCTTTCCCGTAGGGCGGCGTTCTCGCGCTCCAACTCGCGGGCAAAATCAGCCTGCACGAACTCTTCTCCCTCTTCTGGATTCCAGCCAAAGAAGATGGCTTTAGCGTCAGTTTTAGGTGTGTCGCTCACGGCTGCTCCTTTCGTGCGGCGTCGATGGCTTGGCGAACATTACTGATGTCTCCGTTATTGCACCACAGGTCGTGCACGGCGTTTAGCCTTTTATCGGGAGAGAGCTCCAGCCAATCAATGCGCAGTTGGTCGGCTCGCAGTCTAGCGATCTCGCGCTCGAGTTGGCGAGCAAAATTGGCAGTAACCCAACCGAAGATTGGATCACCGAAACTATCGTCATAACGGTGCTGACTAGTTAGGGCAACCGCAGCATCCGTTCTCGGTGTATCGCTCACGGCTGTTCCTCCCCAATCAGAGTCTTCACAATCTTTTCGGCACTTTCTTGTATCGAAGGATAAGATAGAGTGTTGAAAGACTGCCCGTGCTTCTTCATAAAAGCCTCCCAATCTTTCTTTTCTTGGGGAGAAAGCTCTGTCTGGTTAGGGCGAGCTTCACAAGCCTTACAAATAATCTGTACCAGCTTGTCCTCCATCAAACGAGCAGCGGCGTGGAGCGAAGCCTTGTCGGGATAGATCTCTTGACGGATGGAAGTGGAGCCATCTTTGACTTGGATTAGCCAGAAGCCATTGCGAAGACCATCGTAAGCATAGGGGTCATTCACGGGGACGAACTTCTTGCCAACCTTACGATACAAACGCTGGTCTTCCTTTGCGGCTGCGCGAGCAGCGACTGCATATTCGCCATTGAAACGCCAGCCAAAAAGGTAACGATAGCGTTCAGCTTCGTCTTTGTAGTGTTGGATATCTTTCTTGGTTTTCATTGGAAGCCTTGGTAATCGGGATAATTGAAATACTTTTCCATCACTGCGGTTAATTGGTTGAACAAAGCATCGTGCTTCGGATCGTTACTGTCAAGCACTTTTAGCTGTTCAAGGCAAGAAATTGCAGCAACAGCAGCAGCGTTGACATCTTCCATCGACGCCTCTTTGAACTGGTTCATTTTTAAATAATAAAAACTTGCGGCTGATTGGTGACGCTGTAGTCCTCGCTCACGATGGAAGCGTTACAGAAAATTGTGTTCATTCCGCTCACAAAGCTTTTACCTCCATCAGCGTGGATGTGCCCAAACAAATGAAGTTTCGGACTCAGTAGAACTATCTTGTCGAGCAAGTCTCTGCACCCAACGTGATCGTAAGAGTTTCCCCTTGGAGCACGATCAAGAATTTGATAAGGTGGACCGTGCGTGATCAAAACGTCTGTATCCGCAGGGATCATATCCCAATGGCGGCGGATCTCCGCGCCGCGAGTCCGGTTAAACGCCCAGTTGAAGAAACGTGGGGAAACTGGCGAGCCCCAAAACTTTACTCCTTCGATTTCGCACCCACTGTCTTCAAGGTAAGTTAACTGCGGATAATCGTGCTTTAGTAAGTTTTTGATGAAGCTTTCTTTCTCAAAGGCAAGGTCGTGATTGCCAGCAATAAAAATTTTATTCTTGTGCGGTAAGCAGTTAAACCAATTCAAGAACGACATTGCGTCTTTGATTTGCCCGAAATCACAAAAGTCTCCGCAGTGAATAACCGTGTCGGCGTCTGGCACTTGGATGCCAAAGTGTTTGCCGTGAGTGTCAGACAGGACAGCGATTTTCATTAGTCGAATTTTGAGAAGTAAGTTGACAGTCTTTGACCCTCTGTCAACTGGATAAACTTGCCGGTTTGTGGCTCAAAGTATTCCATCCCATTCTGCGTGATGATCTGATTGACTGCGTGACCTTCCAACATTCCTTGCTGCATAGGAGTGAACGTGAAATACCATACAGTTCCAACTGCAATTCCCTGCGCTTGAATGTCGCTGTGAAAGCCTTGGCGGAAGAACGCAAGCTGGCAGTAAACTTCAAAAGCGGTTGCAAACAGGGTGCATTGGGATCGGTCGTCCCACTTTGTTACTCCATAAGCTCCGCTGCCTAACCATTTGCGGTAATCGTCGTAGGCCCACAGCACCCAGTCCCGATTGACGACAGCATAAGAAGCTTTGCCGGTTGTCGGGATGTTGTAAGCAACCATCAAGCTTAACTTGTTGATGGTTTGCCCATTGAACATCGGAGGCTCATCCGATTTTCGTGAGCAGGCTGGCGCGGAGAAGCAAAAAAAAACTGCGAGAATAAAAATGATAAAAAATGATTTCTTCACGATGATGTTGGGCGAATGTCGTCGCGGGCTTCGATGTAAATGAATGACGGCGGGTTTGTGATTGTGGGGGCGGGAGAGACGTTAAGCGTTACGATGTTACTTTGGGCAACTCCAATAGAATTTGTTGCAGATACGTAGTAGGTGCCGGTATCAGAAACTCTGGCGTTTTGGATGGTGTATGTCGGACCGACGCCAACCAAAATATCCGTTAACCCTTTCTTGTACCACTGAAAGGTCAGTGGAGTGTCCCCTTCAGCAGTCGCACTCATTTCTACCACTTGTCCTTCAACAGCAGAGTAAGTGTCCGGCGATACTACTGCTGCGGTTGTTGGCGTTGGCTTCTCCTGTGAAAAGATTAGTGAGAACAGAATTGCTACGCAGAAGAATAGCGCGAAGGATATTTTGGCAGTATCTCTCATTTTATTTCTTTAAATAGTACGGTGGCTCGAAAGTCTTTCCAGAGGAAGCTGCAAGATAACTCATAAGTTCCGCAGCAGCATCGATATAGTTCTGTCGCAAGTAGTGGAAGTGCGGGTCGGAGATGTCGCGGTAGTTGGAGTAATGAGTAAACGCCGCATCAAAGCCTTCTGTCTGAATGATGGAAATGATGCTTTCGGCGTGCTCCTCGGAGAGCAGCATCTGCGGCGAAGGCTCGTCATAGACCTCGCTAGCCGCATTCGTTCTCGTCTCTAGCGAGAAGATAGTAATGATCGCCAAGATGGCGATTGCCCCAATGAGGGTGTTAGTCGTGTTTTTCATTTTAGTCCCAGTAAGCTTCGTTTGAACCGTGAATAACAAAATTAAAAACGTCTTTCCATAATTCTGAACTGATGATCGAGTGATCGACAATCAGCGCGATCAAAAGAACAGGAGAAAATGCGATGACAACAGCAGCAGCCAAAGCTGCGCGAAAAGGCATCAGAATAATTTTAATCATTTTAAATTGGTAGCCGCAGAGGGATTCGAACCCACACTACAGTCATTTTAAGTGACTTGACTCTGCCGGTTGGTCTATACGGCCATTTACCTACACTCTATTTTTTCCGTTCAAATAGTCAATAGCTTTTCTCAACAATTTTTCGTCGTCGTTGAATCTGCCAAGCGCGAGATTGCAGTTGTTGCAGATGTAGCCCCGAAACTCATTCGTGAAGTGACAGTGATCCAGTATCCAGATTTCGGTGTGAGTGCTGCAAATAGGGCATTCGCCCGCTGCTGGTGGAGGATTCTCGGTCTTGAGCTTTGCTCTTAACCGAGACAACTCTTTCGTGCATTCCGTACAGGTGTTTTTGCGCCCCGTCTGCTGACCAGAAAAGAATGGGAACTGTTCGATTTCTTTTATGGTCCCGCAGCGGCGGCATTGCTTCATTAATTAATAGTAAAAATTCACGGCGAAAGTCAACATTAAAAGCGTTAAGAGTTAACGGGCTCTGTAATGCACAGGGTCAGTTCAGTGACACGTTCGTGACGGTCAAATGCTGAAGTGTCAATGTATTCGTGATAGCACGCATTGTTGTTCATCTTGCGGCTGATTTCGGTCAGCAGGCAACGGTCTTCGTAGCTTTCGGCAACAAGTCGGACAGACTTGGACTTTTTGGTTGTGATTTTCATTGTGCGATCAGTGTATTTGAAGGATTGAAGGAAGTCAAGTAAAAGGTTGTCTAACCAATGAAGGCTCCATTTTATGCCGCTATCATCTAACGGTTAAGACCAATCTGATGTGGCAGCATCAATGTTATTGTAAAGAGTAACCAGTTCAGCGTGATTGAAAATTTTCATAAACTCAATCTCCTTTTTTTCAGCATAAAGACAAGCAAGATGGTAGTTGTCAAAATAGCCCAACTTGATCACATTAAGATCATAATCAATGGCATAATATAGAGGGTGTTCCATATGATTTATTTCTTGATTAAGAGAATTGATGGCGCGCAAGGAATCGAACCTTGATGGCAGATGCATTGCCTTGTCCATATCGGCTATTAAACATCGGCCAAGATGACGACGGAATCGAACCGTCTTAGCCCTACGCCAAAATTGGTGGTGCCACTGGGATTTGAACCCAGAACCAACGACTTAAAAGGACGCTGCTCTACCATTGAGCTATAGCACCGAAATTTTAAAACTCAGGTCTAAACTTTTGCAATTCGACAGAATCGGACTTCAAATACTTTTGTACCGTCTTCATTTTCATTCCCATCCTCTTCGCAATATCACGAACATTCATATCGTGTTCGTGACGAAGATGCAGGATATGAAGCCTCAGAATATTCCTGTCGTCATACGGTAAACCGCGACTTCCAAGGTCATAGAGTTGGGCTTCAGTTAATTGAACGTAAGACATTGTGAAATTGGTGGTCCCACTGGGGCTTGAACCCAGAACCTAGCCCTTATAAAGAGCTTGCTCTAACCAATTGAGCTATGGGACGATAAAATTAATTTAAAATAACGAATGCGCGGTCGTATTTGACAGGGGTGTTGAAGCCAACGATGCCTTCAATATCTCTGTCTGTAGATACACTACCAGCTTGCTCGCCTTCTGTCAAGTCATTGAACACTTCTGTGCCAAATTCTTCGCTCGTCATCACGGAGTTTGGATACTTTTTCCCATTGTCGCCCCGCACGTTGAACTCGATTACAAAACCTTTTTTGATATTCATTTGATGTCGTAGTCTGAAAAGTCGTTAAGGATGCCGTCGTAGCGTCTATCTTGCTTGTAGATTTCTAAAATTCGTTGGTGCTCGTAGTCAGTTGTTGGAATCCACTTTGGCTCTTCGCCCCTTAACATTATCACAGTGTAGGATCGTCTGTCAAGCGTTGCTCTGCGAATTACCAACATTTTTTAGGGTCAAAAGTCCATTGTCAAACTCCCAGTGGCAGTTGGGGCATAGGAGAACGAGATTCTCCTTTGAGTTAATGTCTTTTATTTTTGTTTTTAAATCGAAGTCCCTTATGGCTTTTATGTGGCAAACTTCAACGTGCTTGTCGTAACCGCACTGGCAGGCGCGTTTTTCGTCTTTCATTACACGCTGGGCGTGCTGTCTGATGTGGTCGTATCTGTTAGCGCCTCTGTGCTTTTTTAAGAAAACTTCTTCTTCAAGAGTTCTGTCCTCGATCAATCCATTTTTAATCATTCCGTTTTTACAAAAATGGATTTTTTTAGAAACACAGGTCTCGCAATAAGTTCGGCCAGATTTGACAAGGTTATCACAATTCTTGCATTTACGCAGCCTTTTCCTTTTTGGAAAAAGCTTGTTGTTGTAAACCGCAGCGCAGGATTGCTTACAAAACTTACTTCGTTTGTCAGAGTTAACAAACTCTGTCTTGCAATTTAAACAGATGTGCTGCACTGAAATTTGGCGTCTCCACAGGGAATCGAACCCTGATTAGTGGATTAGAAATCCACGGTTTTATCCGTTAAACTATAGAGACGAAAAATAATTAATAAAAACTAGCCGCGATCTTTTTCAATCTGATCGATCTCAGCTTGACGTTGCCTTTCTCTCGCAAGCTTTCGCATCTCCTTCTGGTACTTACGGTCCTTGGTCTCGTCGTAGGTCAACGACTCCTCAAATTCCCTGCGGTACTTCTGGAAGATGTAGTTGTAGGTTTGGATGACGGACGTTGCGGCGGCGGAAGGTGAACCGTCGCCGTAAGAGTCAGACGCCGCTTGGGCGATTGGCGCGTTCTCGTCCATTTTAGGTGAGGCTCTAGGTTAGCAAATAACCGTTTTATTCTTGTAATACTTCTTCACGCGATGGAGGAAAGCCTCGTAGCGGGGAAGAATGGACATCGGGAGCGGCGCGATGGAGTGCTTGGCAGAACGCTCGTAGGCGATCTTCAGACCAAGCTCAGTGTCGAAGCGGTCGCCTGCGGTGAAGTTGCAGAGAGACCAGCCAATCACAACGTTCTTGTCGTCATAGTAGCCATCAGTGACGGCAAGGACGCCGATTCTCTGATCCTTGTTATCCAAGATGTAAACGTGGATACCCTTGTGCCGTCGAGTTGCGGAGAACGTAGTGGAAAAGTAGTCGTTTGGAACCGTCGTGACTACCGGATCTTCGTTTGCGATTGTGTAGAACATAGTTAGTAGGTGAGACTAGGTTGATTTGACGCTGAGAGTTAATCAGAAAGCTTGCTCTTAGTCAAGAGGCTTTTTTGCAATTCGGAGAACTTTTCTTCCGCCATTTCGCGGCCATTCGGACCAGAGAAGAACCAGCCCTTTGTCCCAAAGTCTTCGTCCTTGGGGAGATATTCGGCAGGCTCGACCTTGACGCCCTTGATCTCATAG
>Ga0255167_1000232_pt1 | contig 23182 bp, 26 predicted proteins | sample Atl_Miss_RepA_8d_FD_183177 | JGI IMG/M metagenome (GOLD analysis project Ga0255167, IMG submission 183177) | Freshwater microbial communities from Altamaha River, Georgia, United States - Atl_Miss_RepA_8d | ecosystem: Environmental > Aquatic > Freshwater > River | place: USA: Georgia | collected... | reverse complement strand
AACGCCCTCGCCAGCCAAATCTAATGCATCGCTTATTGTATTGACAGTCCCTCTGATTCCGTCAGCAAGGCCTTCACCTATAAATGGTATTCCCTCTACAAAGCTTGCAAATTTTTCACCGACCCATTGTATGGCTCCGCCAATTCCTTTTATAATATAAGAAATTATTTTTGCAACCAATTTAATTATTGACTTAACCATCCAAGCCCATAGGCTTATCCATCCAGTTACAATCTTTAATACAATCTTTAGAATCACTCTAGCTAGAGAGACAAGGCCTTCCTTGATTCTCTTCCAAGCATTATCTGTATCACCCTTGAATAGGGCAATAACTCCTTGAACAATCTTCACAATACCTTTTATAAGGTTTACAACTTGAGTCATTACAAACTTAATGGCAGGTACAATGTATTTCTTAACGAAATCACTAATTGTTTTAGCCATATTCATTATGAATTCAGATATTTTCTGGAATCCACCCTTGACACCACCGCCGTTTCCAGCCATGCTTACGAGAGTAAATATTGCATCTTTAATTGGCTTGATTACTGCAGTAACAGCTGACTTTATATATCCCCAAGCTTTGGAGAAATTTTCTCCAACTTTACTCATGGTGTTTCCACCGCTCTTGAATATATCAATCAAAATTTTAACTGCTGCAACTATACCGATAATGATTGCAGTGATGCCAAGCCCAAGGAAGGCCATCTTAAATACTTTCATTATCCCAATAGTGCCCTTTAATCCACCAGCAAAGCCAGAAACGCCTGCCGTGAGTTTTTTAAATACTCCAGCACCAGCAGGTAGTTGATTTATGGCATTCTTAGTTCCAGATACACCGCCAGATATTGCATTGAAACCAGTAACTTTTTTAACAACCCCAAGTCCGCCCCTACCAGCATTGGCTATACGACCATCTGAAAAATCTGTTGCAAATTGTCTTGCTCTTGGAACAACTCTGGCTTTTAATTTGTCAATTTGTTTATCATTAAAAGCACCAAGCTTATTAGCTGCATCTTTAGCACTTCTACCAAATAGTCTAAAACCAGAGGCAGCCTTATCAGAACCTACTGCAACGGCCTTAGCAGTTGCATTCATACTTCTTGTGGAGGCTGTTTCTAAAGCAGCCATTGAAGATATAGCAGCTTTATTGGCTTTTTGGAGAGCTTCAGTGCCAAGGCCTTTTGCAGCAGCAGCGCCTGATCCAATTAGTTCACCTGTTTTAGAAGCCCCAGAAGAAATTAATTCACCAGCAGCTAAAGCCTTTCTTTTCGCAGAACCAGCAAATAATCCAAGTCTCTTTTTGGCTAAACCACCGCTACGCCTAGCCTTATCGCCTAATCTGTCGCCAGTATATTTAGTTTGAAGAAATCTTTGATTTATTTCATCTTCAAATGGAAGAGCATTCTCTATAGCTGGTCTTAAAGACATGGGCGTTACATTAGCAACCGGACCCTTTCTTAGAACGTTCCTAAAAAATCTTCTTGATTTAGTAGAAGTCTTGGCTTTTTCCATAGCTACTGCATTTTGTGCGAATGCAGCACCACTACCCGCAGGAGCACCCGGTATATCGCCTTCTGCTGCTTTAAATAATTGACTTACATAAGATCCACTCTTTGGATTGAACGGGGTGGGAGCTGATCTTGGAATAGCAGTGGCTGCTGCAGTCTCTATTGCTGCAGTCTCTTTCTTCAAAGTTTCAGCGGCAACTCTTTTTGCTGCTCTCAATTCCCTTTGAGCTTCTGCTGCTGCGGCTTGCTCTGCGGCTTTTGCTGCTGCAGCGGTTTCTTGTGCAGTAACGGCAGCAGCAGTTGTCGCTTGAGTAGTTACTGCTTTTGCTGCAGCAGATGCTTCTTGTGCCTTCTTTGCAGCAGCAGCCTTTGCTGCCTTTTTAGCTTTTCTTGGCATATTTGAATAGTCAGGTGTAGCGGCAGGAACTGCTGGCATCGGGAAAGGCCCCGGCCCCATGGGGATTGCGGTTGATGGAATTTCAGGAACAGGCCCCATTGGAATTGCTTGTGTAATTCTGGGCGTTAACCTATTCGCCTCAAATGCATTTGCAAACTCCCTTTCAGGGAATGCCTGAAAAGCAGGAGTCGCTGCCCATTTTGTAGCCTTAACAGTCTGGCCAGCAGCAGGAAGAGCTAATTGTGGAGGCATCATGGCTCTTTCAACATCGGCGGCTATGCCTGCAGCAACACCGCCAGTCGCTGGAAAGTATCCACCAGCGGGGCCTGCCAGAGTCGCTGTGTATCTTGGCATCATTCTTCCGCCGGGGCCGCGAACAGGTAGGTGTTTTGAAGCTACGCTTGTTTGACCAGCAGCAGGTAATGCCGCCAGAGGTTGAGGATTAGCAATCGTAGCTTCAATTATTTTACGATTCATACTTATTTTAGGATTCATAGCACTAGGGCTGCGCATATATCCAAATTCATTTGCAAAACTGGATGCACCAGCGGCAGGCAAAGCGCCCATAGCCATTGGGCCAGCACCAAGAGCGGGAGTAGCCATCATTGCTGCGAAAGATTGAGCCATTGCGGCTGGCATAGCTGCACTAGCGGCTACAAGGCTAGCCGCAGCAGTATTTAATTCCACTCCTGCAGCAGACAAAAGGCCAGCAGCCCCCTCAATAGAGGCAGCCATGCCCGTTACAGTTGCTGCTTCTGCTTCAAGAGCAGCAATAAATCCAGCAGCAGATTCTTCAAGAGCAGCAACTAGTCCAAAAACCGATTGTTCAGCGACAGTAGTTGCCGCTGTTGTTAATTGGGTAGTATTAGTTGCAAAAATTGCATTTGCCTCTTGAAGAGCAGCGTCAAATCCAAGATTTAAACTGCTAAAAGTAGCCTCTGTGCGAGCAAGATTGGCTTGTTCTCTGGCTATCCTTCTCTGAGCCGATCCTGCAATCCATCTTTCAGAATCCACCTGTTGAGCAGCAATGGCTGTAGATGCCTGCGTGGCTCCTGCAGTAACTGCTGTAGCAGCAGTGGTTGTAGCAGCATTCATCGAAGCAACAGCGGCAGTTGAAGATGATATTACTCCAGCGGTTGCAGCGCCTGCAGTGGTGGAAGCAGCAGCCGCTGCGGTAGTTGTTGATGCAGCAGCACCAGCAGCCGCGGATGTTGCGCTAGAGGCTGCTGCTGTTGCAGCAGCGGTTGTAGTGGTTGCAGCGGTTGTTGCTGCAGTAGTAGTAGCTGTAGCGGCCGTATTGGCTGCTTGTGTTGTAGCACTAGCTGCTTGAGTCGCAGCATTGGTTAGAGTATTTGGGGGCACTACAGGGGGAGGTAGTTGATTAGGAGGGAAATTTCCAAGAGATCTTAATTGAGCAGCCCCACCTAATCTAGCCGTCTGAGCTGGACTATTTATTGCAGCCAATCTAGCAACAACATCATCACCCGCAGTCCTAGTTGTTTTTAATGCACCAGTTAAGACACCAAATTTTCTAGCTAAAGCCCCTATTGGGCCATTCATATTTGCAAGTTTTGCTATAAATAGAGAACTTCTAGACGCAGCAGTTTCAAAACTATCGCCAACAAGAATTACTGGTTTTTTTAATCTTAATAAAGCATCGCCAGCGGCAAAGCTTTCTACTGTTAGGTTAGCAAGACCGGGAAGAAGTTTTAAAGCAACATTAGAGATTGTAGCTAGAAGCAGTCTAGCCTGACCGAAAGCAAAAACAAGTGGGCCAGCTAGTGCAACGATGCCAGCAAACCCAGCGATTATTTTCTTAGTAGTAGGATCTAATTCTCTAAATTTTTCTGCTAGAGATTTGACAGTATTGGCTATTGTTTCAATAGTTGGCTTGAAAGACTCTATGAAATCAGCAGCAAAAATCTTAAAGTTAGTTCTTATTTGTTCAATAAATACTTTAACTGAATCTAGTGCCGTTTTAAGTTCAGAAGTTGCTCTATTCTGAGCTTCACCAACGCCGCCTAGTTCAACAACTAATGCACGACCAGCTTGCGAAGTTACTTGAGCTAAAATATCTTTGCCTTCCTTGGCTTGCTGGTCAATATAATCGCCAACTACTTTTCTAGCTTTCTTTGCTGCGTCTATATCTCTTCTACTAACTACTATCGTAGCTTCTTTGCCGAATTCATCAAGAATTTTAACTTGATCACCAATTTCAGCATTTGCCATTCTGACAACAGCGCCTATATCGCTAAAAGATCTGATGGCTTTAAGAGCACTGTCCCCAATCTGAAGCTGTTTACTGGCCATGCCAATTATTTTCTGTTCAGTAGTTCCACTACGAATCATCGCTTGATTAAATATATTAAGATCAGCGATTGCCCTTTGCATTCTAGGCCCTTGACGAACACCAAATACTTCATCAAAAAATTCTAGAGCACCCTCTCTGCCATAGTTTGTAGATGCTTGTAAATGATCATATCCTTTAGTCAATGCGTCTATTGCAGTTAAACCGATGTGAGTGGATTGTTTAAAGTCAAACCCTGTTACTTGACTTAATTGACCAATAAGCTCAGTGCTCTTTATAGTAGGATCATTTAATCTCTGAAGAGATACTTTAATTGCATTTGCTGCTGCACCAATATCGAAACCAGCGGCCTTCATCGGCGCTAATAGAGCGGCAGATTCAGTCATTGTAAGACCGAATGTGGTGGCAGATGCCGCTACTTCAGGGAATGCAGAAGCGAGATCTCTTAGAGAGAGAGCTGTTGCGTTTTCAACAGCATTAAACATGTATAGTTGCCCTCTAGCAACATTTACTGCTTTTGTTTCTATTTCTAAAGCATCAGTTACTCTATTATGAGCTAATTCATTTTCTTGTATTAATAAGCTAGCTTGAGCATACATTGATGTAAGCAAATCTTTTGAAGGCCCAATATCCATAGACCCCAATTTTTCTGCTTGAGCCGCTAGCTCAGTTAATGCAACAATATTGTCTTCGGCAATAAAACCAAATTCAGCAAAATCACCGGCAATACTTATAATTAATTCTCTAGCATCACCATATCTTAAAGATATATCAATAAGAGCTTGATCTACTTTTTTATAAGTTTTAACCATCTCTTCTGCTTGCTGAATAGCAGCTTGAGATGCCTCTCCGGCAGACGTTCCCATTTTTTGGAACGCATTATCCATACTGGATGCCATACCCTCAATTAATTTATTTAGTCTAATTAATTCAGAGTCTACTTTTTCAAAAGTAGCAAGACCTGTTTTACCAAATGCTAAAATAGGCGTTGTAAGACCGATAATCATTGATCTACCAGTGAATTGAGCATCTTTACCAAGACGCTTCATTTCAACAGTCATTGATTTCAAATCATCAGCAAAAGCTCTTGCTTTAATTCCTTTTAAAGCCTTTGCATATGATTCTAATTGAGGTAGATTCTTTGCTTGCTGGACTGTAGCCGATGCTAGACCAGTTCTATATTCATTTATATCACGCTTTACTCTTCTATATTCATTACCTAGAACAGATTGATTTGCTACAAGTTGTCCTAAATTTTTTGCGTGATTTTGAACGCCTTTATCGGTTCTACCCAGAGCCGTACTTAACGCACTCTGGGTAGCATCGAAATCTTTGGCAATCTTTACATTGCCTTTAACAGCGGCATTTAAATTTAACATTGCGCTGCTTAGCGCAGTTAAATTATTAATGCCTCCAACCTGAATGTCAATCGTATACTTGTCTATTGTCATACTGCCATCCAGTAACAATTATGTCATTCTTTAATAAATAAAGCAATAATTACCCTTCATAACCTATACCTATAGGTAATGAATGATAGTTATAAGCGTCTATGACATGTTTTTCTTCTGGTATAGGATCATACCAATCATCATAAAAATCAACTTCAGCACCGGCTGCCAAAGCTGATACTTTAATTTGTTTTGTAAATTCATTATTGTATGCACCATATAATATGAAAAGCTCTGCTAGAGTTAAAGATTCTTCTAACTCTAGCAGACTTTTCCAAGCCCCTGCATACATAAATAATTCAGCTTCATATTTTAGTAATGGTAAATCATCCCAAACTATTGTTTCGGTTTCACCATCACTACTTACTAGTTTGGGTCGTTACCCATGGCAGCAGCCATTAATGCGCTATAAGTTTTTAGATCAAGAATATCCTCAAGCTTTTCTTTATCTGAAGCCAATTGAGGATCTGTTGCTCCAATAACAATTGATGCAGACTCAATCATATTGTCGATATCCTCATCAGTCATTGAGCCTTCATCAGTGCGCATATTATTTGCTATCTTCATGAACTTACGAAGCTGACGGATTGTCAGAGGACGAATCTTTCTGACCGTACCATCAGCGAAAGTAATTTCAGTGCCAGCATGTAAATCTTTGTTATTCAATTTATAACCATCCTTGTATAAACGGCAAAAGCCTCAGATGTATTATAGCACATCTGAGGCTCCTGACCGAATTATTTAGAAGAAATCAGACTTCATCAATAATCTTGCCATATTCATAGCCGGTATCGGCTGCAACTGGCAGGATTCTAAAGCCGACCGCGAAGGTCGAAGCCTCTGCTCTCTTGAAGCTTAGGCTTGAAGATTCCATCGAAATGGCTCGCTTGGTGTTGAACTTACGAGTCTTAGTGGTAGTAGCGGTAGTGCCGGGGGCAGTGCCGACCACTTGAATCATCTTCTCAAATGGATATACCGATTGCACACCAAAAAGGAAAGTCTTGGTGTTTGCGAAACCGGGTTCATTGTTAGCAACAACGTCAGTACCGGGGTCAGTATTGTCAAAGTTCCAAGCAAGAGCAAGGTTCTTAAGGCTTGCTTCTGCCATTGTGGTCTTCAACATCACTTTAACCTTTGACTGAATCACCATTGCTGCATCGCCAAACTGATCGACTTCAATGTCAACCATATCTGGCTCCCAAGAGATTTCTACACCACCCTGAGTTCCGCCGACAGACTTCAGGTTTGCTGAGTTAAACTCAGTTACGTTTGCGGTAAGGTTAGAGTTTGCGATTCTAATTTCGGCCTCACCGACTACAATACTTGCTACAGTTACGTTAGCTGCACCGGGCATTTTGTATCCTCCTATTCACAGACAAAAATTCTTTTGCCTCTTTTATCTCGCCATTTGGCAATTTTTTTTACGTGATCGGGCCTAACTTCATCGCTTCGGTTACCGATCCCTAGACCTTTGTTCCATTCAAACTCATAAACCCTAGAATCAACTCTGGCTATGAAACCTGAATTTTTGCCTACATATGTAATTGTAACATAATTCATATTATATATAATAGCAGATTTATTTCTTAACGTGCAGGATACAGAACTCTATTCTCATCTTATACCAACCATCTCTTTCCTCTGGTGGTTCAACAGATGTTCCTTCTATAATTGAAGAAAGAATTCTAACATCAGTTCCATCTATCCCACCCGGTTGAGCGACTTCATCGCCCCTTCCTAGCAGGTAAAATAGAATTTCCATTAGCTGGAAAGCTCTGTCAATATCAGTGTCATATATTGTATAAAGAATGTAATCTTTTCTCATCCAATAAGCTTCAACATTTGGAATGGATGGTAAAAAGTCATAGACAATAAAAGGGCCATTTGTATCTCCATAGCCAATAGTTGGATATATTTTGATACTGCGTCCCAACAATGATGTAATCATCGAATGATTAGAAATATACGAATTAACATCATAAACGCTTATAGTTGTCATTTTTTTATATGCCTCTGTTTACTCTTGAATTTCTTGAAGTTATTGTTCTAAAGTTTCTATTTAAATTTTCAGAAATTGTATCAAAAGCCATTTTTTTAATTGGAATTTGTTTAACTCCACTTTTTTTACTGAAGTAATACTTGCCAATTGAAGGAATATTCACATGACTAAAAAAATTAGTATCTGAGCTAGCCCCCCATCTCTGAAATTTCATCACCTTTGTTTCCTCAGATCTTGGTGATGTATATGATCTCCTACCCTGATACCCCATTTCAGATTGAAAAAATATTTTTGATCCTATAAATGGATTGTGTCCAGAACTAGAATTTATTGATGAACTTTCTGATGTTACTGTTTGCTCTATTACTACTTTAAGACCGAAAGGTCCGTGCTTTCTTACAGTCACTTGAAAATATTTACCAGCAGATCCTCTTTTAATCATATTTGCTTGAATTTGATCTTTAGATAAAAGGGCTGCTCTTGTTATAACTGATTCTATTCTTTCAGGCATATGGTCAAACATTTCTGCTAATTCATAAAATGAATCTATAGCACTTTTACCGCCAGCCCCTTTTGTGCCTGAGTTTATTGATGTTGTTATTTTAATCGCCATTTTCTATTACCTTTCTAATTACTAATACAACATGATGAATCTTGCCATTATATTGCATAGCCTTTTGAATAGATAATATATCAAAATATGAACTATCTATAATATTCCCAAATCTATCTTTTATATTTTTAACTCTAAAATTATAATTTATTATGCTTAAATAATCTTTTGGAACAAAAATATTTAATTCTTCAAAGTTTGCAATATATGGACTATTCATATTTTCACCAAAATCCCATTGAGCATGGGCTGGAATGGTATCTTTATATACAAAAGAATGTTTTCTCTGACCGGCAGCACTAACTGTCTCTTCTTTTGAGAAGAGTTCTATTGTATGATGAAATTTAGAGAAAGTTCCATATGCCATTAAATTATATAATCCATCACAAATAATGTGTAATCCATTAAAAGAACATCAGCATCAATATTGCCAGTAGTCTCATAGAAATTACCTTTGAACTTAAAGGTGGTAAATCTATCTATATCCACCTCTATGATTCCATGCCTTCTAAATTCAGAGTCATCATTCATAAAATCAGCTACAAGAAGACCTGCGGCTTGCTCAACAGAGCTAGGAACATATCTCCAACCGAAGTCTCCTTCTATTTTGAATGTGCTCTTGGAAGAAAATTTATTATTTACACCAGTAGATTCGCCAGTAAATGCAGATGAATATTCAGAAGAAGATGATTTATATCTTATATAATAAGAAGCCTCAAAATTACCTGATTGTCTTGGCTTCTCTATCTTATTTATAGAAGAATTTGAAGAGTCATGTATAACTTCTTGCCCAGACATATCTGGATTTACAGTAACCTTTGTTAGAGTAGATATTGGTAATGGGAGATGTAAAATATCATGATTGTTTCCATCTACATATATTGTTTTTGCTGGGAAGAAATCAAAAGATTGACCACAATATGTATTAATAATATTTCTAGCTTTTAATTCAAATTTATCAAAAACGTCTTCAAATTTATTTATGTATTCTGGATATGATTCAAAGAAGGTATCAGAATCTATATATGGGGCATATACGCTAAAGACCTGATACTGATTATATTCAGTACCCGACTTTGAATAAGTAAATTTTGCTTTATATATTCCAGAAGAATTTAAAACATATATACCAGAGGCGGCTTGGCCAAATGTTATTTGATACACCCCTGTCGATACTCTTGTTGCTGCCGTATTAGAAACAATAACATCATTTCCAAGATCATGAATAAGCGTAACAAGCACCTGATTTGAATCTGGATCAGATGGTATTGTTAGCGTCAATGTCTTGGAAGTATTTATTTTAACGTTGTCCATTTTTCACCTAGCAGTCACATTCTTCGCAACCGCAATCACAATGTTCAACGCACTCGCAGCCGCAATCACAAGTTTTATTTCTCATAAAACCCTCCTAAATCTTTGATGTAGTTCATCTATATAGATTATACAATACAAGGGTTTTGATGGATAGAACTAGTTAACTGCAATAGCCGTAATAGTCTCAGCAAATTTTTTATAAGCCGCCGCAGTCACTGGGCCATACACGCCGTCTGCTGTTATCTTTAATGCAGTTTGCATCTTCTTAACAGCATATTCAGTTTGAACACCAAACCATCCATCACACTTGCTCGTATACCAGCCCCAGAATGTGCATATCTGCTGTAGCTTTAAAACTTCTTTATTTGCTGTAATGGGCGATGTAAGTCTTAATGTTGGAACTGGGACCACAACAACAGGCTTAGCTGGCTTGGGTGGTTGAGGAACTGGCGCTGTGCTCTGGAATACTTTGAGAGGTTCATGTATTGTTGAATTATATGATCTTCTTGAATGAGGTATTTCATATGGCTGTATATGCCAAGGTTCTCCATTTATATTTCCAAAATGAATAAGCCCAAATTTTCCTACATTCTGATGTACAAAAGAGAGATCCCCAACCATATCAACAGCTAAGCAATGACCAGCCTTTGTGGTGCTTTCATGATAAGAAAGACCGGGAGGTGCTGCTGGCGCTACATTAGGTTTCTTCTCCCAATAATCAACTAATTTACCATTTAATGTATATGGCCAATATGTATCACCTGTTAGATCGCCATCGTCTTCAGGGGTATACCTTGATAGAAATAGATTTAATTGACTACTAGAGGATCTCCAAGATCCGCCAATACCGACCTGCTTCCCAGCATCAATTGATGCGTCCATGAGAAGCTTCAACCTTCTTCTAAATTCTGGATCTATTCTGACCCAAGGATTCCAAACATTTAAAGCGGCCTCTGTTAGAGTTGAGCCATTGTAGCCCGCCATATACATTCTTGACATAAAATCTCCATTAATTATTTAGAGGTTGTTTTTGTTTCAACCTTCTTATCGCTCTCTAGATTTACAATATAACATCTTAAAATTGCATTATCAAGAGTTAATTTTTTTATTTGATCCAAAAGATCATTTATTAGAATTTCCGGATTGACATTGATATCTGACATATTCAAATTATACACCATTCAAAGAATAAAGTCTTTTTACATATAAGATGGTGAAATAAATGAATTATAGACAACAGAATCCATTTTAGTTTTCAATTTATAATTTGGGGTCATTGAAGATGAAAATAAAAATTTTTCATTGTATGGATCTATATTCATAGATATCCCCCAATAACCATAAGTTACTGGAGCGCCCGTTTGTTGATTGAACAATAGTAGTAGACTCATGATTATCTTCTTCGTGGTGTCAGTTTATCATTCATTAACCAATTATATACTAATGGATTTGGCTCTCTACTTGCCGATAATGTAGCGCCTGTCAGTGTTGTAAACCCAGTAGCTAAATAGGATGGCAAAAGATCTGAGTGGAATCTATAATATAGATTTCCATTCATCGGGGTATAAAAAAATCTTGTAATATCCAAGTTATTTGTCACAGTTTTGCTACCTGTGGATATATAACTAAATCTTGGATTTCCCAGCCAAAAATATTTAGTCCATCTTTCATATATTAGATCAGCCTCTGCCTGACTTATGGCTGTTCGTGTATTGAGGGGGAATATACCACCAGCAGATCCAAGATCTAATCCGACCTGCCTTTGATGTAAAAATGAAGTTTGACCTATAAGCCCATTAAATGCCAAAGAACCACCGCCGCCATTCCCTATAGTTAAAGCAGAGGCAGTTACGGAAGCAGCATTTGTAGTTATTGATACTGTCATTTCCAGAGGGGCAGTAGATTCATTTCCAAGCCAAGCTCTAACAACATCCCTGCTGTTCGTATTATCTCTTAATACAAAAATAGACAAAAACCACCATCTATCTACTGTGATATTTTCAACTCCAGTCAAAATATAAAGACCGCCAGCTGCATTTTGATATCTTAATCTAGTTGTTGTTGTATCTATTGATACACCATTGCCAGTAGCTAAGTTTGTATCATTAAAATGCCATAGATATCTACCGGCTGTTAAAGATGTTGGATAAAACCAAATATTAACTAAATTACCAGAATCTGGATTAAAAATATTTGCTTGAGTTGTGAGCAGGTTTATTGTATCATTATTAGCTGCTCCAAACAGATATGGCATTAGTTCTTTTCCACATAAACATTCAACAATAAACTTGTAACTCCAGAATTAGAATATACAGCATTGTTGCTTCTTGTTATTAAGGCAGCATATAATGTATTACCACCAGAGCAAATATATGGTACAGCTAAGTTAAATGATTGAGCTATCCTGTTGTTTCCGATATCTGTTGCGCCTGCAAGAGGTACTAAAGCAATAATTTTGTTTGCGTCTGAGTCTGATATAGAAAAGGCAGCATTATCTGCTGCTAAAGTTACGCTGGAATCAAAAAGAACAACATCCATTGCTCCAATAACATCCGATGAATCAATCAATGTAATACCAACGACAGTTCCACCACCATTAGATAATCTAGCAGCATTAGGTAATGTAAATATTGTTCCAGTTTGATCTCCTATTGCATAGGTTGTTGTTGCAGTTGTTAATCCTGCAGATGTATTACTTAATTTAACTAAATCTGCTCTTCTTAAAGTATTTAAATCGCCATAACTACCAACAGATAAAGCAGCATAATCACCATCTGTATTACTGCCAGTAAAGTGATTACGCACTCCAAGCATCATCACGCCAACATCCCCGTCAACGTGAGCTGTATCTTCAGCCTTGCCTAGATTTGTCGCCCCTGTACCGGGGACTACTCTGCTTACATCAACTTCAAGACCATAAGTTCCATCAACTGGCGCTACGTTGGCCGCTGTTGTTGGATCTCCGATTACTATGACCTGTCTATGTTCATCAGAACCTGTTCCTACAGTTCTAGTATCTACCTTTGTTCCAGAACCCGCTGTTATTTGAATATCCGAATCTGCCATTTTCCCTCTTTATATCAGTTATAGATCAATTCTACCACTAAGTTTGATCCAGCAGTTGAAGATCCTATTGATACTATATTTACAGTAAAATAATCTCCCGCAGAAAAAGATGTTACTGCTGGAATCGAACTAGTATCTACATAGTTACCTGCTGTTATTATTGGTCTATTTGTTCCACCAGTAAATATTGTAGTTCCATTTTTTAATATATCTACTTCAACCGATGAGCCTGCTGGAGATATTCCAACTGAAGCAATTACATTTTTTATTGTTCCAGATTTATGCATATAGAATCTGGCCGATCCAGTTGAAACCGATAAGGTTCCGGGATATGTGAATGTAGAAACTAAATTAAATGCTAAATCTGTTTTAATAATAACATTGCTATTATCTTTGTGGAAAAGAGAACTATCGTTATAATTAATTGCTAATTCACCATACTCTAGAGTTGATGGCACATTTCCACTTATATTAGAATTTTTTATTTTAATAGTATTAGCCATGAAAGCTCCTTAATTCTAGAAACTTCCTCCATCAACCGTTACGAGATCAAGAGTTATAGAACTTATACTACCACCAGTTATTGAAACGCTGTTTGCATTCTGTGTAGCAATTGTTCCAAGGCCTAAGTTTGTTCTAGCCCCAGATTGGGTAGTAGCGCCAGTACCGCCATAGAGAACGGCAACAGCGGTGCCTTGCCATACACCTGTGCCGATAGTGCCCACACTCGTCAGCGAAGAGTTGACAACACCAGACCCAAGAGTTGTATTTGAAAGAACAGATGTATTATTTATCTTAAATACTTTGCCAGATACAATATCTAGATCTTCAGAAAGAGTCCAAGCTTTTGTAGTATTCGACCAACTAATTGTTTTGTCGGTAGTGCCTTGAAGTGTGATACCGCCTCCGTCAGCAGTAGTATCTGTTGGAGTAGCTACGTTACCGATAATGATATTTTTATCATCAACATTTAATGTTGTTGAGTTAACTGTTGTAGTCGTACCATTAACAGTTAAGTTACCAGTTATAGTTAAGTTATTACTTACTAATAAATCATTATTAATTGTAACATTAGAAGGCAAACTTAATGTTACTGCACCTGTTGCTGCGGTGGTTCCACCATTAACAAGAACCTCATTGGCAGTACCAGCAACAGATGACACGCCAGATGTTGCAGCAGACACAGCAGCAGTAACGAACGCTGTAGTCGCTACTGCTGTTGTATTTGAGCCGGGGGTTTGTGTAGTAGCAGTTGCCAAGCTACCCAGAGCTACGTTGCCAGTAAATGTTTTATTGCCAGATAGTGTTTGAGCACTTGTTAATGTAACAAAAGATCCTTCACCACCAATTCCTATTATAGTAGTAGCATCACCATTGCCATCAGTACCCAGACCGTAGTAAAGAACTTTATCAACTTCATTAAATGCAAGTTCAGCATTTTTTAGGCTAGAGGGAGCGCCTGTGGCCCCTGTTGCCCTTCTTTTAATTCTTAGCGTATTAGCCATTTAAAAATTTCCTCCATTTAATACTAAATTAATCACTGGATGCACATGATCTGATCTAGAGGCTAGAACAGATACACCAGCATCCCCGACTTCAGCCAATTCCATTGGTATAGAATTAGATAAATTTGTTGAAGTTGGAAGTGAAATAGTTGCTGCAGATGTATTTAGTATTGTTACATCTGAAGATGTAACTGTTACTGCTGTTACATCTGAATCACTCAATGTTAAATTAGTTGATTCACTGTAAACAGGGGATTGAACTTGTACGATAGTGATATCACCCGGCACGCGTAACCTCCCCCTCCACCTCCGCTCTTCCGCTTAGCAATGTTGTTACAACAATACCATTTGTTTCCTGAATATCATAATAATAAACTCCACTTTGAATATTTGAAGTTGTATTAGAAGATAAAGAAAAATTGAAAGTTCCATTAGCTGCATTTGTTATAGCAGTAGTGAATGTAGCTATGATCACATTAGAGGTTTTTGTTTTTCTTATTTGGCCTGCATATGTTCTAGAAGTAATATTTATTGCAACATTAGAGTTGTCCTTAACCCTAACCTCATGTACATAAGTATCGCCTTGATAAATTTTTATATTACGTTCAGCAGCCATTGGCACCTCTTTTAGACGTATTCAACTCCTGTCATTACAACAGTTACATTACCAGTATGGTTAATTGATACAAAATATGAGTTACTCAATATTAAAGTAGTATCAATTTGCACAGAAGTGTTCGCAGGAATTGATAAGTTGCTAAGATATAAATTAGTCTCAGCAGGAGAACCTGCTGGTGGAACTATATTTAAATTGATAGTTTTTGTAGTAGAAGTGTTTGCATTACAAACATTTATACTTTTAATAATTGTATAGTTTCCAGAAGTGGTGTTAGCAGTATAAATAGTATTAGCTGTTGCACCATTGCCTTGGCCTATATAAAGAGTTTTAGGAGTTAAAGCTGGCATTTAGTTCACCCACAATAATAATTCTGTATCATATACAGTAGTGTTCATATCCTGAATAGTAGTAGCATCTAAAACGTGATCCACAGTTGCAGCGTTTGCATGAGCTACAGCAGGTGTGCCATCATATCCTCTTGAGCTTACAGTTAAAGTGTTTGCACTTCTAGAGGCTACTAATATTTTTTCTTCATTAATCGTTCCTCTGTCGATTACTATGACAAAAGGGGCTGTTGCCCCTGTGGGAAATGTAGTTCCATTCAATAATGATATTGATGTACCTACGTTTGTAAGAGCTACGTTTATTGTTGTCGATACAACATTACCAAGTATTTCTCTTCTAAGCATATTAATCCAATGAAACCGATAAAGCACCGGAGTTTATTCGTATAGTATCTCCGGCTACTGTAGTTCTAGATGTAGTCAATGTAGACCAAAATAGTAAGTTACCAGCGGTTAATGCATCGTTTATACCGATAGCTACCACTGTAGCCGCTGGCATCGAAGTAAAGTCGATAATAGTGTTATTGGTAGTTGCACCAGCAGCGGCTGCTGCAAATGTAGCTACCTGCCTTGCATAACTACCACCAGTAACCTCTGTCCCCGCCGTAGCGTCTGATGGGGCTACCGTATATAAAGAAATATACACTGCAGCAGGTCTTGTATACGCAGTCGGACCAATCGTGTGATCTATAAGTTTATTTTCTAAATAGTCAGTAGCTGAACCCGGCATTTATTAAATCTCCTTTGAATATTCAATAAGTTCTAGTTGATCAGGCAGTCTAAAGTTTGGGAACTGAAGAAGGTGATCTGCTTCTTCATTTTTTAATAGATGAATTCTTTTATCTTCAGAGAATCTAAATCCAGAAGATGTTACATAGCCAGCACCAGATGCATAATAAACAAACTTATGTCCATCAGGAGCAGAAGCTACTTCTTCATTAGGATTGCGCTCAGAAACGACCTTCTTTGGCTTCGCTGGCGACTTTTTAACAGGCTGATCTGTCTTTTCTTCTTTTGGATTAACATCCGATGATTTAACAATATTGTCTTCCATAACTACAAATTGTATCATAGAAAAAGTTCTATATAAAGCAAAAGCCCCAGCTTTCGCTGGGGCCTCCACTTAATTGGACTACATTATCACAGAGTACGAAGCTTGACGTTCTTTGCAATGACGTAGGAAGCAGCATTTTCAATGTTGCAGCCGACTCTCATGAATTGAGTATACTCAATAGTGTCAGTCTTGGGCTTGAACTGACGGTAGAGAGTGATATCTCTGTGGATACCGATCACCTTGTTATTGGGGAAGGTAAGTTCCACATAACCATGTGAACCAGCAGCGCCAGAGTAGTCGCCCGAAACAGTCTCTGGCATGAGAGGAATCTCAACCAGTGGAATACCGAATGGAGCGAGGCCAGTTGAACCGGGGCCACCATTTGCATACATTGCACCCTGCAGATAAGCAGCGTCACCAGCGGTTGAGGCTGGCGAGGGAGCGCCTGCAGTAGCAGCGGTTGCGCTGTTGGGGTTACCAAGGCTATAGATAGCATCCTGAACCACACCAGAACCTGAGAAGAAACGAAGATCGCTTCTTCTTTGCAGATACTTTGTGGGAAGGTTACGGAGAACACGGTCGAAAGTAGCTCTTGACACGTTATTACCGCCTTCGTCAACAACCACACCCGATGCCTTCGCAAGCTTTACGAAACCATCAAGGGCCTTGAGTAGTGCGTTGCCAGAGGTAGTGTCGCCATTGATGAACAAGTCATCCATGTCGTTAGCAGTCTGACGAGCCATTGCCTGAGCAATGTGATCCTCAAGCGAGTTGCCTTCGATGTTATCCTCTAGCGACTCGGTGCTGAGTGCCCAGTCAAGACGAAGCTTAACTGTGCTAATTGAAACCTTGCTGAAGGTGACAGCAGCGTTAGTGCTGGTGTCGGTTGCCTCAGTAGCCTTAGCCAGCAAACGAGTGCCGACCGAAAGCTTGTCGATTTCCATTTGTGGAGTGCGCATACGAACGACTCTTGCGTTCTGCATAAGCACTGATTGATCAATAACGAAATCAAGGAATCTGTTGGACTGCTCGGGCTTTAATAAACCACCGGAGTCATTGCCAACAACACTCGTTGTAACTTCATTAGCTTTTGAAAGAATTTCTTCTTGTGTTGCCATTTTTTTATATCCTCCTAGTTATGACTTATAGCCTAGAGCACTTATAATACCCTGAGGCAGGTACACATTATTCCAAACTGAAGCTGGATGAGACTTAACGATCTGCTCATTCTCATCATCATCTTCTGGATCGACGCTCTTTTTGATAGCGCCTGATTTGCCAAAAGCCTTTACTTGCTCTTCTTGTTCAGCGAGAGCCTTTTCAGTAGCTTCTAACTTCTCTTGAAGCTCAACGCTGTTGGCTTCAAAACTCTTTGTGAGATTGTCGATCTTTTCTTGCATTGCTACTTCAACTTCTTCTTTAATCGAAGAAGCAAAAGCAGTTAGCTTCTGATCTACAACGGCACCAAGAGCGTCCTTAAGGACTTCGATATCCATTTCATCCTCCTGTGTAGTGATAGACTCTTCAACTATTGAAATGGTTGAAGTATTTTCTTGAACATCTGGAACCAGCCAGTTTATCATTCTCTTAATTAAAGAGAGCTTATTGACCTCTTGCTCGTTCATAGTTTCAACTGTATCATATTGTACATGATTTTGCAATGATTCATCTTGCATTTTAATAAGTTTTATATTTTCATCTGAATCAAACTTTTCAACCTCTGACTTTTCAGTTATGCCAAAAGCCATGTTTAAAAGATTCATAATATCTATTAAATCTGATTCTTCTGTATCATTCTCTTCTTCCGCTGGATCATCCATATCTTCTTCTGGAATTGGAATTTCTACACCGCCAGCAAGCAATGAAGATTTGAGTTGCCAGCCCCACTTCTGATGCTTATCAATTCTATCTGCAATGAAGTTTGCAATACCCTGTTCATTTGATGAACTAGCTATATTGAAAGCGTATTTCAATACATCTACTAAAGTTTTATTCTTCATATACAAATCTAATGATAGATCTTTAGCGTCAGAAGAGGCTGAATCGTCTTCGTATTCTGAGTGATCTTCCATGTCGCCAATAGGCGGGGGAAAGTCATTCAGTTTTCTAATATTCTCTGCAAAAGAATCTATAGAATCATAAACATCTTCATAAATATCTTTGAACAAAGAATGGTACTCAAAGAAATCAGGCCCTTCAACATTCCAATGTGCCCTGTGTGCTGCAAAGTAAAAAACGACAGCATTAGATAGGGTACATTTAAGAACATCATTTAGAGTCGTATATTCAGTATAGTCTTTTCTCATTGATGACTCCTTTTTTGTTTTCTTAACTTTCTTTTTTCTATTCTTTGGATAACCTTGGGCTGGGTATTTTAACCCAGCATCCATGTTTGAAGTAGCTACTTCACCCTCTTTAGAAATATTGAATTCTTCCAATATTTTTGAATAGTCCTCGTTGATAAAATAATTCATATCTTGCATTAAGATATCTTCATCTTCTTCAAGAATTTTATTTGCATCTTTTTCTTTTAACTTGGCATATCTCTCTAGAAGCCTTCTGCCTTTAGCCGCAAGTGCAGCGGCATCCTGAGCATTCTGAGGGACTGGCTCGCCCCAAGCGGCGGCAGACAATGCCAATCTAGTTGGTCTACCCTTTTCATCTTTCATAGGCCCAGATGGATTAGTAAAGAATCTTGTTAAGAAAGATCCTTTTCTTCTCATTTTTTCAGGAGTATTGGCTGGGCCTTTAACACCGGGCTTAAGGTTTGCGCCTTCTGTTTGCTTGAAGTGTCTCCTACCAGCGGCAGTAAGGCCTCCTTTTGGATCTTTCAAAGGCTGCTTCGCTGCTTTCAATACTTCTTCTAGAGCATATTCTAGATTGCCAAGTGTATCCATTTTAATAATATCTACTGTAGCAAGAGCATTAGCTGGATTATCTACCAAACTAAGCTCGCCAAGTCTATATTTCTTAATAATGTTAACAGGCTTGCCTCTGAACATACGAGTAGAGTCCATCTTCTTTTCAACAATAGACCCACCAATAGAAAAGGCACGAAGTGTGCCATCTAGAACTTTTTCCCAAGTATCTTGAGCGCCTTTTGAAATATAAGCCTCTACTTTAATAGCATTATATTCTTCGCCATCTTCGCTCTTCACTCTTATTGGCTCATATTTAATAGCTTTGCCAACAGCAATTGGGCTATGCATTTCTCTAATGTTGCCAGCCCAGTTTTCAAAAGCTTCAAGAGAAGCCTCAAAATCTACAACATCACCTGTTTTATCAATATTGTCTGCTGTTGCAATACCAACAACAATTCTTTCTTCTTTTTTTATAAAAGATATTGGAAAATCCAATGTGAAATTATTCATTATACACTCCATAATAATCTAATTGCAATAAAAAAACAAATTATCCTATTGCAAAGACTGACACGGTGATGTTCGCTGTGAGCACTTCCATTTGCGTATAATCACCGGGTATTTTTACATATGCACGCGTAGCTTGATTAGGCGTATGAGGAATATTTATACTATAAATATTATTTAATTTAATCGTAGCATCTAATGTTACATCAGTATTTAAAATATAAACACATGATGTATGATGATTAAAATTAATCACACCATTTAAACTAGTTATAGCAGTATTTGAATATACTAAAGATCCGTTCATTTTTCTCCTTATCCGACTGCAAACACAGAAAGAGTAACGCCTGCAGTAAGAATTTCAAAAGTCGTATAATCGCCGGGTATTTCATTATAAAAATGAGCCTCAACTTGACCATGGCCTATTCTTACAATATATTTTCCATTTAATTTAACATCAGCAAAATCTAGTGATTGACTCATAAAATATATTGAGTCGGTATGATGATTTAAACTCACCACACCATCAGCACTAGTCGCTGCTGGATTTGAATACACTAAAGTGCTTTCGCTCATTGATTGCCTCCATTGTTCTGGCCAGAATCTTGACTCTGGCCTCTTTCAGCTTGATCGCCATTTGCTACATTGTCAGAAGCCCCCGCTGGTGTGTCTACTCTCGCCTTCGGAGGAAATTCTGATTGATTATTAGAATTTCCAAACGGAGCGCCAGCACCTTCTTTCTTAATCTTTGTTGGGAATGGCAAAACATCGTCGCCATCAGTTCTTTCAGGGAATCCTAAATGACTTCTGACTTCATTAGGACTTACGACTTCTGTTCTCAAATATCTATCGTATATTCTTGACTGAATATCTTCATCAACAAGATCAATTCTCTTAAATCTTAAACATAAAAGATCAGTAAATTCTGCAACAATTCTGTTTATTCTTTTTTCTATAATGGCTTGATCTGGGCCAATTACTTGAGTCTTAAATGTCTTATCTGCGTCCCTAGACACAGCTAAATTAGCATTGTCATAAACGCCAACTTTTGGAGCCGGTACTCTGTTTGCTACTAGAATTTCATCCCTATTTGATTTTCTGTACTTATCAAACGAAGCATCTTGAATCCCAGCTTCTAGTTTTTCAAATTTAATATCAGCGTCAGAACCTATAGAAGCAGGAACTGGTATCACCAGTGTTCCATGGTTTCTTCCCTTAACTTCATTTCTAAAATAATTAATCAACTCTTGTTTTGATTTTGCACTTAACTTAGCGCCTTTAATAATTATTGCGTATCTAGGTATAGCTTTGTTTTCAAAATAATCAATATTATATTCTTTTGCAAACTTATCACCAATAATTGCTGCAGCAGCAGAAACTGCTGGAGATATACCATAGTATGTATTATTTGGTGAATACAGTTTGAAATGTATCATCTCATTAGGATTAGGATCATTATTGATTGGGTCAGGAGTTTCTTTATCCTGAAAGTTCCTAAAGAAAACAGCTTGGATCTTGTTGCTTCTAGCCATTTGAACAAATCCATCACGCTTTCTGCGAACACGAACAAGGACTGAGGGAACATGGCCGATATATCCAATTTCACCAGATACAGTTCTACCTATTTCAAGATATCCGTTTCCTGTGCATAGAACATCTAGCCAAACACGTACCATTGTTTCAATAAAAGTCTCTTCATCATTTAGATTTTCAAATATATCTTCTAATCTATCTTTTTCATCATGAAGAGATTTTCTTACTCTTGCCAGCTTTTCTTCATTATCTTGAGATTTCTCAATCTTTCTTCTGGCTTTTGTAGTTTCTACAAATTCAAATCCAAGACCAACAGTGTTCATAACTCTGGCATTAACAGCGGCATTTTGAATTGCGCTTTGATCAAAAAGACTAGCTAAATTCTCTTGATCGTATGGCGGATAAACAACATCAAATAATGAATATCCAACAATTTGCTCTGGATCTATATATTTAGTTCCAACACTATCTGGATTTCCAGTCATCTTCTTTTGAAGCGAATAATATTTACGCTTCATCTTGGGAGAAAGACTATTCAATTTAATATTGCTAAATGGATCAGATGATTCTAATTTAGAAATTATTTGATGATAAGTAAGTTCATCTATTTCAACGCCTTCAGAAATATCTTGATCATCTATATGAGTCAAAGTCATTTATTTCTCCTTAAATAAGTATCTAAAACATCTTCGTATGGATCTGGGGTATACCCAAGGCTAAGTCTCTCTTGCTGATCTTCTCTTTCGGAATCAGAAACTTTTCTAGCCCCCGGTATCCAAGCAGCATAGCCTTGATCATCACCAGTCCAATACTTAACAGCCTCAAGAACTTGAGCCTCTACTTTCTCATCATTTATAAATCCTTCTGCGCAAAGGACATTTTTATCAGCGTCCATAAGAGGAAGGCCATCTGGCATAATCCATAGACAGATGCCATATGCCCTTTCTGGTAGCCAGAGTTTCTTGTTCTTGATAATATCGTTGGTCATCTAAATAATCATACACGATTTTGCATTATAAACTTCTAATAAACACCAAAACCGTACCATTTTTGGTACGGTTTTGATGATTATCATATATTAATAGAACTATATATGTTTACTTTATGGGACAAGCGCCGCCTTCGCATTCAAGATTATCTAATGAAAGAGTATTTATATTATCAATAAAGTTTATATTAGATTTAATCTTATTCTTAATTCTTAAATACTCTGCTTCTGAAATCTTTTCATAGGGGGCCATTGCAAAGCCATGATCATTATGTAATAAGAATGAAACAGACTTTACATTATTTTTGTAATTCTTGCTCATCCATTCTTTTATTTCTGGCAGTTCTTCTTTTCTATAGTAAACAGTTACAGAAACATTGTTGTCTGCCCAGATTGTTTGGGCCTTTACAACCCATTCAAGCTGTTCAATAGCAGTTAATTCTTCTGCCAAAGTTGCATGATCTGGCGAAACACAAGGGAAAGAAACAACGCATATTGAATGATTTTCTTTTCCATCTATACCAATATCAAATTGAACATCATAACCCTTATTGCGACAATAGTTAACAAGAGGATCATTGCTACCCATTCTGATTCTTCTTATGTAATATTTTGCATATGCTGGGTGAATACCGGGAGTAACACCAGCAAGTAGGCTTAATGTACCACTTGGCTTTACAGTTGTAAGCTTAATAGATGGATTAATACCAAGGTGATTAGACCATTCAATATCAAATTCTCTCAAATGACCATATGAAGAATCAACCCAAGACAATTGCTCCTCAGTCGCTTGCAGCCAGCCAGTTATGCCCTGACCTAGCCTTCTATTTCTATAAATAACGTCTTGGCTTTTCTTATATGGATATGAAAGAGTTGTAATTGCTTTTTGTGTCTTATATAAAAGAATTGATATATCAATTAACTCTTCTTTTGAAGAAATATTTGGTAAGAAAATCTCAGCCAAGTTGCACGGTTCGCCATCTTCTAAACCAATTTCTCCACATGGATTTGTACCAATGACTTTACTGTCATTTACTTTTTCATTTAAACGACCAAATTTACGAATCAATGCTCTATTGATCAATCCATAAGGCTCTCCTGAACCGTCGTAG
>Ga0255167_1000229_pt1 | contig 23263 bp, 24 predicted proteins | sample Atl_Miss_RepA_8d_FD_183177 | JGI IMG/M metagenome (GOLD analysis project Ga0255167, IMG submission 183177) | Freshwater microbial communities from Altamaha River, Georgia, United States - Atl_Miss_RepA_8d | ecosystem: Environmental > Aquatic > Freshwater > River | place: USA: Georgia | collected... | reverse complement strand
CACGCTCATTGATGCGCTCGAACAGCAGGCCTACGACAAGAACGGCGACCCGGACAAGAGCGGCGGACATGATCACGTCAACGACGCGCTGGGCTATCTGGTCGCGTATCTGTTCGGCATCGCACGCGGCCCGGCCACGTTCGCCAAGATCGCCGGCCTCTGAATCGGCGGGTATCGACACCCGACTGAGCGCGGCAACGTAGCCGCATGACAGTCTCGACCACCCATACCCAATACAGCCGCTACGCTCTGGCGTGGCAGCGCTGCCGCGACGTCATCGCTGGACGGGATGCGCTGGTGAGACAAGCGCGCAGCCGCTACTACCAGAGCACGATTGACGGCAGGCCGCAGCTGTACGAGCAATACATCCGGCCGCTGTCGGGCCAGACGTCTGACGAGTACCTGAGCTACGTCGAGCGCGCCGCGTTCTACGGCGCCACCGGGCGCACGGTTGAAGCGCTGACCGGCCTCATCTTCGGCAAAGATCCGAGCTACGAACTGCCGAGCGCTATTGAAGGGTACGTGGAGGACATCACGCTGTCGGCGTGCAACCTCCGCGAGTTCGTCTCGCTGGTGGTCACTGAGGAAATCAGCGTCACCCGCGTAGGCGTGCTGGTGGACTACCCGGCCACGTCGCCGCAGGGCCTGAGCCGGGCCCAGGCCGAGGCGCTGAACCTTCGTCCGTTCCTGAAGATGTACCGTGGCGAGTCGATCATCAACTGGCGCACCACCACGGTGAACGGCGCCCAGGTGCTGACGCTGGTGGTGCTGGCCGAGGAAGTCGAGAAGCAGACGGGCGAGTTCACCACCGACATCGAGACGCAGTACCGCGTGCTGGATCTGACCCCCGAGGGCTACCGGCAGCGCGTTCTGGATCGTAGCGGCCAGTTGATCGGTGACGAGCTATATCCTCGGATGCGCGGCGAGCCGATGCGGTTCATCCCGTTCTCCGTCGTCGGCGGCTTCGACGTGCGCCGGCCGCTGCTGCTGGACCTGGTGGATACGAACATCGCGCACTACCGCAACAGCGCCGACTACGAGCACGGCCTGCACTTCGTCGGCCTGCCCACCCCCTACGTTGCCGGCGTGCAGCTGCAAGAAGGCCAGACGCTGACCATCGGCAGCAGCAGCGCGTGGGTATTCCCCGACCCGGCAGCCTCGGCGGCGTTCCTCGAGTTCAAGGGCGATGGCCTCAAGACTCTGGCCGATGCCATGACCGCCAAAGAGCAGCGCATGGCAGTGCTCGGCGCTCGGATGCTGGCCGACGAGAAGCGCAGCAGCGAGGCGCAGGGCACCGTCGAGATGCGCACCGCTGGTGAGCGGTCACTGCTGGCCGCCGCTGCGCGCGATGTGAGCGACACGATCCGCCGCTGTCTAAACTGGATGGCGGAATGGGTCGGCGCTCCGGCTGACGTGCAGTTCTCTCTGAACACCGACTACGGCGCGCACCGGCTCGACCCGACGATGCTGCGCGAGCTGGTGAGCGCGTACCAGGGCGGCGCTATCCCGCTGTCCACTCTTTTCGACAACCTGCAGCGGGGCGAGATCGTGCAGCCTGACGAGACTTTTGAGAGCTTCCAGGCGCAGATCGCCGACGCTGCCCCGTCCCTGACCACTCCGGTGCCCGTCAATGGCGCGTAGCCCCGTTCTGCCGCCCGTAGCGGGCGCATGGAGCTACATGAGCGGCATTGCCGGTACTGCGACCGTCCCGGCCGGCTTTCGCGTCCTACAGATCACCGCATCGGCCCCGGCGAGCGCTGCGGCGACGGTGACGATCAACGGCGGGCAGACGGTGACGGTGCCGCCCGGCAAAAACCTGACCATCGAGCCCAAGGGCAACGTGACGGCGCCGGTGATCCTGTTCGCCGGCACTGACGCCTATTTCATTGAGCTGGTGCGCTGATGGGCTACTCCGGAGGCGGCACAACGGGCGGCGGCGGTGCTGCTGCGATGACCCCGACGAAGGTGGCCAGCGGGGACAAGTTCACGGTGCCGGCGGATACGCAGGTGCTCTTCAGCGAAGAGATCGACCTTGAAGGCGACCTTGATCTTGATGGCGTACTGGTGGAGGTGAACTGATGTTCCACTGGCTCAAGCGCGCTGCATCCAGCATCGCAAATGCCTCACCCGGCAAGCTGCGGCTGTACGCCGACGCGGCCGACAACCTGTTCAAGACCCGCGACGAGGCCGGCGTCGTGCGCGTGCTCGGCGACGGCATCACGACGATCGCGCTGGTATCGACTGTCGGCCGCGTCAAGACCTACCGGATCACCCGGCAATCCGGCGAGACGTTCGATTACACCGTCACGGACGGTCAGGACGGCGCTGTCACGGCGTTCAACGGCCGCACCGGCAACATCACGCCGCAGCAGGCGGATTACGATGGGTTCTTTCTGACGCAAGCCGAGGGCGATGCGGCCTATCAGCCGCTCGACTCTGACCTGAGCGCGATTGCCGCGCTGGCGACGACGCCATACGGCCGCAACCAACTCACCTACGCTGGATCGGCAGCGGCAACGGCTGCGCTCGACCTTGCTACTTCAACGCTCAAGGGCCTCTTCTCGCCTTCGCAGTTTTCGATCTTCGCCGGCTTCTTCGGGCAGTCGATCTACTTCGTCACCGGCCTCGTTGACGGCTCGGACGGCGCGACGGTTTCGGGCGCCCAGGCCACGGCGAACCGGCAGGCGATTCAGGCGCAGATCGACGCGGCATCGTCAGCCGTGAGCAAGAAGCCGGGCGGCATCGTCATGCTGCCACCGGGCACGTTCCACATCGACACAACGCTGACCATCTCGACCAGCGCCGTTGTCCTGGCCGGCTCCGGAGGTCTGTCCAACACCGACATCGGCAGCCAGACCGGGCGTGGTACAACCCTGTTCTGGAACAGCGGCGTATCGGCTGCCGGCGTGGCAATGGTCGATGTCATCTCGCCGACCGGCTCCAGCAATCCGGCTGTGAAGCGGGCCGGCGTGCGCGACCTTTCGCTGCAATGTGCAGGCGGCGCGGACATCGGCTTGCGCGTGCGCTCGATCCACTTCGGGCGCTTCGAGAATCTCTACATCGTCAATCCGCAGTCGATCGCGATGCTGACCGAGTGCCTTGTTACCGGCACGCAACTTGGCGAAGCAGCGGACGTTACAAAGTCCACGTTCGACAACATCAGTGTCCGCCTTCTGGAAAGCCCAGCAACCGCGCGAGGCTTCGTTCTGGATGGCGCCAGCAACGCGAACACCAGCAACTCGACCTTCCGCAATCTGGCCGCGCTTTGCACCGCTCAGCAGATCGCGCTGGACGTGCGCAACACGGACTCCAATTCGTTCTACGACATCCGCATCAACCAGACCGCCAGCGGCACCGTGCAACCGGTTCGCATCCGTGGCGGCTCTGCAGTCGGCCTCGAAGCGCGCGGCAACGTGTTCTTCTACCTCGCCGCTGGCGGATCGTCGGCCGGCACGCGAGGCGTCTACAGCGAAGGCACGGAGATCGGTGGCGTCACCGCTCCGGCGAAGAACAACGCGATCTTCGGCTACAGCATCGAAAACGGCGAGCCGTTCCCGGTCATCGGCACCGGCTCGACCCTGCGGGTGGAGCCTGTCGGCGGCACGTCCCTGCTTCAGTTCAACGACGCGTACAAGGCCGTTGGCACGGCTGTCACGGCAGCCACCGACACGGACCTTGTCAGCGTCATCGTCAACGGCAACGCGGCGCAGCCGGGCACGACGTTCACCTTCTCAGAGCGGGTGCTTGAAACCAACGGCACCACGGCCAGCACGCTGAATCTCTATCTGAAGGTGAACGGCACCAAAGTGCTGACGGCGGCAATTGCGCTGGGTACAGCGGCGCAGACAAACCGGCCTGTTCGATTCGACGGCGAGATCGTGTTCAAGAGCATCGGCGCGACCGGCAGCTATCTGGCCGTTGCGGAGTCGTCGCTCAACTCGGCGGCTGGCGCGACCATCAGCACCGCTGCCGCTGGCACGGCGATCAACACCACGGCTGCAGTGACGCTGACCCTCGGCGTCGCTCTATCCGCCACAGTGGCCGGTGTCAGTTATACGCCACTGACCGCGCACATCACAAAAGCCGTGTGACGTGGAGAGCGTCTCCGACCAACTCGCCAACCTCGCCGTCATCCGCCAGCTACTGCTGCAGCGGGTAGCGGCTGGCGAGTCGGCCAAGCTGGCCGCCCTGCTGTCCGACATCGCCGACGAACTGGAGCGCAAACTCGCAGGCCCGCCGCTGACCGAATACGGCGGGCGCCGGCTGAATCAAGCCATCCGCGAACTGCGCGAGGTGGTGAGCATCCCGGCACCGGACCTGTCCGAACTGGCTGAGATCGAAGCGACGTGGGCCGCCAGCACGCTGACGACCATCGCCATCGACGCAGCCCTGCCGACCGCTGCGGTGCTGACCAGCATCGCCGAGTCATCGCTGGTGCAAGGTGCGACGATCAAGACCTGGTTTCAGCGGCTCGAAGAATCGACGCAGTTTGAGATCGAGCGCGCCGTCCGGCTCGGCGTCGCCACCGGTGAGACAAACCAGCAGATCGCCCGGCGCATCCTCGGCATCCGGTCAGATGGTGAGCGCGGGCCGGAAGTCATGAAGCGGGCCCGGCGTGACGCGGAGAGCATCACCCGGACCGCAGTGCAGACCATCGCCAACGATGCGCGGCTGGCGACGTATGAGGCCAATGCCGACGTGCTCGACGGCGTTCAGCAAGTCAGCACGCTGGACGGCCGAACGTCCGACATTTGCATCGCATGCAGCGGCAAGGTGTGGACCCTGCCCGACTACAAGCCGAAGGGCCACAAGATCCCGTGGAACGGTGGCACGCCCCGCCACTGGCGCTGCCGCAGCACCACTGTCCCGGTCACGAAGAGCTTCCGAGAACTCGGCATCGACCTTGACGAACTGCCGCCCGGCACGCGGGCCAGCATGTATGGCCCCGTCGCTCAAGACCTGTCGTTCGACGACTTCCTGCGCTCGCAGCCGCCCGACTTCGCCGACGAGATGCTCGGCAAAGGCCGCGCCGAACTGTGGCGCTCCGGCCGCATCACGCTCGCCCAACTGCTCGACGCACGCGGCAATCCGCTGACGCTGGCCGAACTGCGGAAACGCACGGTATCGAGCCGCTGAATCCTCGTGGTGACATAGGCGCAGCCGGTAGAGCCGGCGCCTATTCAGGGCTGAGCCCGCACCTGTCCAGAGGACTACATGACACCCGAAGAACTGCAAACCAAGCTCGACGAGCTGAGCAAGTCGAACGAAGCGCTTGCCGCCAAGAATCGCGAACTGCTCTCCGAAGTGAAGACGTACAAGGCGAAAGCCAAGGGCGCCGACATTGACCCGGAGGAGTACGCAAAGCTGCAGACCGAAGTGGAAGATCTGCGCGCTGCGCTCGACAAGACGAGCAAGGCCAGCAAGATCGAAACCGAGAAGCTGCAGAAGGTGCTGGCGGAAAAGGACGGCGCGCTCCAGTCGATTCTGATCGACGGCGGGCTGACCGAAGCGATGGTCAAAGCAGGCGTGCGGCCTGAATTGATGCCGGCTGTGAAGGCGCTGTTGCGCTCGAAGGCGGCGATCAAGGCAGACGGCGGCGCGTATCAGGCTGTCATGGGCGACAAGGCGATTGCCGAGGCGGTGGCCGAGTGGGCCACGTCTGACGAGGGCAAGCACTTCGTCGCGGCACCGGCCAACAACGGCGGCGGCGCGCTTGGCGCTGGCAGCGGTGGCGGGCGGGCAAAGCGATTCAGCGAAATGACCACCGAGGAGCGCACCGCGCTCTATCGGACCGATCCCAAAGCATACGAAGCCGCCAAGAACAGCGGCTAAAGGAAAAACACCATGGCACTTGTACAGCTCTCCGACATCGTCGAACCGCGCGTATTCCTCGACTATCAGTCGGTCAACACGAAGGAAAAGACCGCGTTCTGGGACTCCGGCATCGTCGTCAGCAACCCGCTGCTCGTCCAGAAGGCGAACTCGGGCGGCAAGATCGTCGATGTGCCGTTCTGGAAGGATCTGGCGAACGTCGAAGCCAACGTCAGCAATGACAACCCGGCCAGCGTCGCCAACCCGCAGAAGATCGGCACCGGCGACCAGATCGCCCGCATCCACTACCTGAACCAGGCATGGTCGGCTGCTGACCTGGCGTCGGAAGTCGCCGGCAGCAACGCGCTGGGCCGCATCCGCGAGCGCGTGGACGCCTACTGGACCCGCCAGTGGCAGCGCCGCCTGATTGCGATGCTGCGCGGCATCCAGGCCAACAACGTCGCGTCGTTCAGCGGCGACATGGTGCGCGATGTCTCGACCGATGCGGTCGGTGCGCCGTCGGCTGCTGAACTGTTCAGCCGCACCAACTTCACGTCGGCCGCGTTCACGCTGGGCGATGCGTTCGAGGACACCGGCGTCATCGCCGTCCACAGCGTCGTCTACAAGCGCATGGTGGACAACGACGACATCGACTTCATCGCCGACTCGCAGGGCCGGATGGTGATCCCGACGTTCCTCGGCAAGCGCATCGTCGTCGATGACGGCCTGCCGGCCATCGCGGGCACCAACCGCATCCGCTACACGTCGATCCTGTTCGGCGCGGGCGCCATCGGTCACGGTGAGGGCACGCCGGCGGTTCCGGTCGAAGTGAACCGCGAGCCGGGTCAGGGCAATGGCGGCGGCGTCGAGTTGCTGTACAGCCGCATGACGTGGCTGACGCATCCGATGGGCTTCGCGTTCCAGTCGGCTTCGGTCGCTGGCGTGTCGCCGACCATCGCGGAACTGGCGCTGGCAGCGAACTGGACCCGCGTGGTGGACGAGCGCAAGCAGGTCCCGATCGCGTTCCTCGTCACCAACGGCTAAGGCCACGGGGCGGCCACTGTGCCGCCCCTTTTTATGGAGCACGCAATGTCCGAAGAACAGACCCCCGAGCCGGTCATGAATCAGTACGGCGTACCGGTCGATGAGCCGCTGACGCTCGACCAGGTGCAGAAGATGATCCGCGAGCGTGAGCGCGCGCTGATCGAAGCCGGCGAGCCGGTGCAGCCTGCCGATCCGCCGAAGGTCAGCCGCAAGCAGCGCGTCGTCTATCCGGTCGCTGAATGAACATCAGCGCCCCCCGCAAGCGTCGCAAGCGCCGCGCAGCACGGCAGGCGTAGCCCGTGGCCTTCGTCTCGACTCCGGGCGCTGCAGACGCCAACAGCCTGACGTCAGTGGAGTACGCCGACGCGTACTTCGCTGAGCGGGCGAACGCGACCTGGGCGGCGCTGACGCTGGCAGACAAGCAGTCGGCGCTGATCCTCGGCACCGACTACCTCGTAGCGACCTACGAAGGCACTTGGACCGGTGAGCGAGCCAGCGGCACTCAGGCGCTGCCGTGGCCGCGTCGCGAGGTCTACAGCGACGGCTATGCCTTGCCATCCGACACCATCCCCGGACGGCTGCAGATGGCCACAGCGGAGGCCGCATTGCGGTCGCGTTCTGGCGCACTGATCGAAGACCAAGGGCAGCGCGTCATCCGCGAGAAGTTGGACGTGCTGGAGACGGAGTACGCCGAGACGAGCGACCCGACGAAGCGCTATCCGCTGGTTTCGGCACTGGTGGCCCCGCTGCTGCGCATCAGCGTCGGCGGTGGTGGCTTCGTGGCGGCTCGACTGGTTCGCGTGTGAGCCGAGAGGCCGACAGCGCGCAGCGGATCTTGGCGAAGGCCGGCGAGCCGGTCATCGTCATGTCAGCACTTGAGCAGGTGCAGGCGTTCGATCCGATCACCGGCGATCCGATCACGCAGGCCGAGCGCCAGCAGTACCTCGCCAAAGGCTATTTGGGCCGCTATCGGCTCGCTGACGTGGACGGCAGCAACGTCATGTCCACCGATGGCCGGCTGATCTTGCCGCAGATGCCAGTGCGTCCCCAGCGCGGCTGGTACGTCAAAGCCGGCACCGCGCCGATGGACGACTGGTACGAGTATTTCTACAACATGTTCAGCAGCGACGTGGCCCGCATCATGGACGTGATGCCGATCCGCAAGGCCGGGCTGGACATCATCTACATCTGCCAGTTGCGGGCGAACTAATGAACGCCGTCATCGCGTCGATCCTCGCCACGCGGCTTGCAACGCTCGGGTACGACATCGAAGCCGAGAATGCGCGCTTCGTGCCCACGGCCGGCAAGCTCTACCTGCGCGAGCAGTTGCTGAGCGACGCCACACAGCATCGACAGCTCGCAGGCGGTGCGCGCAACAACGGCGCAGGCCTGTATCAGATCACCGTGATGGCACCGCGCGACGAATCCCGGATGCCGGCCCGAATGGCCGCTGACGCCATCTGCGCTGCATTCCCACCAGGCTGGCGCGGCAGCAAGTCGGGCGTCACTGTCGCCGTGCGCGAAGTCACCGTCGGGCCGTCCATGCTGATGGGCGACCGGTTCGGCCTCGTCATCACCATCGCCTGGATCGCGGTGTGACGTTCGAAGCCGACCTGCGCCGATTCGCACGCAATGCCGGCGACAAGGGCGACGCGCTGACGCGCAAGCTCTGCCTTGAGGTCACCAAGCGCGTGGTGATGCGCACGCCAGTGGATACCGGCCGCCTGCGGGCGAACTGGCAGGCCACGTTGAACATCCCCGCCGCTGGTGAGATCACGCTGACCGATCCAAGCGGCAGCAGCACCATCAGCAAAGCCAGCGCCGTGGCGCAGCGGGCACCGGGCAACGTGTTCTGGCTCGTGAACAACCTGCCCTACGCGCAGGTGGCCGAATACGGTCTGTGGGGAACGGGTGACGGCGCCACCAACAAGACCACGCGCGACGGCTACAGCGTGCAGGCTCCCTACGGCATGGTTCGCGTCACGCTCGACGAGATCAAGCTCTCCATTTGACGAGTATCGACGCTATTGCGGCGGCTCTAACGTTTATGTAGCCCCGGCATCCGCCAGTGGGCTTCGTACTCACTTAGGAGCCTCACCATGGCATTGATTCCCGCAACGCTGCTGACGGGCGTTGGCAACAACACCGTCAACACTCTGACGATGACCGCGTCGGACACCTTCACCTTTGATCCGTCCAAGGGTCAGATCCTCGTTCTGCGCAACGGCACTGCCGGCGCGCTGACCGTGAACATCCGTGGCAACGCGGCGACGACCGTCCCCGTTCCCGGCATCGGCAACGTCGATGTCAGCGGTGGCTTCTCGACCGGCGCCATCGCCGCGAACGGCCACATCGCAATCGTGTTGAACACCATCTCGCAGTACCTCGCCGGCACGACTGTCACGGTCACGGGCGGCACGGGTATCAGCGCGAACCTCTACCAGTCCGTCGCCTAATAGGAGCGCGATCACATGGCAAACCAGGCAATCGCTTCCGTTGGCACCACCGTGTCGGTCAGCAACACCATCCCGGCGAACCTCAACGCGGCTGGCTACGCGGCGCTGACGTACACCCTCGTCGGTGAAGCGTCGGAAATGCCCGAGTTCGGCGGCGAGCAGGCGCTCGTCACGTTCACCCCGCTGCAGACCGGCATCGTCGAAAAGCGCGGCGGCTCGATCGACTACGGCGAAGTGACGCTGCCGCTGGCGCTGAGCCGCACCGACGCGGGCCAGTTGATCCTCGAAAACAAGGCGAACCAGGCCATCGGCACCGACAAGCGCGTCACCGTGCGCGTCACGTTGCCGGACACGACGAACTTCTACTTCGTCGCCCAGGTTCGCAGCTTCAAGCAGATGGTGGGTGGCGTTGATGCCATCACGATGGCCAACACCATCCTGGCCCTGACCAGCCCGGTCGTTAAGACCTAACACGGGCGCAACAAACAGTCGGGATAGCTCGCGCGAGTGACAAGAGGACTCATCCACCTCTTCCCGTCTGTCCTTGGATGCCTACTGATGAAGGAACGAACACATGAAGCTCTCTGAACTCAAGATTCGCAAAGCCGACAGCGGCGCCGTGCTGAAGCTGCGCCACCCGCGCACCGAAGAAGTGATTCCCGGCATGACGCTGACGCTGTTGGGCAAGGATTCCAAGGTGCTGCGCGCGATCCAGTTGGACCGCACGCAGGCCGCGTTGAACCGGATGCAGCGCCGTGGTGCTGTCGATCCGGTGGCTGCCGAGATCATCGACCAAGCCACTGACGATCTGGTCGCGCTGACCATCGGCTGGGAAGGCTTCACCGATGACGACGGCGCGCTGATGCCCTTCTCCAAGGACGCCATCAAGAAGATCTACAACGACCCGGAGTTGTCGTGGATCAAGGAGCAGGCGGAGAAGTTCATCAACGACCGGGCCAACTTTTTTTGATGCCCTGCGGGATCGCATGACGCTGTTTGTCCGGCATAGCGCGTGGCTCGACACGGTGCCGGACAAGCAGAGCAAGGCGAGACGCGAGACAAGGTCCACTCAGATGCCGCCGTTGGATGGCGGTGAGCATCTGGTGGGGCTGCTGTTCGAGATTGGACCGGTGACGCCGGGCGCGATGGGTGCGATGGCACCGATCAGCGATCAGGACCTGCGGGCGTGGCAGTTGAATCAGGGCGTAAAGCTCACGCCGTGGGAATGCAGGACGTTGCGGGAATTGTCGCGCGCGTACTGCGGGCAGTTGGCGGAGTCGCGGGACGTTCACTGTCCACCGCCATGGATTCCGCCTGTTGTGGATTCGCCCGAGCGGCGCGCAGTAGTGGCGAGCGGGTTCGAGAAATGGGCCGCGCTGTTGAATCAGCAGCGCGGTGTAACGGCTGACGTGCAGCAGAAGGAGTGAGATGGACGCCAGCTTACGCATCAAGGTAGACGCCACCAGCCTTGCCGGTGCGCGTGACGAACTGGGCCGATTCGTCGGCGCAGGCCGAGATGCGGAGCGGCAACTCACCGGATCGGCTGACCGCATCGGCCGGTCATTCTCGGGCCTCAAGTCGGCATTGGGCGCATCGCTCGGCGGCATTGGCGTGGCCGCCATCGTCACGCAACTGGCGAAGATCAACGACGAATACGCCGGCATCAATGCGCGGCTGCAGTTGGTCAGCAAGAGCAACGATGAGCTGATCCGGTCGCAGCGCGAACTGTTCGAAGTGGCGCAGCGCACCGGTTCGCAGTTCGCCTCCGTAGCCAGCCTCTACACGCGAGTGGCGCGCAACGCGGATGCGCTGGGCCTGTCGCAGGCCAAACTGCTGCAGTTCACCGAAGCGACCAATCAGGCCATGCAGGTGAGCGGCGCGGCCACGTCGGAGGCGGCAGCGGGCACGCAGCAGCTTGCGCAAGCGCTTGCGTCGGGCGTGCTTCGCGGTGACGAGTTCAACTCGATCATGGAGAACACGCCGCGCGTGGCTCAGGCCATCGCTGACGGCCTCGGGCTGCCTGTAGGCGCACTTCGCGCGCTGGCCGAACAGGGCAAGTTGACGGCGGACATTGTCACGCAGGCGATCCTGTCGCAGAGCGCGGTGATCAATCGCGAGTTCCAGTCGATCCCCGACACCATCGGCCGCGCACTGACGCGGATTGAGAACGACCTGAAGCGCACCGTCGGCAGCGCCGATATGCAGCCGCTAGTGAAGTCGCTGAACGACCTGCGCGACACGCTGAACGATCCGGCCGTTGTGAAGGGCATCACCACGATTTCCACCTCCATCACGACCCTGGCCGGCTGGGCTATCAAGGCCGCTGCCGGTATCGGATCGCTGGTCACCGAAGCCGCCGAAGTGGCCGCGTTCCTGAGTCTCGATTCTGCCAGCCGGTCGATGATCCGGACGGCTGAGGCAGCGGAAAGAGTGGGAGCAGCAGTAGCTGCGCCGCTGGCCGAGATTGAGCGCCTGAGCGGCGTAACCGCTACGGCCTTCGACACCCTGCCGAACTACGTCGAGCAGAACGTCGTCGTTCCGTTCCGGCGTGCTGGCGATGCCGCTGCGCGGCTCGGCAGTCAGACCGACGAAGCCCTTGCCAAGGCGAACCAAGCCGCCACCCAGAATCTGGCGGTGATGCGGCGCGTGTTCGAACTGACGCAGCAAGGCGTCGCAGCGGACATCGCCGCCTATCAGGCCAAGGCCGAAGCCGACGGCATCAACCGCAAGACCATCGAATCGACCATCGCGCTGATGAAGGCGACGAAGGCTTACCAAGACGCTCAGACGGCGGCGACCGATGCCGCGCGCAAGTACCGCGAGGAACAGGAGCGTATCGCCGAAGCCCTGCGCAAGTTCCGCGACGAGCAAGAGAAGCGCGCCGACGCGCTGGATAATGAGCTGGGCAGCGTGCGCGATCAGGTGGCGCAGCAGCAGCGGCTGAACGAACTGCTGAACCAGGGCCTGTCGATTGGCGACGCCAAGGCGCGCGTGGCCATCGAGTTCGCCGAGATTCAGAGCAACGAGCTGAACACGATGCGGGAGCTGCTGAACGCCGAGCAGGCCCGCACGGATGCCATTGTTGCCGGGCGTGATGCGGTTGCCGAGCGCGCCAAGCGCATCGTCGAAGAGCATCGCCGGGCAGCGGACGAGATCAACCGACTGCTGACCGACAGCATCCTGCGCGGATTCGAGAGCGGCAAGAGCTTTGCCGAGAACTTCCGCGACACGCTGCGCAACATGTTCAGCACGTTGGTACTGCGGCCGATCATTGAGCCTTTGGTGGCTCCGGTCTCAATCGCCATCCAGTCAGGACTGTCGCAAATTGCATCGACGGCAGGCGGCACCGCCATCGGCGGCGCAGCAGGTGGCGCCATTGGCGGCGCTGGCAGCGGGCTCATCGCGGGCGGACTGATGGCTGGCGGAGGCGTCGGAGCATCTGCATTGGCAGGCGGCGGCGCTGCATTGGGCGGCGGCGGCTTCATGGTCGGCAGCACGGTCTATGGCGCCAATGGCGCGATGGTCGGCAGCGGGTTCGGGGCACAGGCCGGCTTCGTCGGTGGCGCGGCTTTGGGTGCTGGATTGATCGGCTACGGCGTCGGCTCGCTTCTCGAAGGGCACAGCTACTTTGGCAACGGCACGGCCGAAAAGGTCGGCGGCGGTGCTGCTGCTGGCGCCGCTATCGGTTCGGTCATCCCCGGCGTCGGCACCGTCATCGGAGGCATCGCCGGCGCCGTCGTCGGCGGATTGTCGGCAGCTATTACAGGCCGCTGGACAACCAAGGCTAAAGAGCTATCGCTCATCATCGCCGATGGTCTGGTTGATGTGACTTCCATCGAACGGCAGAAAAAGAAGCGGCTGGGACCGGACAAGAGCCGCACCATCACCGAAGACCTCGCGGACGCCGACAGCCTGCTGTCGCAGCAGTTCGGCATGGTCTTCGAAGCCGTGAAAGTCGGATCGGCGCAGCTTGGGCTGTCGGTCGGCGCATTCACGTTTGAGGTCAAGGAGTCCATCAAGGGACTCGATCCATCTGAACTTCAGGACAAGATCGGCGAGATCTTCAACACTGCGACCGATGCGCTGGTCACGCAGGTGATCCCCGGCATCGAGGCGTACCAAGCCGAAAACGAGAAACTGTCGCAGACGTTCGTACGCGTGGTGAACGAGACGGCCGCAGTCCGCGACGCCCTCGACACCATCGCTGGCAGCACGCGCATCGCAGCCGGCCTGATCGGCGTGGATCTGGCGCAGTCGCTGGTCGACGCGGCTGGCGGCGCGCAGGCGCTGCTGTCCAACCTGAGCTCGTTCCAGCAGGGCTTCCTGTCCGAGTCCGAGCGCAACGCATCGCTGGCCGCCAAGGTGCAGGCTGAACTGGCCAAGCTCGGGCAGACCATGCCGCAGACGCGTGAGCAGTTCGCCGCGCTGGTGCGCTCCATCGAAGTCACCGACGACGCATCCGCCGAGCTTTACACCGGTCTGATCGCCCTGTCGCCGGCACTGGCCACGCTGTTTGACGCGACCGACAAAGCCGCGCTCGACGCAGCCAACGCCGCGCAGCAGATGCAGGAGGCAGCGGACCGCTTCGCCGCTGCGATCCTGTCCACCCGCGACGGCATCCTGCGCGCGATGGTCGGCCTGCAGGGCGGCAGCGTGGCGCGCTTCGACGTGCTGGCGCTGAGCCGGCAGGTACTCAAGGCCACGACCGCCGACGGCTTGCTGGCATTGATCGGGCCGCTACAGCAGGCGCTGGAAGGCCAGTTCAACGAGGCGGTGCAGAACGTCACCGACACGACCAACGCCAGCGTGCAGGCGCTGGAGGCGCGTCGCAGTGCCCTCGAAGACGAGATGGCGACCTATGAGCGGCTGCAGGGCATGGCGCGCGACCTGCGCGACTACGTGCGCGGCATCCGGCTCAACGACGCCTTCAATCCGTCGCAGCAGCTCATCGCCAACCAGCAGGAGCTGTTCCGCACGGCGAACCTGGCGCGCACCGGCAACGAAGACGCCGTTCGCAACCTGCCGGCCATCGCCGACCGCGTGCTGTCGGTGGGCGCCAATGCGCTGCGCACGCGCGAAGACTTCGCTCGGCTGCAGGCCAGCGTGTCGCGCGTCGTCGGTGGCGTGGCCGGTGCGCTGGAGCAGACGAAGAGCCCCGAGCAGGCGATCGCCAGCATCGACAAGCAGATCGCCGACCTCAACGCGTCGGCACTGCAGCAGATCGAGACGCTCAAGGCCGGCTTCGGCTCGCAGTTGGCGGTCCTGCTTTCGGCGGTGGACCGGATCGACCGGCTTGGCAACGGCGCGACGAGTGCCGACATTGCGGCGGTGGGCCTCGCCATCGTCGGCGGCGTGGTGCCGCCCCTTTCGACCGTCAACGGCAGCGTGAACGGCCTGCAGGCCCCGCTGATCGACCTCAGCGGCGGCATCGATGGCACGACGCAGGCTGTCGCCGGCTTGGAGCAGCCGATTGCCGACGTGAGCCTGAGCATCCTCAGCACGACGGCGATCCTGCGCGCGAACACCAACGCGACGCTCTCCATTGTCTCAACCCTGTTGGGCACCTCGGCGCAGATCATCAGCGCCATCAACGGCACGGACCCGATTGCGGCCATCAACGCGTCGATCAAGTCGAGCGGCGACGCGCTGAACATCATCAACAACTCGATCCAGTCCGGCACCGGCGCGACTCGCAACGTCCGCGACGGTGTGGATCTGGTCAACGCCAGCACCTTGGCCGGTACGCAGGCCATCAACACCGTCCGCGCATCCAGCGACGCGGTGCGCACCACCCTGCTGACCGGCAACGGGATCAACGACCGCGTGCGCGAGGGCGTGTTCGGCGCCGTGGCCAGCATTGACCTGGTCAAGTCAGCGTCGGATCTGGTCGCGGCCAACGTGCGCGGCGGCAATGCGCTGCTGGATCAAGTACGCAGTGGCGTGTTCGGCAACACCGCGAGCATCGACTTGGTGCGGGCTGCTGCTGACCTCACCACCGGCTCCGTGCGTGCGGGCACGTCGAGCCTGTTCGGCGGCTTGGAAGATGTCCGAGGCTCGACGGACACGGTCGGCGACCGCGTGCGGTTGGGCAACGAGCGGCTGGGCACGATCCGCATGGCGACGACGGACGTGGTCCGGAACGTCGGCGACAGCAATGGGTTCCTCGACCGCATCCGCTTCGGCGTGCTGAACACCGTCGGCGCCTTGGGCGACGTGGATCGGTCAACCGACTCCGTTGCAGACCGAGTCCGGATCGCCAACGAGCGGCTGGGCGCCGTTCGCATTGCCACCTCCGACGTTGGGCGCGGCGTCAACGGCAGCAACGCTCTGCTGGACGGCGTCCGGTTCGGCGTAGCCAACACCGTCAGCGGGATCGGACAAGTGCGCAGCGCGACCGACGGCGTCACGGACCGCGTCCGCATCAGCAATGAGCGCCTCGGCACGCTGCGGCTTGCAACCGTCGGCGTGTCGCAGACCGTGCGCAACACCACCGACGCCGTGCAGGCCACGACGACGGGCGTCTACGCCATCAAGCAGGCCACCGACATCAACACCGATGCCACCCGCATCGGCAACACGCTGACGGACCGGGTCAAGGCCGAGATCGGCGGCACCACCTCGGCTGTCGATGCGGTGCGCGGCTCGACGCAGCAGGTTCGCTCCACGGTCAGCACCGGCAACAGCTATCTGGACCTGCTGTCGGGTATCACCAACCAAGCCGCCGACTACCAAGAAGCGACGGCCGGGTACACGCGCACCAGCAACATCAACGAAGCGCAGATGGCGCAGCTGCTGGCGAGCGTGCAGACGCTGACGCAGGCGTCGCTGATTCAGCTGCAGTTCGTCGCCTTCAAGTCGCTCAAGGACGCGCAGCAGCAGGTGCTGAACTCGGAGAACATCAGCCGCAGCAACCTCGCTTCGCTGACGGCTGACACTCAGGCGCGCATCTACACCACCGTCGCCAACTCGCCGACGACGATCATCACCGACTACCCCGGCCGATCCGAAGCCGATCTTGAGAATCGACTGGCCAGCATCATCGGCGTGCCGGTCGGCAACGTGCAGTCGCTGAGCCGTAATGACGTGACGGACATCCTGAACTACATGGCCGTCCCCGCATTTGCCAAGGGCGGCGCGTTCACCAACGGCGTCGTCGATCAGCCGACGATGTTCAACATGGGGCTCATGGGTGAAGCCGGGCCCGAAGCCATCATGCCGCTGCAGCGCATGGGCGACGGTTCGCTTGGCGTTCGCGCGCAGATGCAGAGCTACAACGCGCCGACGGCGCAGTCGGCTGACAGTGAGGCCCTGGCCGAAGAACTGCGGCAGCTGCGAGCGGAGATGAAAGCCGCCCTGTTCGCCATCGCCAAGAGCACCGGCCGCACCTCCGACTATCTGCGCCGTTGGGACAACGGAGACGGCATGAACGTACACATCACCCAGGACGCCGACGAAGCCATCGACGTGAGGGCGGTCGCATGATCCTCGTCCCACCCGTCGAGATCAGCGGCAGCAAGATCCAATCGACCAATGCGCCGCTGTCAGACTTCCCGGCCTACAACAATGCCACGGCCTACGCTGTCGGCGCTCTGGTGACGTTCGGCAACCGCGACTATGAGGCGCTGGTGGCGACGACTGGCGTGGCACCGAACACCGATCCGCTGACGTGGCTCGACTTGGGCGCGTCCAACCGCTTCAAGATGTTCGACGGCAAGTTCACGGGCGCGACCTCCGCACCGGGCACGCTCGACGTGACCATCAACCCCGGCGAGGTCATCAACGGGCTCTCGCTGTTCGGCTTGGTCGGCACAACGCTGCAGATCATCGTCACCGATCCCGTCGAGGGCGTGGTCTACAACCGCACCGTACTGCTGCAGGACAACAGCAGCATCACGAACTACTACGCCTATTTCTTCGACCCCATCGTTCAGCGCAGCGACCTGTCGATGCTGGACCTGCCGAACTATCGCACCGCCACGATCCGACTGATCGTCAATGCGGGCAGCGGTACGGCGTCCATCGGCGAACTGGTCGTCGGCCGGCAAGCGCGGATCGGCACGGCGCTCTATGGCACATCGGCCGGGATCATCGACTACAGCCGCAAGGAGCGCGACGAGTTCGGCAACCCGATCATCGTCGAGCGGGCATTCAGCAAGCGCAGCGACTACGACGTCGCTGTCGAAACGGCTTCGGTGGCGTCGGCTCAGTCCCTTCTGGCCCGGTATCGGGCGCGCCCCGTGGTCTATATCGGCGACCCGGCGCGGCCCGAAACCGTCGTCTATGGATTCTTCCGCCAGTTCAATATCGTTTTGTCATCACCCGCCATTTCCGACTGCACGATTGAAGTCGAAGGGATCGTATGACCGCTCCAGCCATTCCCGCATTGCCGTCCCCGCCATCGCGTGCGGATGACCCGACCAACTTCTCGAACAAGGCGGACGCCTTCCTCGGCGCACTGCCGACGTGGAGCGCGGCGCTGCAGACGCTCGGCAACTTCGTTGAGACGGAATCCAACCAGGCCGAGACGGCGCGCACCGGCGCGCAGACTGCGCAGACGGCAGCGGCTGGATCGGCAACGGCTGCGGCAGCATCGGCCACATCGGCGTCCAATTCCGCCACCGCTGCAGCGGCATCAGCCACCACCGCGCAGGCAGCGCAGACGGCCGTCGCCGGCAGCGCTTCGACGGCGAGCTTGAACGCCACGGCTGCCATCACCGCACGCAATGCGGCAGATGCCTCGGCAGCCAGCGCAGCGGCATCGCTTGCAGCGACTCTGACCGCAGCCGGCCTATCCGGTGCGCGTGCATTCGCCACCTTCGCACTGGCCAACGCATCGCTCGGATCGCTGACCGTCAATCAGGTGGTGTTCGTCGCCACGGATGAGACGCTCGGCAACGTCGGGACGTACTACCAATACAACGGCACCGCGCTGGTGTTCCTGCGCGCTCAGGAGTTCTACACCTCGCCGAGTGCTGCGGTTCCATCTGACTCCACCGCCAACGTGCTGACCAAGCTGCTGGTCGCTGTCGGCTTGATCCCGGCAGCCGCGCCCACCGCTAATTTCGAGTTCTAAGCCATGCCCAAGACCATCACGGATTTGACGTTCACGCGCGGCACCGGTGCGACTCGATTCAACGAGTTCGGCAACCTCGTCGGCGTGGACTTCTCGACCACGTCGCTGACCATCGGCACCGGGCCGCAGACGTTCACGCTGCTGGCAACAGGGGACCGAGACTGGTCGCCGGGTCAGGGCGTCATCGCAGTGGCGCAGGCCGGTGCGACGGGCAGCATGACGGGCACGGTGACGAGCTACAACCCGACGACGCAGGTGCTGGTCATCAACGTGGCGAGCGTCACCGGCAGCGGTACGGGCACGGACTGGCGAATCGGGTCGCTGGACCTGCGGCGGACGTTTGATCCGGTGACGGGGCGCGCTCTGGGCTTTGTCAGCGAGTCACAGCGGACGAACAGTATCCGTAACAACACAGCGCGCGGCGCAGTTGCAGGCACGCCGGGGACGGTGCCAACCAACAGCAGCGGCGGTGTTTCCAATGGACTCTCCCGTGACATCGGCGTAGGCAGCGAATCAGGCATTCCATATCTGGATATCCGCTTGTATGGCACTCCCAATGCCAGCGGAGCTTTCAGTTACGACGTCGAAAGCTCCTCCACTCAGATCGTCGCATCGGCGGGACAGACGTGGGTAGCGTCTGCATTTATGCGACTTGCGGCGGGATCGCTTTCGAACATCGCCTCCGTGAGGCTTCAGGTGTTGGAGCGTCCAAGCGGCAACGATTCACAGATCATCTTCACGCCGACCACTGCCCCACTTAGTACGCAACGCCAAGTGGTCACGCGTCTGCTAGCCGCCGGTTCAACCAACGTCCAGCACCGCATCCAGATCTACTACACCTCTGGACTGCCGATCGATATCACGCTGCGCATCGGTCTGCCTCAACTCGAGCAGGGAGTAGGATCAACCAGCCCCATCCCCACCAGCAGCGTTGCCATCACGCGCGCTGCCGATCTTGCGGCTCTGGCTGGCGATCCTTTCGCATTGTCATACGGCAGCACCACCGGCACGCTGGTGGCGGAGCTATCGACGCCGGCCGGCACGGAATCGACGCGCGCTTTCACGATCACCGATGGAGCGGCGCAGAACAGCCTGATGGTGCAGCGTCGCGGTGTCGGTACGACTCAGGGCATCTTGTCGCTGGCATCGGATGGCGTCACTGACGTGGCGACGCTCAACGCAACCAGCACGCGTGCGCTGCTATCGGGCGAAGGCTTGGGCTTTACAGAGCGCGTCGCTCCGCGTGACTTCGTGCTGAACTCGGCCGCCAGCATCGGATCGGGCAACTTCATCACGGTGGGCGTCAGCGAGACGATCAACTCGACCAACGGCACCACCACCGTCGATGCCACGGTCGGACGCGGCGAGTTGCGCAAGCCCTGCTTCGGGATCGGTCGGTATGTCGTCGTTGACGACAGCGCCACGGCGCCAGCGGTGCGCGTCTCCGAAGACGACGGCGTTTCATGGCGGCGCGCCAACATCGCGGGCCTGTCGTCTGCTCTGACCTCGGTCACAAGCAACGGGACGAATCTTTATGTCGCGGTCGGCGATGCCGGCGTCATTGTCACTTCGCCTGACGCTCTGAATTGGACGGTTCGGACGAGCGGAACGACGGTCGCCAACTTCGTGCGCGTGGCCTTCGGCAATGGTGCTTATGTCGCTGTGCCGGGCAACGCACAGCCGATCCGCCGCAGCACGGACGGCATCAACTGGGTGGGCATCTCGGCCTTCGGCGGCAATGCGGCTGTAGGCGACGTGACGTTCACCGGCAGCCAGTTCGTTGCGGTTCTGGCTGATCGGTCGGTCTGGACAAGCGCGAACGGCTCGACATGGACGCAGGTGACGACCACGGGCATTGCGGCAACGCTCGGCTCCCCGCGCGCCATCGACTTCGACAACGGCTTCTACGTCATCGCCGGCGACAACGGCAACGTGGCGCTGGCCTCCGCCGCTGCCAACGCAGCGCCGACGACGTGGACGACGTACACCAACACGACGTCGCCATCGACGGGGACAACCGTCGGCATCTTCGACGCCACTCACTTCGGCGGCTTCTTCTGGTTCGTCGGTAACGCTGCTCTGAATCTGCGCTTTGATCCAATTGCGCTGACGTTCTCCATTCAGGGTACGGGCGGGGTTACCGGAGGCCTGCGCGGCACGACGGCTAGTCCGACCAGCGTCATTGTGACGGGACCGAATGGCGGCCTTGCAGTAAGCACCAATGCCAACACGTTCACGTCGCGCACAGCCAACGGCGCCACGCTCAACGGGTCGGCCTTCGGTAACGGCGTGGCCGTCATTGGCGGGAACGCCGTCAACGGCTCGGGCGTCATCGCCACGGTCGATCCCACGACGCTGACGTTCAACCGTCGCGTCAGCAACACGACGCAGAACGTGAACGCCATCGACTTTGCTGGCGGCGCGTTCTACGCCTGCACCACCGGCACCATTCAGCGCAGTTCGGACGGGGCGACGTGGACCACAGGCACGGTCGGCGGCACGTCGTTTGCCATTCGCGGGCTCGCGTTTGATGGCACGACTCTGGTCGCTGTCGGCGACGGCGGCCGATACACAACGAGCCTCAACGGCACGACGTGGACCAACTCAGCGCTCAACGGCGTCACCACGCAGAACCTGCGCGACATCGAATGGTTCGGCGGCCAGTTCGTCGCCGTAGGTGCCGGCGGCGTGATCATCACCAGCGCCAACGGTACGGCGTGGACAGCGCGCACCTCGGGCGTCGCGGTCCAGCTCAACGCGGTGATGTACTCGCTGCGCGATGCGTGCTGGTACGCGGCCGGCGCCGGCGGCGTGATCATCCGATCCGACGACGGCATCACGTGGACCTCAATCAACAGCGATGCGCTGGTCGCGATTCGCAGCGCCGGTACCGTCACCAGCATCCTGCGCTCGGACAAGTTCATCGCCAACGGCCGCAACCGCATCGCGGTGTCGTGGACGGCAGGCGGCACCCTGGCCTACAGCATCAACGGCGGCACGCCGGTATCCGCTGCGCTGGGCACGATGCCGGCGGTGGATCGCCTGGTGCTGGGCAACAACGCCACCGGCTCGCTGGCGCTGAACGGCACCATCAAGCTGTCGCGGCTCTACAACAACCCGACCACCACCGCAGAGCTTCAAGCTCTGAGCCGGATCTGATCATGACGACCTTCTACCGCTTCGCGTCTCAGGACGAGTTCATCGCCAAGGGCGGCAAACCGGATGGCGAATACACGCAGGCCGGTGTCGGCGTGTCGGTCATCGGGGACCACTACGAACCGGGCCCCGATCCGCTTCCGGATGACTACGTGCCGACCTACGTCGGGTATCTGGTCAACACCACGGCGCCCATCGACGGCTGGAGCGCCTACGCGGTGACGCCGGCCGCGCCGATGCGGATCTTCGGCTGATGGATCGGCATCAATTCGTCGCCCTCGCTCCTGTCGGTGAAGCTCACTGGCCGGCGATGGAACGCGCGCTCGACGTGGCAGCGATCAATACGCCGCTGCGGCAGGCGCACTTCATGGCGCAGCTGCTGCATGAGTCGGCCGGCTTTCGCTTACTCGAAGAGAACCTCAACTACAGCGCCGCCGGGCTGATGAAGACTTGGCCCAGCCGGTTCGACGCCACCACCGCTCAGGCCTACCAGCGGCAGCCGCAGCGCATCGCCAATCGCGCCTACGCAGACCGCAACGGCAACGGTCCCGAAGCATCCGGCGACGGCTGGCGGTATCGCGGTCGCGGGCTGATCCAACTCACCGGCCGCACGAACTACCGCAAGGCCGGGCAAGACCTCGGCATCGCGCTCGTCGAACAGCCCGAGCTGGCGGCGGATCCAAAACACGCGGCGCTCATTGCTGCTTGGTTCTGGCAGTCCGCCAAGCTCAACCCGCTGGCCGACACCGACCAACTTGAAGCGATCACCCGGCGCATCAACGGCGGCCTCAACGGCCTCGACGACCGCGCCAAGTACCTCACTCAGTGCAAGCGCGTGCTGCGCGCATAAGGACCGTCATGAAGAAGATCATCGCCCTGTTCAAACAGCCCCGGACATGGAAGCTCGGCATCGTCCTGCTGTCGTTCGCTGGCGTGAGCCTGTCGCCGCAGGTGCAGCAGCTCGTCGTCGACTTCGGCCCGGCCGCTGTCGAGATCGTGGGTGGCGAGCCGTGATCGCAGCAGCCAAGTCGGACGGTCTGGCCATCGGCCTCGGCCTGCTGTCGAGCGCGATGGGCTTCCTGAACACGAACCAGGGCGGCGTGTTCCTCGCGTACATGCTGATCGCGGGGCTTGCGTTCCTGCTGCATCAGTGCCGGCGCGATCACCGGAAGGCCGAGGCTGACGTGACCAAGCTGAGCGTGCGTGTCGCACAGCTTGAGACCTCGTTGAAGTATGAGGCTGCGGACTGACTGTCCCAAAACTGCCCCAAAACCGCCGTAACTTGTTGATTTACCAGATAGCTCTGGTGCCTAAGGAGCGAAGCGGCCCTGTTTTCGCATCCTGCACCGTTTCGCACTGTGAGACACAAATCGCAGGTGTGACCGGCATTTAGGGGACTCTGGCCGGGGCTCGCAATTCTCACGCGGCCCCATCCAGTACCATGCGCCACTCTGGCACTGTCCCAAAAATGTCCCGTGGCGAGCTACGAAAAACGCGGCAGAGGGTGGCGGGTTCGCATCCGGCTGGCTGACCAGCCCGAGCTATCGGCCGTGTTCCGCACCAAGGCAGAGGCCGCTGCCTGGGCTGCTGAGCGCGAGTCCGATATGCGGCAGGGTAACACCATCCGCCGCACGCCCAAAACGCTGCTGGACGCGCTGCAGCGGTTCGCACGCGACGAAGCGCCGAAGCGGCGCGGCCAAAGGTGGGAGGTGACCCGGCTCAA
>Ga0255167_1000225_pt1 | contig 23424 bp, 23 predicted proteins | sample Atl_Miss_RepA_8d_FD_183177 | JGI IMG/M metagenome (GOLD analysis project Ga0255167, IMG submission 183177) | Freshwater microbial communities from Altamaha River, Georgia, United States - Atl_Miss_RepA_8d | ecosystem: Environmental > Aquatic > Freshwater > River | place: USA: Georgia | collected... | reverse complement strand
GAGATTGGCCGTTCATGCCTTCGATGGCGGCTTGCGCTTCGGCGTCGCTGCCCATCTCGACAAAACCGAAACCCTTGGAGCGGCCGGTGTCACGCTCCATCATGACCTTGGCACTGGTGACTGCACCGAATGCACCAAAAGCCTGTTCCAGATCGCCGTCACGCACCGAGTAAGGCAGGTTGCCGACGTAAAGTTTGTTGCCCATGAAAGGGACTCCTCAAAACACAAAAGACAAGCGATGGAGTCCCGAAAGCGCATTCAACAAACCTGAGAACACCCGGAAAGGGAAGCGAAACTGACCTGGTCACCGCAAAAAAACCGTGGATATCCACAGTCAAAACCATTATGCGCGATAAATGCCAATTGCCAACAAGGGGTATCCCTGCAGGGCGCATGGCGACTGGGTTTGTGTCGCCCAAGCCACACACGCATCACCAGCTCGCTTCGCGGTCGGGTGTGGCGCTGATCCTGTGGATCGACAGGTCGGCACCTTCGTATTCCTCTTCGGCACTGAGCTTGAGTCCGACGGTGGCCCTGAGGATGCCGTAAACCACGGTTCCGCCCAGCAGGGCCCAGGCGACGCCCATGGCAGATCCCAGCAGCTGGGCCATCAAGTTGACGCCGCCCAGGCCGCCCAGGCTTTTGGTGCCAAAAATGCCGGCGGCCACGCCCCCCCAGGTGCCACACAGCCCATGCAGCGGCCAGACACCGAGTACGTCATCGATTTTCCATTTGTTCTGGGTCAGGGTGAACATCACCACAAACAAGGCGCCCGCCAAAGCACCGACCATCAGGGCCCCCAAGGGGTGCATGAGGTCGGAGCCGGCGCAGACGGCCACCAGCCCGGCCAGCGGGCCGTTGTGCACGAAGCCGGGATCGTTCTTGCCCAGCACCAGGGCCGCAAGCGTCCCCCCCACCATGGCCATCAATGAGTTCACTGCGACCAGACCCGAGACCTTGTCCAGGGTCTGTGCGCTCATGACGTTGAAGCCGAACCAGCCCACAATCAGGATCCAGGCCCCCAGCGCCAGAAAGGGGATATTGGATGGCGGGTGCGCCGACATGGCCCCGTCCTTGCGGTAGCGGTTGTAGCGCGCGCCTAGCAGCAACACGGCCGGCAGCGCAATCCAGCCGCCTACAGCGTGCACCACGATGGAGCCTGCGAAATCATGGAATTCATCGCCCGTGGTGGCCTTGATCCAAGCCTGCACGCCGAAATGCTGGTTCCAGGCAATGCCTTCAAAGAAGGGGTAAATGAAACCGACGATCACTGCGGTCGCGATCAGCTGCGGCCAGAACTTGGCACGCTCGGCGATACCCCCGGAGATGATGGCTGGAATGGCCGCAGCGAAGGTCAGCAAAAAGAAAAATTTCACCAGGTCATAGCCATTCTTCGTCGCCAGTTGTTCGGCGCTCACGAAAAAACCGGTGCCATACGCCACGCCATAGCCCACGGCGAAATACACCACAGTCGAGACCGAAAAGTCGACCAGGATCTTGACCAGAGCGTTGACCTGGTTTTTCTTGCGCACGGTGCCGAGCTCCAGAAAGGCGAAGCCGGCATGCATGGCCAGCACCATGATGCCGCCCAGCAAAATGAAAAGCGCATCTGCGCCCTGTTTTAGTGCATCCATGGGGATATAAGACTTTGTTTGATACGAGTTGGTGCGCGAATGGCGGGAAATCCGTGAGCGCACCAGATCCAAGCAAGTCCTGTTCCAAATCGATGCGTGCCTGCTGTGTTGTGGGGACATGCCGTGCTCAGCGCATCAAGACCGTCCTCTATGATCAGCGGATCATGGAAGCCTTCCTGATTTCTACCGGTATCGTTGCCCTCGCCGAAATGGGCGACAAGACGCAGCTGCTCTCGCTGGTGCTCGCCGCCCGTTTCCGCAAGCCCTGGCCCATCGTCTGGGGCATTCTGGTGGCCACGCTGGCCAACCATGCGCTGGCCGGTGCGGTGGGCAGCTGGGTGACCACGCTGCTGGGGCCCGATGTGCTGCGCTGGGTGCTGGGCCTGTCCTTCATCGCCATGGCGGTGTGGATGCTGATCCCGGACAATCTCGACGAGGAGGAAGGCGGTGCCGCACCGCGCATGGGCGTGTTCATGACCACCGTAGTGGCCTTTTTCCTGGCCGAGATGGGCGACAAGACCCAGATCGCCACCGTCATGCTGGCCGCCCAGTACAAGGCCTGGGCCTGGGTGGTGGCAGGCACCACGCTGGGCATGATGCTGGCCAACGCGCCGGTGGTCTGGCTGGGCGATGCCATCACCCAACGCGTGCCCATCCGGCTGGTGCACATCGTTTCGGCGGTGATCTTTGCGGTGCTGGGCGTCGTGGCCCTGACGGGCTGGGCCTGATCAGGCCCTGGGCTGGCGCAGGTAGATCGCCCAGTACACCAGCCCCACAAAGCCGGCGCCGCCCGCCAGGTTGCCGGCGATCACCGGGCCCAGATTGGCCAGCATGCCGGCCAGCGTCACCGCCGGGCCGTCGGTCAGCACGCCCGAGCCTTGCAAGAGCATGGCCAGCGGCATCAGGTACATGTTGGCAATGCTGTGTTCAAAGCCGGCGGCCACAAAGGCCATGACCGGGAACATCACCGCCACCGCCTTGTCGACCACGCTGCGCCCACCCATGGCCATCCAGACCGCCATGCAGACCAGGATGTTGCACAGCACGCCGCGCGTAAAGGCCGTCCAGGGGCCCAGCTCCTGCTTGGCCAGCGCGATCTGCACCATCTTCTGGCCAACCAGGCCGCCGTTGAGCTGCGGATGACCGCTGGCCCAGACCAGCCAGGCCAGCGCTGCGGCACCCACGAAATTGGCCAGGCAGACCACGACCCAGTTGCGCAGCACCTGCTTGGCGCTGATACGGCCCTCGGCCCAGGCCATGACCAGCAGGTTGTTGCCGGTGAACAGCTCGGCGCCCGCCACCACCACCATCAACAGGCCCAGCGAGAACACCAGTCCGCCGCCAAACACGCTGGCGGCAAAGCCCAGCGACGGGTCCGAGCGCCAGAGCACAAAGAGCAGGCTGCCCAGCCCGATGAAGGCGCCCGCCAGCACCCCAAGCAGCGCCAGCGGCAGCAGCGCCATGCGGGCCTTGGTTTCGCCCACGGTCTCGACGCGACGGGCGATTTCGGCGGGGCTGTAGGCGTCCAGGCCGAACACTTCTGACATGTGGGTACTCCTGCAGAGGGCCTGCACAGGCGGTGTGCTGTGTGTACGGGCCGTGCTTTCTTTATACTCTGCGCTGGCGCCGATTTGTTCCAGATTGCGGGCGCCGGGGCCCTGCGGAGTCCCGACAAATGCAGCTAAAGAGGTCGATCCACCCGGTTTCGCTTCTTGGGGCGTCACCGGGTTTTTTGTTTGCAGACATGAGTTTTTTTGTCACCCCCCAGTCGATGAGCTTCGACGCACCGCTGGCCTTGCAGAGCGGGGCGCAGATCCGTGGCTACCAGCTGGCCTACGAGACCTACGGCACGCTCAATGCCGACAAGTCCAATGCGGTGCTGATCTGCCATGCGCTCAACGCTTCGCACCATGTGGCGGGCGTCTACACCGACCAGCCCGGTAACCTCGGCTGGTGGGACAACATGATCGGCCCTGGCAAGCCGGTGGACACGAACAAGTTCTTTGTCATTGGCGTCAACAACCTCGGCTCCTGCTTCGGCTCGACCGGCCCCATGCATGTCAACCCCGACACCGGCAAGGTCTATGGCGCCGACTTCCCGGTGGTCACGGTGGAAGACTGGGTCAACGCCCAGGCCCGCCTGCTGGACGCGCTGGGCATCGAGCAGCTGGCCGCCGTCATGGGCGGCAGCCTGGGCGGCATGCAGGCACTGAGCTGGACCCTGCAGCACCCGCAGCGGGTGCGCCACGCGGTCGTGGTGGCCAGCGCGCCCAACCTGAACGCCGAGAACATCGCCTTCAATGAGGTTGCGCGCCGCGCCATCGTGACCGACCCGGACTTCCATGATGGGCACTTTTACCAGCATGGCGTGGTGCCCAAACGCGGCCTGCGGATTGCCCGCATGATCGGCCACATCACCTACCTCAGCGACGACGTGATGAACGAGAAGTTCGGCCGTGAATTGCGCAGCGCGGTCAACAGCCCGACCGGCTACAAATATTCCACGCTGGACATCGAGTTCCAGATCGAGAGTTACCTGCGCTACCAGGGCGACAAGTTCAGCGAGTATTTCGACGCCAACACCTACCTGCTGATCACGCGGGCGCTCGATTATTTTGACCCGGCACGCGCCCATGGCGGCGACCTGTCCAAAGCCCTGTCGGTGGCGCAGTGCAAGTTTTTGCTGGTGAGCTTTTCCACCGATTGGCGTTTTTCGCCTGCGCGCAGTCGTGAGATCGTTGAGGGCCTGATCGCCAATGGCCGCGACGTGAGCTATGCCGAAATCGACGCGCCCCACGGGCACGACGCCTTTTTGCTCGATGACCCGCGTTACCTGAATGTGGTGCGGGCCTACTTTGAGCAGACGGTTACACGAGGTCTGCAATGAGCGACACCTTGATCCAGCACGCCATCGCACGTCTGGTGCCCGAGGGCTCGCGCGTGCTCGACCTCGGCTGCGGCGACGGCGCCCTGCTCGAATACCTGCAGCGCGAGCGCGGCTGCAGCGGCTACGGGGTGGAACTCGACGACGCCAATGTGCTGGCCTGTGCCCAGCGTGGCGTGAACGTGCTGCAGCTCAACCTCGACCAAGGGCTGAAGGTCTTTGCCGACCAGAGCTTTGATGTGGTGCTGCAGATCGACACCCTGCAGCATTTGCGCAATGCCGAGGTCATGCTGCGCGAGACCGCCCGTGTGGGCCGCATCGGCATCGTGGCCTTCCCCAACTTTGCTCATTGGCCGAACCGCCTGAGCGTGATGCAGGGGCGCATGCCCGTCACCAAGCGCCTGCCTTACCAGTGGTACGACACACCCAACATCCGCGTGGGCACCTTTGCCGACTTTGCCGAGCTGGCGCGCAAGAACCGGCTGGACATTCTGGATTCGTTCGGTTTGCAGGATGGCGAGGTGGTGCGCTGGCTGCCGAACCTGCGGGCGGGGACGGCGGTGTTCAAGTTGCAGCGCCGCTGATTTTTCCCTTGCTCTGGCTTCAGGCCCCGCTTTTGCGGGGCAGTCTGTCTGGCGTGCGCCGGACGGTAGGCTGGGTTCCTCATAAGCCGCTTCGCGTCACAAATCGTCACCCAGCCTACCGCCCGGCACCCACCAAACAGACATCAGGCGGTAAAGGAGCCATTCCCGGCATGAAAAAACCGGCAACGTATGCCGGTTGAGAGAGGCTGCCCTTGGACGGGCGACGATTTGTGACGCGCAGCGGCTTATGAGGAGTCCGCCCAAGGGCAACCCCGCTCCACCAACCAATGACGCTCAGGCTGTTGCAGCAGGCGGCAGATTCCCGCGCACCGGGCTGGTCATCTTGCCCTTGAAGTCTGTCCAGCACTCGCGGGTGAAGTCGTACAGCTTGCAGGCGCGGGCGGTGTCAAAGTACCACTTCCACGAGAACGGCTGCACGATGATGCGGCCGGGCAGCATCTCTTCGAGCCTGGCCTGTGCCTGCTTCAGGCGATACAGCGGGATGCTCATGTCCACGTGGTGGGCGGTGTGCTCCATGATGTGGTGCATCAGCGCGCCGATGTTGAACGGGAAGGTCAGGTGCACCGTGGTCGAGACGAAAGGCGCGGCCGCCATCCAGGCGGCCTTGTTGTCGTGCCAGGACACACGCACGTGGGTGTGGTGCACGTAGACCACGAAACCGATCATGCTGTTCCAGAAGAAAAATGGCACCACAAAGCCCAGCAGCAGGCTCAGCCAGACGGACTGGCCGGTGGCCATGGCAACTGCAGCAATCACGGCGATCCACAGGGCGCCGAAGACGGCCACCAGCAGGCTGTCCTTGAAGAAGATTGGGCGTCGCGTAGGCATGTGGGTCTTGTTCGGGAAGAACTCGCGCTTCCACCAGATCTCGATCATGTAGTACAGGCCCGGCGCCCAGCCGCTGCGGTAGGCGCGCTCGAGCAGTTTCTGCATGGGCGAAAGGGCCGCAAATTCTTCTGCCGTCTTGGGCGTCCAGACAAAGTCCACACCCTTGAGGTTGGTGTAGCCGTGGTGCACCACGTTGTGGCCGGTGTCCCACAGGCTGTAGGGGGTGATGGACGGCAAAAACGCGATCCGGCCCAGCACCTTGTTGAGCTCGCGGTGCGGCGTCAGGCTCTGGTGACAGGCGTCGTGGCCGATGATGAACAGGCGGCCGATCACGAAACCGGCGGCCAGGCCGCACAGCAGCTTGGCCCAGACGGCGTCAAACCAGAGGGTGCCGGTGATCAGGGCAAAAAACAGGGCGTAGTCGATCGCCAGCAGCACGAAGGCGCGCAGCGTGGTGCGGTGCGACAGGGGAATCAGCCATTCGCGGATGACCTTGCGGTGGGGCATCGGCTGGTCAAGTGCAATCGGCTGCTGGGATTCGGTGGTGGAAGCGGAAGTCATGCAATACACAGAAAACGCGTAGTGGAAAACGCGTAGGACTCGAATTTTAAGGCGCGACATGCCAACAGGACCTGACATGGATCAATTCCCGTGGCAGCGGTGGGCTTCATGGGGCTGTCATCAAAACCGGGCTGGACAGACGGAAAGATCCGTTGATGTAACTTCTTTCGTGTGAGAATTGAAACCAAGTTACACGGAGACCCTCGCATGCCTCGTCGCGCCACCAAGATTGTTGCCACCCTCGGCCCCGCTTCCAGCACGCTGGACATGCTGGAAGCCATGATCCAGGCGGGGGTGAATGTGGTCCGACTCAATTTCAGCCACGGCAAGGCGCAGGACCATGTGGACCGTGCCAACCTGGTTCGTCAGGCGGCCCAGCGTGCGGGCCGCGAAGTCGCCATCATGGCCGACCTGCAGGGCCCCAAGATCCGGGTGGGCAAGTTTGCCGAAGGCAAGGTCATGCTCGAACCCGAGGCGAAGTTCGTGCTCGATGCCTCTCGCACCGAACCTGGTGATGTGCTGGGCGTGGGCCTCGATTACAAGGAACTGCCGCGCGATGTGAAGGCCGGCGATGTGCTGCTGCTCAACGACGGCCTGATTGTGCTGACGGTCGATGCCGTCAAGGGCGAGGCGGTGCACACCACCGTCAAGCTCGGCGGTGAACTCTCCAACAACAAGGGCATCAACAAGCAGGGCGGCGGCCTGACGGCGCCCGCACTCACGGGCAAGGACATGGAGGACATCAAGACCGCCATGAGCCTCAAGGCCGACTATGTGGCCGTCAGCTTTCCCAAGAACGCGACCGACATGGAGATGGCCCGCCAGCTGTGCAATGTGGCCGGTGCCGAGTGGGGCCACAAGCCGGGCCTGATCGCCAAGATCGAGCGCGCAGAAGCGATTCCGCGTCTGGAAGAAATCCTGGCGGCCAGCGACGGCATCATGGTGGCCCGTGGTGACTTGGCGGTGGAAGTGGGCAACGCCGCCGTGCCCGCCTTGCAAAAACGCATGATCAAGCTCGCCAAGTCACACGACAAGGTGGTCATCACCGCCACCCAGATGATGGAGAGCATGATCACCAACCCGGTGCCCACCCGCGCCGAGGTCAGCGACGTGGCCAACGCCGTACTGGACGGCACCGACGCGGTCATGCTCAGCGCTGAAACCGCTGCTGGCAAGTTTCCGCTGGAGACAGTGCAGGAGATGGCCAAGATCTGTGAGGCCGCAGAGAGTGCCGAGCACGTGGAGCTGGACGCCGACTTCATGGGCCAGACCTTTGACCGCATTGACCAGACGATCGCCATGGGGGCCTTGTTCACCGCCCACCACCTGGGCGCCAAGGCCATTGTTGCTTTGACCGAGTCGGGCTCGACGGCGCTGTGGATGAGCCGCCACCGTGTTCACATTCCGATCTACGCGCTGACGACCAAGGTCACGTCCCAGCGCAAGATGGCGCTTTACCGCAACGTGCGTCCCTTGCTGATGGACACCAGCGCCGACCGCGATACCGCGCTGGCTCAGGCGGAGGGTCACCTCAAGAGCCGCCATATCGTCAGCACCGGCGATGTCTACGCCATCACCTGCGGCGAACCCATGGGCGCTCCTGGCGGTACCAACATGCTCAAGATCTGCCGCGTGGGATGATCCCCTGCGGTGCAGCGGGACCGCCACTGACCGTAAAATCGAGAACAGTTACCAGCCGGTTACAGCACCGGTTGCAGAGCCTCTCAACTTACAGGAAATCAGCCCATGGCACTCGTCTCGATGCGCGAACTGCTGGACCATGCCGCCCAAAACGGCTATGGCATCCCGGCCTTCAACGTCAACAACCTCGAACAGGTCCAGGCCGTCATGCAGGCGGCCGACGAGGTCGGCGCCCCGGTGATCCTGCAGGCCAGCGCCGGTGCCCGCAAATACGCCGGTGAGCCCTTCATCAAGCACCTGATCCAGGCTGCGGCCGAGCAGTGGCCACACATCCCGCTGGTCATGCACCAGGACCACGGCACCAGCCCCAAGGTCTGTCAGGGCGCGCTCGACCTGGGCTTTGGCTCGGTCATGATGGACGGCTCGCTGATGGAAGACGGCAAGACGCCGTCGAGCTTTGACTACAACGTCAACGTCACCAAAACCGTGGTCGAGATGGCCCACAAGGTCGGCGCTACGGTGGAGGGCGAACTCGGTTGCCTGGGCAACCTCGAAACCGGTGACGCCGGCGAGGAAGACGGCATTGGCGCGGTCGGCAAGCTCGACCACAGCCAGATGCTCACCGACCCGGAAGAAGCCGCGGTGTTCGTCAAGGCCACCCAGCTCGACGCGCTGGCCATTGCCATCGGCACCAGCCACGGCGCCTACAAATTCAGCCGCAAGCCCACGGGTGACATCCTGGCGATTTCCCGCGTCAAGGAAATCCACGCCCGTATTCCCAACACCCACCTGGTGATGCACGGTTCGTCCAGCGTGCCGCAGGAGCTGCTGGCCCTGATTAACCAGTATGGCGGGCAGATGAAGGAAACCTACGGCGTGCCGGTCGAGGAAATCCAGGAAGCCATCAAGTTCGGCGTGCGCAAGATCAACATCGACACCGACATCCGCCTGGCCATGACCGGCGCGGTGCGCCAATTCCTGGCCGAGAACCCGGACAAATTCGACGCCCGTGAATGGCTCAAGCCCGCCCGTGCTGCGGCGCAGGCCATCTGCAAACAGCGTTATCTGGAGTTCGGCTGCGAAGGCCAGGGCGCGAAGATCAAGGGCCACACCCTGAGCGTGATGGCGCAGCGCTACGCCAAGGGCGAGCTCGCACAGGTGGTCCACTGAACTGAGACGGGCTCACGGGCCTGAGATAATTGGCCTGAATGCTCCGGCCCGTTGAACATTCAACGGGCCTTTTTGTTTAGCGATTGGTTTCTGACATGAGCGCTGCCCTGCACACCTCGGCCCTGACTTCCCTGCCTCTGCTCGCGCGCGGCAAGGTGCGTGACAACTACGCCGTGGGCGAGGACCGCATCCTGATGGTGGCGTCCGACCGCATCAGCGCGTTCGACGTGATCATGGGCGAGCCGATTCCCGGCAAGGGCGAGCTGCTCACGAAGATGGCGCTGTTCTGGTTCGACCAGCTCGGCCCCAAAGGCCTGAACATCTGCCCCATCCACCTGACCGGCGACGCGCCCGAGAGCGTGGTGCGTGCCGACGAAGTGGCGCAGGTGCAGGGCCGTTCCATGCTGGTCAAGCGCCTGAGGCCCATTCCGGTCGAGGCGGTGGTGCGTGGCTACCTGGCTGGCAGCGGCTGGAAGGAATACCAGGAATCGCGCTCGGTCTGCGGTGTGCCCTTGCCCGAAGGCCTGAAGAACGCCAGCAAGCTGCCCCAGCCCATCTACACCCCGGCCGCCAAGGCCGCGGTCGGCGAGCACGACGAGAACATCACTTTCGAGCGCACGGTGGAGATGATCGGCGCCGACCTGGCCACCCGCATCCGCGACATTTCCATTCGCCTGTACGTGGCGGCCAGCGAGATTGCGGCCAAGAAGGGCATCCTCATCGCCGACACCAAGTTTGAGTTCGGTCTGGACCAGGACGGCACGCTGGTGTTGATGGATGAGGTGCTCACGCCGGATTCGTCACGCTACTGGCCAGCCGACAGCTACGCCGAAGGCAGCAACCCGCCCAGCTTTGACAAGCAGTTCCTGCGCGACTGGCTGGAGACCGCGCAGGTCGCAGGCAAGCCCTGGGACAAGACGCCGCCTGCGCCGCGCCTGCCCAAGGAGGTGATCGAGAACACCGCGGCCAAATACCGCGAGGCATTGGAACGCCTGCTGGGCTGAGATCTGGCGGGCCGTTCCATGGGGTCTGAATACTGGAGGAGCCAGGCATGAAGATGAGTCTTTCCCTGTCGGCGGAGCCCTTGATGGTGCAGTACGCCCACTACCACCGCGACCGCCGCAACATCGCCACCCACCTGGTGGGCATTCCGCTGATCTTCACCGCCATTGCCATGTGGCTGGTGTTTCCGCTGGGCCCCAAATGGGGGGCTTACGGCATCACGGGCGCCTGGCTCGTGTGGGCCGTCACCAGTTTCTGGTACATCACCCGCGGTCAGCCCCTGCTGGGCGTGGCCACGGCGCTGGTCAACGGCCTGCTGGTGGCTCTGGCGCACCTGCTGGTTCAGCAGGCCGGTGACTGGGGCCTGGCCGGCTGGCAGCTGGGGCTGGTGGTGTTTGTGGTCGGCTGGGTGTTCCAGTTCGTCGGTCACCATTTCGAAGGCCGCAAGCCCGCTTTTGTGGACGACCTCGTGGGCCTGCTGGTCGGCCCGATGTTCGTGGTGGGCGAAGTCCTGATGTGGGCAGGCCTGCTGCACCAACTGCGTCATACGGTCGAGGCCGAGGCCGGCCCCGTCCGCTAACGCTGAACATCAGTTGAGCGCCATGCTCAGCTTGCGGCGGTAGCTCGACACCAGTGCGGCCTGAGGGTCTTCCTGCAGGGCCGCCTTGCCCATCAGCTCGATGCCGCCCGTGCTCTTGCCGGCATCGGCGCCGGCCTTGGGTGCGGGTGGTGTCAGCAACTCCAGAATCGCGATGTAGGTCTTGCGCGGGGCCTCGTCGTCCCACTTCTTGTCGCGCATGATGATTTCCAGCAGCTCTTCCATGGACTCGGTCCACTGACCGGCGGCCATCAGAAGGCGGGCCTTGGCAAAACGGGTTTCGAAGTCGCGCTTGTTCTGGCTGATGAGTTCGTCAAACTGGTCCAGCGTCCATTGGCCGCGGGGGTCGGTGGTGACGAATTCGAGGGCGTTGAGCCATTGCTGCAGGGCTTCAAAGCGCAGCGGCACCGGGATGCGCGAGAGCGTGGGGGCCAGCAACGCAGCGGCTTCACCGAGTTCGCCGTCCTGCATCAGCAGCTTGATCAGGTCAAAACGGGCGTCGTCGTTGCCGGGGTTGGTGGCCAGCGCCTGCTCGAGTGCAGCGCGGGCACTGTGCGCATCGCCTGCTTCCAGATGTTGTTGTGCTTCCTCGGCCACGGCCTGGGCCTGCAGCTCGTCTTCGCCAGGCACATGCTTGTCCAGGAACTGGCGCACCTGGCCTTCGGGCAGCGCGCCCATGAAGCCGTCGACCGGCTGGCCATCCTTGAGCAGGATGCAGGTCGGGATGCTGCGGATGCCAAAGGCCTGGGCCAGTTGCTGCTCGTCGTCGGAATTGATCTTGACCAGCTTGAAACGGCCGCCATAGGCGACTTCGAGCTTTTCGAGCACTGGGCCGAGCGACTTGCAGGGGCCGCACCAGGGGGCCCAGAAGTCCACCAGCACGGGGGTGGCCATCGAGGCGGCGATGACTTCGGTTTCGAAATTGGCAAGGGTGACGTCGATCATGGGCTACAGCTCGGATAAAGCGAAAAAGGGTGAAACCGTAAAATCGCAGATTGTCCACGGGAACACGTCCAATGACCCAACCGCTCATCGGCGTGGTGATGGGTTCCAGCTCCGACTGGGACACCATGCAGCACGCAGTCCAGATTCTCCAACAGTTTGGCATCCCCCACGAGGCGCGCGTCGTTTCGGCCCACCGCATGCCCGACGACATGTTCGAGTACGCACAGACCGCTGCAGGGCGCGGTTTGCAGGCCATCATTGCCGGCGCGGGTGGCGCGGCCCATCTGCCGGGCATGCTGGCGTCCAAAACCGTGGTGCCGGTGCTGGGCGTGCCGGTGCAGACCAAGGCCCTGTCGGGCGTGGACTCGCTGCACAGCATCGTGCAGATGCCCAAAGGCGTGCCGGTGGCGACCTTCGCCATCGGTCAGGCCGGGGCGGCCAATGCGGCCTTGTTTGCGGTGGCCCTGCTGGCCAACCATGACGCTGAGCTGCGCAGCAAGCTCGATACTTTCCGCGCCGAGCAGACGGCTGCAGCCCGCGCCATGACCCTGCCGCCGGTGGGGGGCGCATGAGTGGCGTGATCCTGCCGGGCAGCCTGGTCAACGGCCAACCCGCGACCCTGGGCGTGATGGGGGGCGGCCAGCTCGGCCGCATGTTCGTGCACGCGGCGCAGGCCATGGGCTACTACACCGCGGTGCTCGACCCCGATCCGGCCAGCCCGGCCGGGCGGGTGAGCCACCACCACATCCAGACCGATTACCTGGACGAGCAGGGCCTGGCCCAGCTGATGCAGCGCTGCGCCGCCATCACCACAGAATTTGAAAACGTGCCCGCACCGGCGCTGTTCACCCTGGGCGCGCACCGCTTTGTGGCCCCCGCTTCGGATGCCGTGGCCATCGCGCAGGACCGCGCGGCCGAGAAGGCGCACTTTGTGAAGTGCGGCGTGCCCGTGGCGCCACATGCGGTCATCGAGACTGAGGCACAACTGGCGGCTGTGGGTGACGATCTGCTGCCAGGCATTTTGAAAACCGCCCGCCTGGGTTACGACGGCAAAGGCCAGGTGCGTGTGAAGACCCGTGCCGAACTGGCGGCCGCCTGGACCGAGCTGAAACAGGTGCCCTGTGTGCTCGAAAAAATGCTGCCGCTCCAGGACGAGTGTTCCGTCATCGTGGCGCGCAGCGGCACGGGCGAGATGGTGCACTTCCCGGTGCAGCGCAACCTGCACCGCGGGGGCATTTTGGCCGTCACCGAGGTCAATCCGGGTGTGATCGATCCGACGCTCGCCCAGCAAGCCATTGAGGCGACGAAAGCGATCGCCGAAGGCTTGCAGTATGTGGGCGTGCTGTGTGTGGAATTCTTCGTGCTCGAAGGTGGCCAGGAGGGTGAACGGCTGGTGGTCAACGAGATCGCGCCGCGCCCGCACAACAGCGGCCACTACACGCTCGACGCCTGCGACCAGTCGCAGTTTGACCTGCAGGTGCGCACGCTCGCCGGTCTGCCGCTCACGCAGCCGCGCCAGCATTCCCCGGCCATCATGCTCAACCTGCTGGGGGATCTGTGGGGGGCCAACGGCGAGTCACCGGCCTGGGACAAAGTCCTCGCCCTGCCCGGCACGCACCTGCACCTCTACGGCAAGCTGTCGGCGCGCAAGGGCCGCAAGATGGGCCACCTCAACATCACTGGCGCCACGCCCGAGGCGGTGCGGGCGACCGCCCTGCAGGCTTGTGCCCTGCTGGGCATCGAGCCTTTCTGATGATCCTCTCCGGCCAGGACCCCGCTGCCCTCGCGCGTGCCTTGCAGACGCTGGCGGGCGGCGAGCTGCTGGGCTTGCCGACCGAAACCGTTTATGGCCTGGCAGCCGATGCCCTGCGCGACGAGGCGGTGGCCAAAATCTTTGCCGCCAAAGGCCGCCCGGCCGACCATCCGCTGATCGTGCATGTCGCTTCACAGGCGCAGGTGTCGCTGTTCGCCTGTGAGGTGCCGGCGTTTGCCCAGCGCCTGATGGACGCGTTCTGGCCCGGCCCGCTCACGCTGATCCTGCCGCGTTTGCCCGGCGTGGCCACCGCGTCAGCCGGCGGGCAGGCTTCGATCGGCCTGCGCTGCCCCTCGCACCCGGTGGCGCAGGCGGTGCTGCAGGCCTGCGCCGCGGCCGGCATGCCCGGTCTGTCGGCGCCGAGCGCGAACCAGTTTGGCCGCGTGAGCCCGACCACCGCGCGCCATGTGCAGGGCGAGTTTGGGGATGCGCTGCTGATCCTCGACGGCGGCGAATGCGAAGTCGGTATCGAGTCGACCATCGTGGACTGCACCCGTGGCGCGCCGGTGCTGCTGCGGCCGGGGCAGATCACGCGTACGCAGATCGAACAGGTCTGTGGCCAGCCCTTGCAGGACAAGGCCGCACTGAAGCAGCCTGCGCCCAAGGCCTCGGGCACGCTCGAATCGCATTACGCCCCGCGCGCCAAGGTGCGGCTGATGGATGCGGCCACCCTGCAGCATCGCCTGTCGGTGCTGGGCGTGCACGCTGGCAACCTGGGGGTCTGGTCACAGCAGGCGCCTGCGGACATGGGCGCGGGCCTGCTCTGGCGCCAACAGGCCGCGCAGCCGGCCACCGCCGCGCATGACCTGTTTGCCGTGCTGCGCAACCTGGATGCGCGTGGCGTGCAGCAGATCTGGGCCGAACTGCCGCCCGACACGCCCGAATGGGAAGGCGTGCGCGACCGCCTGCAAAGGGCGGCCGCCTGAGTTTGCAGGCGCTTGCCTTCAACGGTAACGCAGCTTCATGACCAGGATGGCCAGCGCCAGGCTGAAGGTGATCGCATTGGCGATGATGATCGGCCAGGCCCCGAGCAGCAGGCCATAGACCAGCCACAAGCCGACGCCAACGGTGAACAGGCTGTACATGCCCAGCGAGATGCCGCTGACGTCCCGTGTGCGGAAAGTCTGCCAGGCCTGCGGGATGAAGCTGGCCGTGGTCAGGCAGGCGGCCACGGTGCCGATGGCGTCAATCGGCTGCATGGCGGTGGCGGTGGCGATGCCGGCGCTGCGATCCGGCCGGTTCAGGCGGCTTCATGTCACGCGCGGTCCAGTCCAGCAGGCGGTCGAGCGCGGCGCGCGCCTGGCCGGCCTGCGGGTGGTTGACGATGGCCACCACGCTGTAGAGGCGGCCGCTTTCGCCCTGCACATAGCCGGCCACCGAGGCCACATCGCGCAGGGAGCCGGTCTTGAGCCAGGCGCGCCCGATCACGGGCGATTGGGGCATGCGTTCCTGCATGCGCCGAACGGTGCCGTCCACGCCGGCCACGGCCAGGGACTGGAAAAACGCCTCGGCCAGGGGGCCCTGCCGGGCCTTGACCAGCAGCGTGGTCAGGGCTTGCGCATTGCTGCGCTCCTGGCGCGAAAGGCCTGAACCGTTGTCGAGCACCGGCTCGGGCACACCGGGAAACTGGCTGCGCCACCAGCGCGAGACGCGCAGGCGCGAGGCTTCAAAGCGGCCCGGTGCGCCCAAAGCACTCGAGAGGCTGAGGAACAGTTGCTGGGCCATGACGTTGTTGGACATCTTGTTGATGTCGGCGATCACCTCATGCAGCGGCAGCGATTCGTGCTGCACCAGCAGTCGGGCACCCGGGGGCACCGTTCCCCAGCGTACCTGTCCGCCCAGCTCGCCGCCGGCTTGTTGCCACAGGGCCTGCAGCATGCGTGGTGCGTATTGCGCGGGCTCGGAGAAGGCGACCGGCCAGGACCGTTCGCCACAACTGATGGGGTAGGTCCCGGCAAAGCGTACCTGCAGCGGGTTGCCAAAGTCGGCCCGCAGTCCGCTGCGCCAGTCATTGCAGGCCCCATTGCCCAGGCCCACCTCGGTCGGCGCCTCCAGTCCAGCCAGAGGCGGCTCGGTGCGCAGTCGGGCGCGGCCAGTGGCGGGGTCGGGTGTGAAGCTGTAGATGACCGAGCTGAAATTCATCAGCAGCCCGTCGGGTGCAACGTTGTAGGGGCGCAGTGGTTCATCGTCAAAGGGCTGCAGACGTGGCGCCACGTCGAACACGCTGTTGTCGAGCACGATGTCACCGCGCACGGCTTGCACGCCGGCTTCGCGTACCTGGGCCAGCATGGCCTGCGCCCGTTCGACCACCAGCTTGGGGTCGCCGTCGCCCTGAATGATCAGGTCGCCCTGCAGCACGCCGTGCTGCAGGGCGCCGCGGCCGAGGATACGGGTGCGCCAGACATGGTCGGGGCCGAGCAGCTGCAGCCCGGCCCAGGTGGTGATCAGCTTCATCACCGAAGCCGGGTTCATGGGCGCGCTGTCGCGGTGGGTCAGGCGTGCGCTGCCGCTGTCGATGGCCTGCACCCGAATGCTGACCGCATCAGGCGGTATCTGGGCCTGACGCAGCGCCTGTCGCACCGGCGGTGGCAATTCCGCCAGCGCAGGTCCTCCAAGGGTGGCCAGCAGCAGGAACAAGATCGGCAGGCGGTGCAGCATGGCGCCGAGTCTAGCCGTCTGCGGCCGTATGATCGGCGGATGCCTTTTTCTCCTCGTGCCGTGGGTCTGGCGGCGGCCATTGTCACCGTGCTGATCTGGACAGCCTTCATCGTCATTGCCCGCGCCTCCGCTTCGCATACGCTGTTGCCCCTGGACATTGCGCTCATGCGCATCCTGGGCGCCAGCAGCGTGCTGCTGCCCTGGGCCTGGTGGCTGATGCGTGCGCAGCGCGCGCGAGGCGAGCGCGTGGGTTCGCTGCTGGGTCTGTCCCCCCTGCCGCTGGGCGTGACGGTGCAGGTGGGGTTTTTTGGCGGGTTGATGTATGCCGTGCTGGCCTACACCGGCTTTTTCTACGCCCCAGCCGGACACGCCTCGGTGCTCATGCCCGGCAGCCTGCCTTTGTGGACCACCTTGCTGGCCATCTGGCTGCTGCACGAGAAAGTGTCTTCTGCCCGTGCGCTGGGGCTGGGGCTGATCGTGCTGGGCGACCTGCTGGTGGGGGGCGTGAGTCTGCTCAAGGCCTTCGATGGCGGCGAGGTCTGGAAAGGCGATCTGCTGTTCATGGCGGCAGCCAGCTGCTGGGCCACCTACACCGTGCTGGTGCGGCGCAACGGTCTGGACGCGGTGCGTGCCACCATGGCCATCACGGCGATGGCGTTCGTGGTTTTTGTGCCCCTGTTTACGCTGGCCGTCAGCCTGGGCTGGTGGCCGACCCGCATACCGCAGGCCCCCTGGGGTGAGCTGTTGTTCCAGGCGGCTTTCCAGGGCGGAGGCTCGGTGGTCATTTCCGGCATCACCTTCACCCAGATGGTGCGGCACTTCGGACCTGTGCGATCGACCATGATCACGGCCCTGGTGCCCGGCTTGTCGGCGCTGTCGGCGGTGGCTTTCCTGGACGAGCCCATGGGCTGGAACCTGCTGCTGGGCCTGGCCCTGGTCACCGGCGGCATCCTGCTGGGCGTGCGTGCGGTCAGGCCCGTTGCCACTGGAGCGCTGCGATGAGCGCACAGGCCCAGCGCTGGCTGGCCTTTGACACCAGCACCGAAGTCCTGTCGATCGGTGTGGCCTCTGCGGGCGTGCGCGATGTGCGTACCCTTCCCGGTGGCGCGCAGGCTTCGGCCAGCCTGATTCCCACCGCCATGGACATGCTGGCGCAGGCGGGCACCGCATTGGCGCAGCTTGACGCCATCGCCTTTGGCCGGGGGCCGGGGTCTTTCACTGGCTTGCGCACCGCCTGTGCGGTGGCGCAGGGTCTGGCTTTTGGTGCCAGCATCCCGGTCCTGCCGGTGGACACCTTGCTTGCCGTGGCCGAAGAGGCACGCATGCTGACCGGTGTGGACGACGCGCCCCTGACCGTGCTGGCGCTGCTGGATGCCCGCATGGACGAGGTCTACAGCGCTGCCTACGACTGGGACGGTCAGCGCTGGACGACGCGCAGCACGCTGCAGGTGAGTGCGCCGCAGGCGGTGACTTTGCCTCAAGCGCCGCGTGTGCTGCTGGCGGGCAATGCCTTCGAGGCCTATGGCAATCGCCTGCCGGTCGGTGAGCGCATTCAGGCCTTGCCCACGGCGGCGGCCTTGTTGCGACTGGCGCCGACCTTGTTTGCACAAGGGCAGGCCGTGCCGGCCGAGCAGGCCATGCCGCTCTACATCCGCGACAAGGTAGCGCAGACGACTGCTGAGCGCATGGCCATGCAGCACGCGGCCAAGGGGTCAGCGTGAGGCCAAGCCTTGAAGCCGAGCGCCAGGCGGTCCTGCTGACACCGATGCAGGCCGACGAACTCGAAGCGGTCATCGCCATCGAGCAGACCGCCTACAGCCACCCCTGGACGCGCGGCAATTTTCGCGATGCGCTGGCCAGCGGCTACTGGGCGCAGTGCCTGCGCCTGCAGGACGAGCTGCTGGGTTATGTGGTGGCCATGGAAGGCGTGCAGGAAACCCATCTGCTCAACATCACCGTGGTCCCTGCCCGGCAGGGCCAGGGCTGGGCGCACATGATGCTCGACGCGCTGCGCCTGTGGTCACGCCGCCAGGGGGGGCAGTGGCTCTGGCTGGAAGTGCGCGAGGGCAACCGCCGCGCCTTGCAGGTCTATGAGCGCTACGGCTTTCGGCGCGTTGGCCTGCGCAAGGATTACTATCCTGCCGACCGTCAGCAACGCGAACATGCGGTGGTGATGAGCCTGAACCTGAAACTCCAGCCATGACCGAGCCGACCCACGATCCCACCCGTTTCGATCTGGACGAGCGCCAGCGAGCGATGCTGGCCGAAATGGGTATTCGTGTCTGGTGGCCTCAGGCACCGGCCTCGGTCGCTGCTGACCATGCATCGGTGGTGACAGGCGGTTCGCCAGTACCGGTCTCGGCGTCCGTCGATGAGCCTGTCAGCCAGGCGCAGCCGGCCTTGCAGACACGTCCTTCCACACCGGCCCCCGTGTTGCCCTCAGTGTCGCTATCAGCGGCCAAGACCGCTCCCGGCTCTGTGCCTGCCGACGCCGTGCCCTTGCCGCCCGGCGTGGACCAGATGGACTGGGACACCCTGCAGGCCACGGTCACCCAGTGCCGCGCCTGTGGGTTGTGCAGGAGCCGCAAGAACACCGTCTTTGGTGTGGGCGACCGCAGCGCGCAGTGGATGGTGATCGGCGAAGCGCCCGGAGAAAACGAAGACCTCCAGGGCGAGCCCTTTGTCGGCCAGGCCGGCAAGCTGCTCGACAACATGCTCAAGGCCATCGGTCTGAACCGCGCGGTCGAGGGCGAAAAAGACGGCGAGCACGGCGTCTACATCGCCAACACGCTCAAGTGCCGACCACCGGGCAACCGGAACCCCGAACCGGCCGAACTGCAGACCTGCGCGCCTTATCTGGTGCGGCAGGTGGCGCTGGTGCAGCCTCAAATCATTCTGACCATGGGACGCTTTGCCGTGCAGTCCTTGCTGCAGACAACCGAGCCGATCGGCAAGCTGCGTGGTCGCGTGCACCACTACCAGGGGGTGCCCGTGGTCGTGACTTATCACCCTGCCTACCTGCTGCGCAACCCCGCCGACAAGGCCAAGGCCTGGGATGACCTGTGCCTGGCGATGCTGACGGCGCAGGCGATCTGAACAGGAACGGATAGATGGTGCGGTCAAGTCAGAGCATGACAAAGGCGGTGCCTGTGAAACGACAAATGGGAGCGATCTCCCGATCGCGAATGTCAGGCAAGCCATGGATGCCCGATCGAGTCGGGCATGACTAAAACCTGTCTCACTCACGGCCCCTTCAACGTCACCCATGGCCCTTCAACATCTCCATGGTCCTTCACTTCTCCATGGTCCTTCACTTCTCCATGGTCCTTCACTTCTCCATGGTCCTTCACTTCTCCATGGTCCTGCGACGTCACCTATCCCTTCAATGTCACCCTCGGGCTTGACCCGAGGGTCTATTAAAAAGGCCAATGCAAAGGCCAGCGCAGTTGCTCGAGCAGGTCATTGAGTGGTTGGCCCAGAGGAGTTTGTGTGGCGATGAGCAGGCCGATGGCAGTGCCGGCTGTAGCGGAAAGGGTCCAGAGCATGAAGGTGCGCAGCCAGCGGCGCGGGCGTGGGCGAGCAGGATCGTTCGTGGTTTCTGAGATTCTGATCTGGGCGTTGGTTGGGGTGGGCAGGGTCAGGGTTTCGGTGGCTTCGCGTTGCAGGCCGATGGGTGATGTTTCGACGGCTACGGAGGGAGCTGCCTGGGCATGGTTTGCACTTGGGGCAGCGGTATCGACTGCAGCGTGCGCGTTGACCGGGGCGGGGCGTTCGACCGCAAGTGCCGGGTGCAGGTTGACGACTTTGGTGACTTTGTCAGCGCCCATACGCAGGGGTGTCTGGCCGAGTGTTTCCCACTCCACACCCAGCAGGCTGGCAACACGGCGGCCGGCCTGGTCGCGCAGGTTGGTGTTGTAAAAGAGGGTGACTTCGCCGGTTTCGAGCTGGTAAAGCTGGCGCAGCGAGATGCAGGCCTGGGTGGCCAGCTGCACGGCGTCGACTTGATGGTGTTCTCGCAGCTGACGCAGTGCCCTGCCGCGAGGGTCGTCTGCGCAGGGTGTGGCCGGCTCTCTGATTTCGCTTTGAGCCCGTGTGTTGGCGGCCAGCAGAGCGCTGCTGTGGTGCAGGCGTTGTGTGCGCGAGAGCGGGCTGGTGCCGGCGCTGCTGGTCCAGGACTTCAGCTTCTGCATGATGCGACCACTCCTGTCAGGTAGGCGTGCAGCCAGATTTCGGTCAAGGGCCCCGGAGCCAGCTGGATGTGCTTGGTGTGCAGCTCGGTGTCCTTGCGCAGCTGGTTTTCCTTGGTGACCAGCACCATGGAGACGGCACGGCCTTTGGTATTGAAATTTTCGAGGGCGGTGATTGTTTTTTGCTGAGCTGTGCGGGGCATGCCCATTTCGACAACGAGCAGGTCGGGGCGTTCAGTGCCCAGTCGGAGCAAGGCTTCGGTGACCGAGTTGCTGAAGTTCAGCTGGACCGGAAAGCCCCAGTGCGCGCTCGATTGCTTGACCTTGTGCAGCAAGATCTGGTTTTCAATGGCCACCATGACGCGGGGTGTCGCGCGCAAGTGCGAAGACGGGGTAACGGCCGATTGCGCGTTGTTGCGGTAGTCCATGATGGACTTCAGCGAAATGCGTCGGTGACCGCCACTGGTCTTCCAGCCATCGAGTTCGCTTTTGTCGACCAGCGTCTGGATGAGCGTGGTAGACAGACCCAGCATTCGGGCCGCCTTGGCTGTGCTGACAAACTGGGGAATATTGTCATTTATGAAAGGCTCTTGAAGGTTCATCGTTCGCGTAACGCCATGCTGACGTTCTGAAGAGGTCTGAAGATGTATTCGAGGACGGTCTTTTTGCCGGTGCGGATGTCGACCATGGCGGTCATGCCGGGGGTAGGTTCCAGGCGCATGCCGTTGCGCACTTCCGATGCGTTCTGGATGCGCACCAGGATCCGGTAAAGGCCTTCTTCGAGTTCGACAGGTGTGCCCGGACGTTTTTGTTTTTCGTCGCGCAGGGTGTCCGGGCTGATGTAGTCAACGATGCCGTCGAGTCCGCCGTATTTGTTGAAGTCGTAGGCGGTCAGCTTGACGGTGGCCGCCTGGCCAGTCTTGAGAAAGGCCACGTCGGCCGGTCTGACGTAGGCCTCGACCAGCATCTCGTCCTCTGTCGGGACGATTTCAAGGATGGGCTGGCCCGCCTGGATCACACCGCCAACGGTGGTGACCTGAACGTTCTTGACGACGCCTTTCATGGGCGCGCGCACGGTGGTTCGCCGGAAGGCGTCTTCGCGTGCGGAGGCGTTTTCCTTGGTTTGTGACAGCTCGGAATTGATGCGGCCCAGCTCATTGCTGGCGTCGGTGATGTAGCGGTTCATGCGTTCGGCGCGCTGGCCCATCATGTCCGATTGCTGGCGGCGCAGGCGCAGCAGCTCGACTTCGGACATGACGCCCTGGCTGACCAGCGGCTCGGTGATGGCGATTTCGCGCGAGACGGCGCCGATCGAGATGTCAAGCGCCCGCAGCGATTCGGTCAGGGCGCGCTTGCGGGCGTTGTAAGCCATGGTCTCTTGCGCGATCAGGGCTTTTTCTTCGGCCAGCTCCTCCGGAAACACCAGCGGCGCGTTGGAGGCTTCGGCGCGCAGACGTGTGGCCTGGGCCAGCAGTGCACGGTATTTTTCTTGTGCCTCCCGGTAAACGGCGCCGGAGCGGGCATCGTCAATGCGCAGCAGCACCTGGTCCTTTTCGACCGCGCTGCCTTCGCGCACCAGCAGTTCACTGAGCACGCCAGCATCCAGGCTCTGGATGACCTGTTCGCGGCTGCTGGGGATGATCTTGCCCTGGGCGCGGGTGATTTCATCGAGCTCGAACAGGCCGGCCCAGACCAGGCCGGCGACCAGTGTGGCCAGCGTCGCATAGACCAGCCATTGGCTCATGCGGCGTTCGTCGTCTTCGACAGTGGCAATGCCAAAGCCTGCGCGCGCGAGGGTGGTTCTGTTCTGGCTTTTCTGGCTCATGCGGCGCCTTCTGCAATCTTGCGCTGCGCGCGGGCGTTGACGTCGATGCCCTGGGTCAGGCGTGTGAGCATCTCTTGCTTGCCACCGAAGGCCACGCACTGGCCGGCGTCGATCACGGCGATCGAGTCGACCCATTCCAGCAGCTGAGGCCGATGCGTCGAGAGCAGCAGAGTGCGGCCCTTGAGCCAGTCGTGCAGGACCTGGATGACGCGGGTTTCGGTGTTCTGGTCCATGCTGGAGGTGGGCTCGTCCATGAACACCAGCTGCGGGTCGCGCAGCATCATGCGGGCGATCGAGATCAGCTGGCGCTGGCCACCCGAGAGCCCGCCACCGGCTTCGGTCACAGGCATATCCAGACCCCGCGGATGCGCGGCCACCATGTCGTACAGGCCGAGCTGGCGCAGCACCTCGTGGATCATGGCGCTGCTGATCCAGTCGTCCGAGAGCACCAGGTTATCGCGCAGTGTGCCCATGAAGAGTTGCGAGTCCTGCCCAACGTAGCCGATGCGACTGCGCACTTCGCTGGGTTCGAGTTGCTGCAGGTCCACACCGTCCAGGCGCACATTGCCGGCCGACGGCGCATACAGCCCGGCCATCAGCCGCAGCAGCGTGCTTTTGCCGCTGCCCACGCGGCCCAGCATGGCGACTTTCTGGCCCGGCTCGATCTTCCATGACACCCGGCGGATGACCGGGATCTTGTGCTCGCCGGGGTAGGCGAATTCGATGTCCTGGGCCTCGAGTGCGCCGACGATGGATTCGGGAATGACGTGGCTGCGGCCGGGCGAGCGGTCGCGCGGCCGCTTGATCAGGCCGTCCAGGGTTTCGAGCGAGGTGCGGGCCTGCTGGTAGCGCGAGGCCAGCGACATGATGCTCGCCAGCGGCGAGATGGCACGGCCCGCCAGGATGACCGAGGCGATCAGGCCACCGAGCGTGAGCTGGTTGGCGTGGATCAGGTAGACACCGATCACCACCATGGTCACGGTCACCAGCTGCTGCACGGTGCCAGTCAGGCCCATGATGAAGTTGGTGATGCCGCGCATGGTCTTGTAGGACTCGGCGCCGGCAAGGTTGGA
>Ga0255167_1000198_pt1 | contig 25074 bp, 22 predicted proteins | sample Atl_Miss_RepA_8d_FD_183177 | JGI IMG/M metagenome (GOLD analysis project Ga0255167, IMG submission 183177) | Freshwater microbial communities from Altamaha River, Georgia, United States - Atl_Miss_RepA_8d | ecosystem: Environmental > Aquatic > Freshwater > River | place: USA: Georgia | collected... | reverse complement strand
CCTAAGACAACTGCAATTGCCCCTGCCTTTGCAATCTTTTCAGTTGCCACCTCTAGTACCTTTAATGATTTAACTAGATCTCCACCTGGCATTAATAAATCACCAGCATCAAAAATCTTTAACTTCCGTAAGGCATCTGTGCGCAGTGCCAGGTGTGGTCGTGAAGCATCATGAGGTAAGTAATCACCCATTCGAATTGCTTGTGGACCCATTTTTGCTCCCGAACGGTGAGAGGTTCCACTATCAATCGGAGCACCAACAATTACAACATCAGCCCCCTTAAAGCTCTCAGGTTTATCGAGATCACATCTTGGGATACCAAGGAATGTGAAATCGGGGCCGTACATATTGCCGATGTTCACCATGCTACAAGTCTATATCACTTAATTCCCAAGAGGTAATTAAATATAGTTGTTGAAGAGAATCTACGAATACTTAATGCAAAATATTTTTGATCTTAATTTGCATAAATTCCTAAAGCTCATTGATGCCTTTAACGCTTTTTAAACCCTGCAGGGCACTTAGGGTTAATTCCTGACACTTTTTTAGTGGACTTCCCCTTTACACAAGTTATTGTGATTTTATTATTAAAACCAGTATTTTTAGTTTTTGGTTCAATATAAGGGTTGTCTGCTACGTATTTCTCTGCTTCTCGAATCAAATCAGTAAATAAATAAACTGGATCGGCTCCCATAATAGTTTCTAAGTTGATCCAGGGTTCATAAGATGCACAATTATGATTTTGCCATCCACCTGACCCAGCTGCTCCCAAATAAATGTACTTATCCTCCAATATTTTTGTATAACCTGCGCCACTATCACCGTCACAGGTATTTGGCATACCGGGAGCTATTTTTGTGTTCAGGGTTGAATACCAAGTCAAGTTTCCAGTACTTACTTGCTTATCAATGACCTGTGAAAAATAACTTGAAGGTTTCCTATCAATGCACTCTCGTCCTTGATGCTCGGCAATTTGACTACCATAGCCAGTCAAATTAATTTGCTCACCGGCCTTGATAAATTGTTGATGCATCTCTGGGGTAAGTAACTCTACTTTCTTATTATCCACTGGTAGTGGTGATTTCAGAATAATGATTGCAAAATCATTTTGTCGAGTGATTGCGTTTCCTCCCCTAAAAGAATCGCGTCCCTTAAAATTTTGTGGAAAGATTAACTTTTCAGATTCCACTCGCCTAACATTTCTAGTTAAGGTATCACCTGGATATCCAACCCATAGTTTAGCTCTCGGTTCCTTTGGATCAACTATTTGATCATTCCCGATAAATACATTATGGGCAACGGTAAAAACTATTCTCGGTGCGTATAAAAAACCACTTGCACAATAGTTACCATAAGGTGAAAATAGGATTGGAACTGCTCTTTTATCTTCTAAATTCAGTGTGCCATTCCAAACGGCATTTGCCGGAAGAATTGCACCAGAAATAAAAATGCTTATTAGAAAAAAGAGGCTTATAATCCGTACTTTCACAGGCAAAGCCTAAATCGATATTTGCTAGATATCAAGACTTAAATTTCAAATTAATTTACTATTTTTATTAACAAACTAATCCTAAGATAATGAATTATACGAAAGCATGACTTATTATAATGCAAAATAAATTTTAGTTCCTAGAATATTTACGGCTTCTTTCGCTGTCGACTTACTACTTGACCAACTATAACAATTATTAAGGCAATGAAGAACATCGCACTACCAACAACATTTGCCTGGGCTGGAATACCACGAGCTGCTGAAACATAAACAAACTTTGGAAAAGTTGAGAATGTGCCAGAGTTAAAGTTGGTAATAATAAAATCATCAAAAGAGAGTGAAAATGCCAGTAGGGCTGCCCCTGCAATTCCTGGCATTACTAGCGGCAAAGTTACATACCTAAAGGTTTCACGTTCATTTGCATATAAATCCATGGCAGCTTGTTCAAGTCTTGGGTCTAATGAAGCGATTCTAGCTTTTACCGTTACCACCACAAATGAGATACAAAACATCACATGCGCTATGACAACCGTCCAAAATCCAGGATTAATTCTAAGGTTTAAAAACATAGCAAGTAGTGAGGCTCCTAAAACTACCTCAGGAGTTGCCATAGGTAAAAAGATTAATAAGTTTGTTGATTTGCGACCTTTGAATTTATATCTACCAAGTGCAAAGGCAATCATCGTTCCTAAAAAAGTGGCAAGTAAGGTTGAGATCACACCTACCTTTAAGGAGTTAACAACAGATTCACAAACTTGGGGTGCACCGCAGGGATTTTTCCAATTATCTAAAGTAAATCCTTGCCATACTAAATTACTCTTTCCAGCATCATTAAATGAAAATGCAAAGGTGTATGCAACTGGAATAAACAAATATATAAATGCCACAGCGGCATAAATCCGGATTAAATTTCTAGAAAACCACCTAGCAGCACGGTGGCTAAGGGTTGGCATCGGAGCTATAGAGGTTGTCATACCAACTCATCCGTTCCAGATTTACGAATATACAACGATACTAAAATTAGAATTGTGGCCATTAAGGTAAATGAAAGAGCTGCAGCTGTTGGGTAATCAACTACTGCAAAAAAGCGTGACTCAATAACATTTCCAATCATCTTGGTACTTGGATTTCCTAAAATTGCGGCGTTAACATAATCACCTGCTGCTGGGATAAAGGTCAATAAGGTTCCAGCTACAACACCTGGCATAGAAAGTGGCAGGGTTACTTTTCTAAAAGTAGTTAAACCGTTGGCGTAGAGATCACCCGCTGCCTCTAAAGTTCTAGGATCAATCCTTTCCAAACTTGCATAAAGTGGAAGTGTCATAAATGGTAAAAAGTTATATGCCAATCCAATTACTACTGCAGTTGAGGTATTGTTTATTCGAAATAGATCATCGATAAAAGGCAATACTTTAATCGCCGAAACAACTGGTCCTTGATCAGCCAAAATTTGAGTCCAAGCAATAGTCCTAAGTAAAAATGAGGTAAAAAATGGTGCAATCACAAGCACCAATAAAATATTTCGATACTTGCCAGATTTAAAGGCAATTGCATAGGCAAGTGGGTATGCAATAGCTAAAGCCACCAAGGTAGCAAGTGCTGCGTAAATAAATGATCTTAAGTATTGATCTTTATTTATTAAAAAAGCATCGACATAATTTGCAAACCTTAACTCTTGGACATAAACACCAACTTGAGCACCATCTGGTCTGACCATAGTTGAGGTGCTGGCCAGTGAAAAAATTGGAATTATAAAAAAAGTAATTAACCAAATTAGACCTGGAGCTAGAAGTAAGTAGGGAGTTAAGGATCTTCCTTTTAAAGCATTTTTTACCTGTGAGTGCCCAGTTGCTACTCCGTGCAGAAAAGCCATTACTTACTCTTCATCATCAAGATCGGCACCAGCATTAATATCTTGTGCACCATCTAAAGCAAAGGTGTGCTCGGAATCCCATTCAAGTGAGACGGTATCGCCAACCCGCAGATCATGTAATCCCTCATCATTTTGTTCAAAAACTACTAACTCTAAATCCCAAGGTGCTCGCACAATGTATTGGGTAGAGGTACCAACAAATGAGCGATCTGTAACCACACAATTTTTAATTGAGTTAACCCCATTATCATCTAATCTAAGTTTTTCCGGCCTTACGCCAATAAAGACCGATTCATTACTGGTAGCAACTCTTGAAAGTGGTACTTCAAAGGTTAAGCCTTTGGCGGTAACTAAAGCTTTATCCCCTGATTTTGAAGCAATTTTTCCTTTAATTAAATTACATTGGCCTAAGAAGTTAGCCACAAAAGCTGTCTTTGGTGACTCATAAAGATCAGTGGCACTACCCATCTGTTCAATTTTTCCATTATTCATAACCGCAATGGTGTCTGCCATTGTCATCGCCTCTTCTTGATCATGGGTCACATGAATAAAGGTAATTCCAACCTCAGTTTGAATACGTTTTAACTCAATCTGCATCTGCCGGCGAAGCTTAAGATCCAATGCACCTAATGGTTCATCCAAGAGTAAAACCTCAGGTCGATTTACTATCGCTCTTGCAACTGCAATTCTTTGTTGCTGGCCACCTGATAATTGATTTGGCTTTCGATCTGCAAGGTGTGCTAACTCAACTAGATTAAGTGCACTCTCCACCTCACTTTTAACATCCTTTAATCCTCTGCGGCGCAGACCAAATGCAATATTTTCAAAGATTGTAAGGTGTGGGAAAAGTGCATAATTTTGGAAAACAGTATTTACGTTTCGTCGATATGATTTTTGAGTTGTAATATCAGAGCTACCGATAGAGATAGTTCCAGCCGATGGCTCCTCTAATCCGGCAATCATTCTTAAGGTTGTAGTTTTGCCACAGCCAGATGGTCCAAGGAGTGCAAAAAATGAACCATCAGGAACTAGTAATGACAGATCATCAACGGCGCAGAAATCTCCGTAGTACTTTGAAACTCTATCTAATTTTAAATCACCAGTATCTTGCGAGACCTTAGTGTTGGCCATACTAGTTAACTATCGAGACTTTAATTGCCGATAGCTTCGTCAAAAGCTGTCTGGAACTTTGTTGCCTCATCAGAAGAAAGTGATCTAAATACTTTAACCTTTGCCAAAGTTGCAGCATCTGGGAATATAAATGGACTATTTGCGAGTTCCGGATCAATTTTTTCTAACTCAGGTTTAGCCGCCTCAACCGGACAGATGTAATTTACATAAGCTGCTACTTGGGCTGCCACGGCAGGCTCGTAGTAGTAATTCATTAAGGACTCTGCATTCTTTTTATGGGCCGAGGTTGAAGGAATCAACATATTATCGCTCCATAAAGTTCCACCAGATTCAGGAATTGCAAAATCAAACTTTCCGCCACTTTCAGAGCGAAGAATAAAGATATCGCCAGACCAGCCAATTACCGCATTAGCGTCGCCACGCTTTAGATCCTCAGAGTATGAATTACCTTTAACCTGGCGGATAAAGCCATCGGCAATCTTTTTCTTGAAGAAATCTATCGCATTCATAAATTGATCTTCAGTGAAGTTAGATGATGGATCCACGCCTTGATAAAGCATGATTACACCGATGGTATCTCGCATCTCAGATAAGACCACAACTTTTCCTTTATTGGCTGGTGCAAACAAATCATCCATTGTGCGAACACCCTTTGGAAGTTTTTGAGTATTCCAGCCAAAGCCAGCAAAACCTGATTGCCAGGTTAGAGAATATTGACGACCCTTATCAAAGCCAACATTTGCTAATACCTCACGGATATTTGATTTATTTGGAACATTTGCAGCATCAAGCTTTTGTGCATATCCCTGCTCAATAAATCTTGCCGCCATCCAATCAGTTGGGGTAACAACGTCATATCCAATATCTGATCCAATTGATAGTTGACCTTGAACCTTTCCATAAAATGTATTGTTATCATCAATTGCTTCTTCGTAAGTTACTTTGATTCCACTTTTTTGCTCAAAGGCAGCAAGTGTTGGATAGACCTTGGTATCCTCATTAAAATCTAAGTAAAGTGGCCAACTTGCCCAGCGAACAATTTTTTCGCTATCACTAACATCTACAACTGTTTTTAAACCAGTAGATGATCCAGTTCCACATGCGGCTAATACACCAGCTGCAGATACGGCACCAACTCCAGCAAATAATGTTCTGCGAGTCATCTGCGCTTTGATAATTGCACGAGCCTCTGGGGAGAGTGATTGCATATCCTTCTTCATTAGTTCACTTTCTTCCTCGCTAGATTGTTGGGAGTGTGGGAAAATCTATCAGGCGTTTAGGTTTGTCATCACATGTTTGATGCGAGTGTATTCCTCAAATCCATAAGCAGAAAGGTCTTTTCCAGTACCTGAGTGCTTAAATCCACCATGTGGCATCTCAGCCACCATTGGAATATGGGTATTTATCCACACGCAACCAAAATCAAATGCTTTGGCCATTCTCATAGCACGGCCATGATCCTTAGTCCAAACACTAGATGCCAAGCCATACTTAACCCCATTGGCATATCGAACCGCCTCTGCCTCATCGGTAAACTTTTGAACCGTAATTACTGGCGCAAAAATTTCATTTTGGATCATCTCATCGCTCTGTTTTAAATCAGCAACAACTGTTGGGTTCCAGAAGTAACCAGGGCGCTTAATTGCGCTACCACCAGCGGTAACGCGGGCATGAGCTGGTATGCGATCCAAAAATCCTTGAACTCTTGCTAATTGATTAGCATTATTTACTGGGCCTACCAATACATCCTCATCTGGCATACCAACCTTGATTACATTCTTTGCCTGCTCAGATAGGAGGGCCACTACATCCTCATAGGCGCTAGCCTCAACTAAAACTCTAGTTGCAGCGGTGCAATCTTGACCGGCGTTAAAGTAACCAGCAACCGCTATCCACTCACATGCTGCCTGCAGATTTGCATCATCAAAAATTACAACTGGTGCTTTACCACCTAACTCTAAGTGCAATTTCTTTAGATCCTTAGCTGCACTTGATGCCACCTCCATACCAGCTCTTACTGAACCAGTAATTGAAACCATTTGCGGGATCTCATGCTCAATTAATGCTCTACCAGTATCACGATCTCCTACGACAACATTGATTACACCCTCTGGTAAAAACTCTTGCATTAACTCAGCCATCCACAGAGTTGAAACTGGAGTGGTATCACTTGGTTTTAAAACAACGGTATTTCCAGCGGCAATTGCAGGTGCCCACTTCCAAACTGCCATCATCATTGGATAATTCCAAGGGGTAACCTGAGCACAAACACCAATTGGTTCACGTCGAATAAATGATGTGTGGCCTTTGAAGTACTCGGCGGCAGATTTGCCCTCTAAATTTCTAGCTGCACCTGCAAAAAATCTAATTTGATCCAACATTGGACCAATCTCTTCAGCTCTAGTAACTGCAATTGGCTTTCCGGTATTTTCAGATTCAATTCCAATTAACTCTTCACTTCTAGCCTCAATTGCATCTGCAATTTTATTGATCGCTTTTTGGCGCTCACCTGGTGTTGACTCTTTCCAAACCTCAAAGGCAGAAGCTGCTGCCTGCATCGCTTTATCAACATCGGCGGCGTTAGATACTGGTGCCTTAGCAAATACCTCACCAGTTGCTGGATTTATTAAATCCTGGACCTTATCTGAAGTGGCACTAACCTTTTTACCATTTACAAAATTTTGCAGAGTTCTCACAACAGCTCCTTGGCTTAATTACGAAATCAATATCGCATGAGTCTAGTTACTACCTTTTAACTTATCAATACTCATTTTGTAGCAAGAAATACCAGCCTTGGCTGCCCTAAGTTTTGGGAATATAAAGTATTTGTTACTTACTATGGCAGATCTTTAAGACTCCAGTGGGTGCCTACCACAGACATTCTTAGGATTTTGAGTTAGCAAAAAATCTAATCGGCCCAAGATGTTCTAAAGCGACTTTCTCGCCAGTTGCATACTTTGCCGGCCCTGGAATTCTTACCTGCACCGACTCATTGCTTACCGCTATTTCAACCATTGCATCATGGCCGTAGTAATCAATTTTTGTAATCTCACCGATTATCTTTGCTGAGCTTAAATCTTTTGAAATCTTAATCTCCTCTGGACGAATTACTACCTCGCCAATCTCTAAGATATTTGCATCTAAGTTGATGGGATTAAATAAGTAATTTGTCTGGCCATTTACCAATCTTTTAGCTGATAAGACCAAGGTGTCACCAGTACTCATTGCAGTAGTTGCCGAGGTTGGAGATGAGTAAACCTGCTCAGGTGAGCCTTGTTGCATAATTTTTCCATCCCGCATTAATGCAACCACATCTGAGCTAACCAGCGCCTCCTCCCGATCATGGGTAACGAGAATTGCAGTAGTTTTTTGGGTACGCAAAAGTTTTATTACATCTGTGCGCAACTCTGCTCGTAACTGAGCATCTAATGCTGAAAATGGCTCATCTAATAAGATCATGGCGGGTTTAACTGCAAGTGCACGAGCAAGTGCTACGCGAGTCTGCTGTCCACCAGATAATTCATTAGGCATTCTCTTATCAAAACCAACTAGATCAATTAGCGTTAGCATCTCTTTTACCACCTGCTTAATCTGCTCCTTAGTAAAAGCTGATCGATCAATTCCAAAGGCAATATTTTGAGCAATATTTAAGTGCGGAAACAATGCTCCTTCTTGTGGAACATAACCAATTTTTCGCTTATGTGCAGGTAGAGATAAGGATGAAAGGCTTACTAACTGCTTACCAAATCTAATAGTGCCAGCATCTGGCTGAATCAATCCGGCAATACTTCTAAGCAAAGTAGTTTTGCCACAACCTGAAGGACCAAGTAGGGCAGCAATCTGACCAGAATCTAAGTTAAAAGATAGATTATCTAAAATCTTTTTCTCACCAAATGAAACATCTAAGTTCTTAATCTCTAAAGTTGTCACTTTAACCCCTAATTTCTTGGGTAGTAAGTGCCTTATCAACCCTATCTGGTCTGCTCAAAATAAAGGTCGGAACTGCAGCAATTATTAAAAGTACCAAAGCATATGGAGCTGCTTCATTAAATCTACTAATTGCAGCTGATGACCAAATTTGAGTAGCAAGAGTTTCAAATCCAGTTGGACGCAACATTAATGTGGCTGGTAACTCCTTCATCGCAGTTAAAAATACCAAGGTGGTTCCTAGCGCAATGCCAGGAGCTGCGATTGGAGTTACTACATTTTTTAATACCGCCCACTTATTCATACCTAATGTAGCGGCCACCTCTTTAGCGCCCTCTGGAACCTTTGCTAGTGAGCCACTCATGCTAGCAACTGATTTTGCTAGAAATAATAATGCATACGCAAAGGCTAATAAGAAAGTAGTTTGATAAATAAATCCAAGCTTTGAGCCAAAAGCAACTAGGGCAAGCCCAACCACTACCCCGGGTAATGCATGTCCGATCAAGATAACTCTGTTGGTAATTCTTGAATACCTCGTTGGTTTTTCAGAGAGTAATACTCCTACGGGTATTGATAAAACTAGTGCAATAACCGCACCGAAAAAGGCAACCACAACCGTTGATATTGAAGCGGTTGCAATTGATCTCCAATCAATTGCAACTGGATTATTAATAAAACGAGTGAGTAAAACATAAACTGGTACTGCAACTGCCACCAGTGTATTAACGGCAAATACGCTTATCAAAGTGATTTGATAAGGCTTTGAGCTAATTGTGTATACCTTTGTACCAGTTGTCTTTGTGGTTTTATTCAGAAGATTTTTAGATTTAAATCTCTCATCCGTAATTACAAAGAGGGCAGAGAGGAAGACTAAAAGTAGGCTAATGACCGCTGCAGCATTTCGGTCATAAGAGGCGCGATACATATTTTGGATAGTCACAGTTAAGGTATCTACATTTAATAGTGAAACAGCTCCAAAATCACTCATAGTATAAAGTCCGACTAACAGTACTCCGCCAGAGATGTGACCACGAATCTGCGGTAATACAACCTTGAAAAAAATTTGAGCATTATTAAAACCAAAAGATCTTGCCACCTCAATTTGGGAGCCATCTACTCTGCGCAACCCAGCTAAGCTAGCAAGAATTACATATGGCAGGGTGGTAAGAAAGAGGATAAAAACCGCTGCCAAAAAGCCAGAAAAGCTTGGAAGTAGCGCAATCCAGGTATAGGTAAATACATAAGAGGGTATCGCTAACGGAATTACTAAAAGTATTAAAAAGGTTGCTCGGAATGGCAGTTTTACAAAGTGCAATCCAGTAGCAATTAAAATTCCAACTAAAGCAGTTAGTGCGACAACTGCCACTACTAAAAGTGATGTTGTTAAAACCACCTCTAAGGTTTTTGGGCGAAATAATAGTGCCCATATTTCAGCAACTGGCTTTTGAAAAGCTCGCATTAGTAAGTAAAAAATTGGAATTAAAGTAAGTGCAATTACCACAAAAACAAGTGATAAAACTATAGCTTTGTAAGTATTGCCTCGATTAATCGATGAGTTTAGCGAACCTGTAGTAGAAGGGATTTTGGTAAGTTGCACAATTACAACAGTCCGACCTTAATTAAAAGATCTTGAGTCTTCTTAGTATTTTTTAGCACCTCTAAATCAATATTTGGTGCACCAAGATCACTAAGTGGTGGCAAATCTTCAGGTATTGAGATATTTTCCAATAAAGAGTACTCATGTATATCAGATACAAATCTTGATTGAATTCGCTCTGAGGTTAGAAAATTAATAAAATCCTCAGCTTTAGCTTTTTTACCACTTGAGGCTAAAATTCCAACACCGGAAACATTAATTAAATTTCCTAAATCATTAGCTTTAAAGTACCCATTTTTAACATTAATTGGTCGACCCAAAGCCTCAGCTACCTCCCAAACGTAGTAGTGATTTACCAACCCAATTGAAACCTCACCTTTATCTATTGCCTCAACAATGGCTGAATTCTTTGGGTAGATTTTTGCGCCATTTGCCTTTACTTTTCGTAACCAATCCTCTGCAAAAGGTAAACCCTTGTTACTGATTACTGCAGTTAAGAAGGCTTGAAATGAGGCATTTGTTGGCGCAATTGCAACTTGGTCTTTATATATTGGTTTAGATAAATCAGTAAAGGATGTTGGTAACACTTTTACTCGATCAGGTGCATATGCAAAAACCCGCACTCGGGCGGTTAGACCTACCCACTCTCGATTGCCCTGAATATATTTAGCTGGAACGCCCTCTGCCACATCTTTTGGGAGAGGGGTAAGTAATCCTTGCTCTGCAACTGCTCCCAAAGAGCCAGCATCCTGAGAGATAAATAAATCTGCTGGAGAGTTCTTTCCCTCCTCTAAAATCTGGGCGGCAAGCTCTGCTGAGTCACCATATCTAATATTTAGTTTTACCCCTGACTCTTTCTGCCAGATCGCAAAATATGGCGCAATATACTCCTCAGTTCTTCCTGAGTAGATCGTTAACTCAGAGATTTTAGACTCCGATGAAGAGCAACTGGTGGTTAAGGTAAGTAAAAGGGCAGAAAGTAATCCGAAGAATCCGATTTTTCTCATTACTACAGGCTAGCGTTGAAAGTAGAATTACGCAACATTTATGTTGCGTAATTAATCACATCAGTTAATGGCTTAAGTGAAAACTAGCTCTTTGCTTCACTAGCAGCGAGCTGACCACATGCGCCATCAATCTCTCGTCCCCTGGTATCTCTTACCGTAACTGGCACGCCATACCCTTCCAATATCTCAACAAAGGCCCGCTCATCCTCTGGCCGAGATGCTGTCCATTTAGATCCAGGTGTTGGATTTAATGGAATTAGATTTACATGTGCATTTCTATTCTTTAATAATCTTCCTAAAAGATCTGCTCGCCAAGCTTGATCATTAATATCTCTTATCAACGCATACTCAATTGAGTATCTTCTACCAGTTTTTTGCTCATACTTATCGGCAGCTGCTAATACCTCTTTAACCTTCCAGCGTGAGTTAATCGGTACTAGGGTATCTCGTAACTCATCATCTGGTGTGTGTAGTGATATCGCAAGAGTTACTGGAATATTTTCATCGATCAATTTTTCAATTCCACTTACTAGTCCCACGGTCGAAAGAGTTACTGATCTGGCTCCAATTCCTAATCCATTTGGTTGTGGGTTGGTAATATTTCTGATGCTTTGCATCACCGCCTTGTAATTTGCCATCGGCTCGCCCATTCCCATAAAAACAACATTTGATAATCGAGTTGGGCCACCTGGCATTTCACCTAAATCACATACCTTGGCAGCCATTACAACTTGAGCAGTAATCTCCGCTGCAGTTAAATTTCTAGTTAAACCAGCTTGGCCCGTTGCACAAAATGGACATTGCATACCGCAGCCGGCCTGTGAGGAGATACAAACCGTTGTGCGATCTGTGTATCTCATTAAAACTGACTCAACAAGCACTCCATCATGTAGTCGCCAAAGATCTTTCCTAGTTTTACCACCATCACAGGTAACAGTTCTAACTAAACTCAATAGCTTAGGTAAAAATGCATCAGCAACTGTTTGCCTCAACTCTTTAGGTATATCGGTAAAACTTTCCACATCATCATTGTGATGGGTAAAAAAATGAACTGCTAATTGATTAGCTCTAAATGCCGGCAATCCAAACTCCTGCGCCCGCGCCTTTCGCTCCTCAATAGTTAAATCTGCTAAATGGGTTGGTGTTTTTTTCTTAACCGCTGGAGCTTCAAATACTAAATCGGCCATCTATAAATACCGGGCAATAAGCTCAAAGGCAAACCAGACTGCCGGAGCGGTAAAAAGCGCAGAATCTAATCGATCCATAATCCCACCATGTCCTGGCAATAAATTAGACATATCCTTTATCGCTAAATCTCGTTTTATCGCTGATTCAATTAAGTCACCACAAGTTGCAGTTATTACCGTCATAACTCCAATTGCCGCACCAATAATCCACTCAGTTTCAAACAAATAATGAAAAATGGCAGCCCCACCTAAGACCGCAGCTATCGCCCCACCAATCAAACCCTCCCAGCTTTTTTTAGGACTAATACTTGGCGCTAACTTATGTTTTCCAAGTAGGACACCGGCAAAGTAAGCAAAGGTGTCATTACAAGCTATCAATGCAACTAATGCAAAAATTCGAAGTGCACCATCTGGATGATTTGCTAGCAACAAAATAAAACCGCCAAGTACTGCCAGGTAGAAGGTAATAAAGACCGCTGAGGTAGATCTCTTAATGAAATCTACTTGCGAGATCAGTAAGAGAGCAAACATTAAAATCGGAATTGTTAGACCCGCTGAGACCGCTAACCCTTGGGTATTACCATTCCAAGTTGCAGCTAAGAGCACAGTAGCTGCGATCATCAATAGGTAATCCGGTAGCTCAATTCCACCCTTTCGGTAGGCAGAAGCTATTTCTCTAATTCCAATCATGATTACAATCCAAATAAAAATAAAAAATAACAAGGGGTTTACTGTAATAGTGCCAAAGATAAGGCCTAGTAGTAAAAGTGATACCAATATTGACGGAAGTAACTTGCGACCTGCTCGCTTATTTATCGCATCATTTATCGCGTGCAGATCAGCCATCATTAAACCTCTAGCAACTCTACTTCTTTATGCTTTAGTAACTCATCAATTTTTGCAACATGCTCACCAGTAATTTTTTCCAACTCTTTTTCTGCTCTAGCTAAATCATCTTTTCCAACCTTGCCATCTTTTTCTAATTTTTCCATAGACTCTTTCGCACCTCTTCGGATGGCACGAATTGCAACTCTAGAATCTTCAGCCTTTGCTTTAGCAACCTTAATAAACTCTTTGCGACGCTCTTCAGTTAATTGCGGAAAATTAACTCTAATTACTGTGCCATCTGAACCTGGGTTAACGCCAAGATCTGAATCTCGAATCGCTTTTTCAATCGCAGCCATGGCACCTTTGTCATATGGCGTGATTAAGGCAAGTCTGGCCTCTGGTACTTGAACAGTTGCAAGTTGGGCAAGTGGGGTACCAGTTCCGTAGTAATCCACCATTAATTTTGCAAACATCGATGGGTGAGCTCTACCAGTGCGAATCGCAGCAAAATCCTCTTTGGCCACATCAATTGCCTTATTCATTTTACTGCTGCACTCTGATAGAAATGAGTTCAAATCTGACATTTGCTTCTCCCTCGAATTAATACCACTCTACTAGGACATCTTCTACTCATAAAATTACCCTTAATTAACCAGCGTGCCTATGTTTTCTCCAGTGACAGCTCGCTTGATATTGCCTTTATTTTTTAGGTCGAAGACAACAATTGGTAATTTATTCTCTCGACATAGTGAGAATGCAGCAGCATCGGCAACAGCCAGAGATTTACTTAAAACCTCATCGTAGGAGACAAAATCAAATTTCTTAGCGTTCTTATCTTTTCTTGGATCGGCATCATAAACTCCATCAACACCACTTTTAGCTAGTAGTAACGCATCTACACCAATTTCAAGTGCGCGCTGAGCTGCAACCGTATCGGTGGTAAAAAATGGCATACCTGCACCAGCTCCAAAAATTACAACTCGACCTTTTTCAAGATGTCGAATTGCCCTGCGTGGCACATATGGTTCAGCAACCTGCCCCATAGTTATTGCAGTTTGAACTCGAGTTTCAATTCCCTCTTTTTCTAGAAAATCTTGTAACGCTAAGCAGTTCATTACTGTGCCCAACATACCAATGTAATCTGCCCGAGCTCGATCCATACCGCGCTGTTGTAACTCGACTCCTCTAAAGTAATTTCCGCCGCCAATTACGATGGCAACCTCAACCCCAGATCTGACTACATCTGCAATCTGTCCAGCCACATCATGAACAACATCAGGGTCAACACCGATGCCCTTTTCGCCACCAAAAACCTCACCAGATAATTTAAGGAGCACTCGTTTATAGCTTTTACGTGGCATGAGAGCTCCTTAATTTAATTATTTATAAGTGAAGTTTACTGACCTACGCGGAATCTATTGAAGGCAGACACGGCTGTTTTAGCCTCATCTAGAATTTGTTGAACAGTTTTCTTTGCATCCTTTGCAAATGCTTGCTCAAGCAATGACACCTCTTTAACAAATCCAGTTACCCGACCTTCAACAATTTTTGCAATAGAGGCTTCCGGCTTACCTTCAGTACGGGCGGTCTCCTCAGCAAGTCTGCGCTCCTTTGCAATTTCATCTGCTGGAACCTGATCACGACTTACAAATTGTGGTGCAAAAGCTGCAATATGTTGAGCAATATCTTTACCAACTGCTTCAGCAGCATTTTTTAATTGAACTAATACCCCAACTTGTGGCGGCAGATCTGGTGAAGTTTTGTGTAGGTAAAGTGAGACTGGAGAGCCAGTAAGTACCGAGATTCTTTTAATCTCAATCTTCTCTCCCAACATCGCATTACCTTCATCAACTACCTCTTGCACACTCTTACCTGAGGCTAACTTTGAAGATAAGAACTTATCTAACTCACCAATTTTTGATGCTGCTAAATGATTTAGTAGCTCATCAGCTAGTGCTTGAAACTTATCGCCCTTAGCAACAAAATCCGTCTCACAATTTAGCTCAAGCATTACGCCAAGATCACCCTCAGCCTTTGCCGTAACTAAACCATTTGAGGTAGCTCTACCCTCGCGTTTGGTAACACCCTTTAAACCTTTAACACGAATGATCTCTACCGCTTTTTGATAATCACCATTTGCCTCATCTAGTGCCTTTTTGCAATCAAGCATTCCGGCAGCGGTCTGCTCCCGTAATTTTTTTACATCCTCTGCTGTGTATGACAACTTAAGCACCTGCAGTTTCAGTTGGCTCTTTGATTAAATCCTTTTCCCAATCAGCAAGTGGTTGTTCAGCACTCTTTTCTGCAGCTGCTGCTGCTTCTGCTGCTGCTTTATCTGCAATCTTTGCCGCATTTGCTGCACGAATTTGTAGACCAGCCACAATTGCATCAGTCATTACCCGTGTTAACAATGCAATTGAGCGAATCGCATCATCATTTCCAGGAATTTTAAAATCAACCTCATCTGGATCACAATTTGTATCTAAAATCGCAATAACTGGAATTCCCAGCTTTTTCGCCTCAGCAACTGCTAAGTGCTCTTTCTTGGTATCAATTACCCAAATAGCTGCTGGTAACTTAGTCATATTTCTAATGCCATCAAGGTTTTTGTTTAGCTTCTCACGTTCGCGACGAAGTACTAACAACTCTTTTTTAGTTAGTAGCTGATCATTCGCACTCTCAAGCGCTTCCAACTCTTTTAATCTAAGGACACGCTTGTAAACAGTTGGGAAGTTGGTAAGCATGCCACCTAACCATCGCTCTGTTACATATGGCATTCCAACTCTGGCTGATTGCTGCTTAATTGGCTCATGAGCCTGCTTTTTAGTTCCTACGAAAAGCACATGTCCACCCTTTGCAACTGCATCTTTAATAAATTCATATGCAGCATCAATAAGTGCTAGTGATTGTTGGATATCGATAATGTAGATACCGTTACGCTCAGTAAAGATATAGCGCTTCATCTTCGGATTCCATCGACGAGTTTGGTGACCAAAGTGCACACCACTGTCGAGAAGTTCTCGCATTGTTACAACTGCCATTACGGCACACTCCTTTTCGCTCACTTATTACTTAAAGTAATAATGAGCACTCGGTTTGTGATTTAGCAATTTACTAAATCCCTAGCATCTTGAACCGAGTAGCTATTGCTAACTACACCGAACAGGTCCATAAGCTCTTAATTGGTAATCAATTAATCACTTTAAGATGCGTGAAGTCACAAAACCCTTTTCTGAAGATTTTGTGCTGAGGCAAATCCTACCTGAAGTTTTAAGCCCAAATTTCCACAATTTTGCGCTCAGTTAACTCCTGATTACACCAGTATGGCAGAGGATCTCTAGATGCCGGTGCTGCTTATATTAACCACCCTGGTAATTGGATTAATTACTGGCGTTTCAATTGGTAACTCTGATGTTATTGATTGCGAACTAACTGCAAGTAAGTACTGCAAACAAATTGATCAACTAAACCTTCGCCGAAGTTTTTAACTCCTGCGCCAATAAATTTGCTAGGTGTGGCTTTATTTGCCACTGATCAAGCATTTGAAGGTATCGTTCCCTATCAATTTGCAAAGGAGAAGTATCACTTTTTACCGCTCTAATCATCAAATTTCTAGCAGTATGTTCACCACCAATAAACTCAACAATATCAACTTTATAACCTAGTAATTTTAGGATTTGAGCTCGCAGCGAGTCTGTCAATAAATCAACTAATCGCTCCTTAACTAATCCATACTTAGTTAGCAATCCCCATGGCTCTGGTGAATCTTTAATTTGAGTTTGCAATTGATGCATACAGCATGGAGCAACCATGATGATCTTGGCATCATTTTTAACCGCCCAATTTATTGCATCATCCGTTGCAGTGTCGCAGGCATGTAAAGCGATTGCGATATCAACTTTTTGGTTAGGTGTATCGGCAATCTTGGTAGCTAAAAATTTGGCATTTACCTTAAGTTTTGCGGCTATTTCTTCATTGTGAATTTTTGAATCACTTCGCTCATCAACGCCAAGTATTGAAACTTTTTGGCCCTTACCCATTAGAAACTCTTGAACTGCAAAAGTTAGGTAGGCGTGGCCACAACCAAGATCGACAATTGATAAATCTTTTTGTTCTGAAAGCTCTCCTTCAATTAACTGATTCATTAATCTTAGAAATTCATCAACTTGCTTGTATTTATCCATCTTGGTTGGCTTAATTCGACCCAACAAATCTGACATCTCTAAAGCTTTGAAAACATGATTGGACTCAGCCAACATCCGCTGCTTTTGCCGATCATGGGAGAGTTCTCTGGTTAATTTAACCTTGCTTATTCCTGATATTGCTTGATCCTTCTTTGAAATTTTTACTGAGTATGACTCAGTGGTTGTATCTACCTGTAAGTTGGCATATCCAGATAAAAATAAGGGTATAAAGCTAAAATCTACTTCGACGTTTTTTGTTAAGTCTTTCTTTCCATCACTACTTACTATCTGAAACTTTAATTCATCTTTAATCAATACCGGCTTAATGTCCACTCGGACAAACTCTGGCTGAATACTGCGCCGCTTTCCACTTAATACAGCTCTTACAAATAAAGGGTCTTTTATTCTTATTGATAACTGTTCAATCGCCTCAGATAATTCAATCTTCATTTAATTACGCTCGCGGATGTGCTTGTTTGTATGCAGATTGCAAACGTTCAGGAGAAACATGAGTGTAGATCTGAGTTGTAGCTAAGGATGCGTGTCCTAGAATTTCTTGAACTGTCCGCAAATCAGCACCCCCTTCTAATAAATGAGTAGCTGCACTATGGCGAAGTCCATGAGGACCCATAGTTGCACCAACTGACTTCATGGCTTCATAAACTACTTGCCTCACGGTGCGTTGATCTATCCGCTTTCCTCTGGCACCTAAGAAAACAGCAGCATCTGATAATTGATTTGCAAACTCCCCTCGACCGATTTTTAGATAATTGGAAAGTGCATTAATTGCGGGAATTCCGATTGGCACTACTCGTTGCTTATTAGCTTTACCAATAACATTTAAAGTATTTCTGGAGTCATCAATATCACCTAGATCTAGACCACACAATTCAGAGACTCTTATGCCAGATCCATATAAGACTTCTAAGATTGCTAGATCTCGATAATTTAATGCAGTTGGCTCTTCAGCAACTTTGACCTCTAGCGATTTAATTACTGTTGCTGCCTCATCTACATTTAAAACTTCTGGTAGGACTCGATGTGGTTTTGGTATTGCAAGATTTGCACCTAAATCTGAAGTTAGCCACCCATTGGCTGCTGCCCAATTAGTAAAGGCTCGAATTGAAACAATCCTTCTAGTTAAAGTAGATCTGGCCACACCTGTGCTTTGTAAATTGGCTAACCATGATCGAATATGCTCAATCTCTAATTGATTAAACTCAACAATCCCCAATTTTTCCATGTGTTTTAAAAATGATTCTAAATCTGTGACATAGCCTCTAATTGAGTTACTAGATAAATTTCTAACTAGAGCTAAATGCTCTTCATATTGGGTGACTAGGGCCGCTGACATGATCAGCAGATTACTCGGGTTTGCGCCCTTGCCTTAGTAAGCCATAGGTGACCGCGTCATCTAATGCCATTGCTGAGGCTGCGATCACATTCTCATGAACACCAACTGTGCTCCACTCACCCTCACCATCGCTGGTTTCAACTAAAACTCTAGTCACTGCACCTGTACCAAGCCGGCCCTCTAATATTCGGACTTTGTAATCGGTTAGCTCTAATTTTGCTAGCTCTGGATAAAACTTCTCCAAACCAGATCTAAGAGCATTATCAATTGCATTAACTGGACCATTTCCAACTCCAGTTGCAGAGATAGATTCATTTTTTGCATGAATCTTTACGGTCGCCTTTGATGATACTTTTCCAGACTCATCTTGATGAACCGTAGTTTGCCAATCCTCAATTGTGAAAAAACTTGGCCGCTTACCTAATACCTCAGTTCTCAACAGTAATTCGAAGGAAGCATCGGCAGCTTCGAAGGTGAAGCCTTTTCCTTCAAGCTCTTTGACCTTTTCTACTACCCTGCCAATTAAATCCTTATCTCCACCTAAATCAATTCCTAATTCAGCAGATTTAAGTTCAATGGATGCTCTACCTGCCATTTCAGATACCAACATTCGCATGTCATTGCCAACTGATTCTGGAGTTTCATGTTGATACATCATGGGATCAACCTTTATTGCCGAAGCATGTAATCCTGCTTTATGGGCAAAAGCTGAGGTGCCAACATAAGGCTGGCGAGCACTTGGTGCCACATTTGTTATCTCAGCAACTGCATGAGAAATTCTAAACGCCTCTTGTAATTTACCTGCTGGTAAAACTGCTTTCTCTTTTTTTAACTCTAGATTCGCAATTATATTAACTAGATCAGCATTACCAGTTCGCTCTCCATAACCATTTAAAGTACCTTGAACATGTGTAACTCCAGCAGATATTGCTGCTAGTGAGTTAGCAACTGCACATCCTGTGTCATTATGGCAATGAATTCCAAGTCGTGCCTTTGAAGCGGTAAGAACCTCGTGGACAATATTTGATAATTGATCTGGCAACATTCCGCCATTTGTATCGCAAAGAGCCACAACATCAGCTCCCGCCTCAACAGCTGCTCTAACAACCTCAAGTGCATACGCTTTATTTGAAAGATAGCCATCGAAAAAATGCTCAGCATCAAGAAAGACTCGCTGCCCACCAGATTTTAAGAACTTAATGGAATCAGTAATCATTGCTAGGTTCTCATCAAGATTTGTCTTTAACGCCAAATCAACATGGCGGTCATGACTTTTTGCAACCAGAGTTACCACTGGTGCTTTTGAATCCTGTAAGGCTCTAAGTAGCTGATCATCTGCGGCTTTAACACCAGGCCTTCTAGTGGCGCCAAATGCAACAAAGGTCGCATTTTTAAGTTTGAGCTCTGTCTGCGCTAACTTGAAAAACTCAGTATCTTTTGGATTTGCTCCAGGCCAACCACCCTCAATAAAACCCACGCCTAGATCATCTAAATGTCGTGCGATTGTTAATTTATCGTGAACTGAAAGATTTAATCCCTCTTGTTGTGCACCATCACGCAACGTAGTGTCATAAATATGAAATGAATCATTAATCGCCATTAGACAACTCGCTTATTCCAGCCATGTTTATCAGCGGCTGTGCCATGTTGAATTGCCAGTAATGCAGCTCTGATCTCATTTGTAATTACACCAGGCTTACCATCACCAGTTTGCCATGTTCCTTGAGCGCTCTTTGCAGCACCAACTGCTGAAATTACCGCAGCAGTTCCGCAGGCAAAAATCTCAGTGATTTCACCACTTTTAACACCATCGCGCCATTGATCAATTGAGATCATACTTTCTTCAGTTTTATATCCAAGATCATTTGCCAGAGTAAGAATTGAATCTCGAGTTATTCCTGGAAGTAAGGTGCCAGTTAACTTTGGTGTCATGATTGTGGCTCCTTTTCCGCTTCCTTTAATGAAGTAAAGATTCATTCCGCCCATCTCTTCCACCCATTTACGCTCTTTAGCGTCGATGTAAACAACCTGATCACAACCTTCTTGTGCTGCTTGTTTTTGAGCAAGGAGTGAGGCTGCATAATTTCCACCACATTTTGCCTCTCCGGTGCCACCAAGTGCTGCTCGCACATACTCAGTTGAAATCCAAACTGTTACCGCTTTAGCTGCGTTGAAATATGCTGCAGCTGGAGTTGCAATCAAAACATATGTGGCATGGTTTGATGGCCTTACACCTAATCCAACCTCAGTAGCAATTAAAAATGGACGAAGATAGAGAGATTCACCAATTTTCTTAGGTACCCAACTCTTTTCTTGTTTAACTAACTCCTCCACCGTTTGTACAAAAAATTCAACTGGCATCTCAGGAAGTGCAATCCGTGCTGCAGATTTGGCAAATCTTTTAGCATTTGCATCGGGCCTAAAAAGTGAAACCCCACCATCTGGTTGGCTATACGCCTTCATACCCTCAAACACCTCTTGCCCATAATGAAAAACCATGGTCGCAGGATCAAGTGTTAATGGACCATACGCTCTTAATTCTGCATCTTGCCAACCAGTTGCTTCACTCCATTGAGCGATCACCATATTGTCGGTGTAGTACTTACCAAAGCCAGGTTCACTAACTCGTTTTTCTCGTTCAGAGTTAGGTAAAGGGTTTTTATTTGGGTTATTAATTACTCTCATGACACACCCTTCACAAGCGCTTGACCAATCTCAGTTGTGGATCGTTTTTTATCACCACGAGTTAATAAGTCATGGGCAACAGCCCTCTCAACATCAGAGGCTGCTTGAACCTGACCTAAATGATTTAGCATCATGGCAACTGATAGTACTGTGGCAGTTGGATCAGCGAGATTTTTTCCCGCAATATCTGGGGCGGAACCATGAACTGGTTCAAACATTGATGGAAATTCTCCGGTTGGATTTATATTTCCACTAGCAGCCAGGCCGATTCCACCACAAATAGCGGCTGCAATATCGGTAATTATGTCACCAAATAAATTATCGGTAACAACAACATCAAATCGTTCCGGATTAGTTACAAAAAACATCGAGGCAGCATCAACATGCAAATAATCAGTTGTCACTTCAGGAAAATCTTTAGCTACCTCTTTAAATACCCGACTCCAAAGTCCACCTGCTCGAGTCAATACATTATTTTTGTGGACCAAGGTTAATTTCTTTCGCGGTCTACTCATTGCGCGATTAAATGAATCGCGAATTACCCGCTCAACTCCCTTATAGGTATTTATCGACTCTTCAATTGCAAGCTCGTTGTTGGTTCCTTCATCCTTGATTGAACCAGCTCCTACATATAGACCTTCAGTTCCTTCGCGCACCACAACAAAGTCAATACCTTTATTATTAGTAATTGGTGAGGTAACTCCAGGAAATAATTTAGCGGGTCGTAAATTTATGTAATGTTCAAATGCAAATCTAAGTTTTAGAAGTAATCCGCGCTCTAAGACTCCACTTGGCACAGTCGGATCTCCAACTGCACCTAATAAAATCACATCTGATTTTGCTAACTCTGTCATAACCGAATCTGGCAGAGTTTGCCCAGTTTTATGCCAATAAGCTGCACCAAGCTCATAATTTGTTTTATTAAATTTTAGATCATACTTTTTTGCAACCGCGTCTAAAACCTTAAGTCCTTCGTTTACTACCTCAGGACCGATGCCATCCCCTGCGATCACTGCTAAATTAAAAGACTTCATTCGCTCACCAAATTTACAAAGCGCACCAATGTTGCATCAGTTTCTTTAGTAATAACTTCAATTAAATCATTAGGAATTACCGAGTCAACAGTGAGGGCCATTAATGCTTTTCCACCAACCTGGGTGCGACCTACCTGCATATCTGCAATATTGATCTTTAACTTACCCAAAGAGTTACCAACTACACCAACTACGCCCGGCTGATCGGAATAGCGTAAAAAGAGCAGATTACTTGTTGGCTTTAAATCTAGATCTAATTCATCAATTGCGACAATTTTTTGGGTCTGCTTGATACCCATAAGTGTTCCACTAACAAAGACTTGTGAGCCATTGGCACATGCAGCTCTTACTGAAACTAAATTTCGATGGTCTGGGCTCTCTGGATTGGTAGAGATAGATGAGGTTAATGAACGCTCACTTGCTAATGCCGGTGCATTAACATAAGTAACATCCTCCGCTCCCATACCAATTAGCGCACCCTTAAGCGCACTTGTAGCTAATACTGAAACATCCATCTCTGATATCTCACCGCGAACCTCAACATCAACGGAGGACACCACATCGGTTGCTAACCCAATTGCCACCTGAGCTAATTTCTCAACTAGCGGAAGAGCTGGTCTAACTGCTTCATCTATTACCCCACCTTTAACATTTACTGCATCTGGTACTAACTCACCTGATAAGGCTTTTCTAACTGAAATTGCAACAGCAATTCCAGCACGCTCTTGTGCCTCATCAGTTGATGCCCCTAGGTGTGGGGTGGCAACTACATTATCTAAGGTAAATAATGGTGAATCAGTGCATGGTTCAGTTGCAAATACATCAAGGCCGGCACCGGCAACCTTGCCAGCTTTTAACGCCTCATAAAGTGCTGCTTCATCTAATACACCACCTCGTGCCGCATTAATAATTCTTACAGTTGGCTTTACTTTTTTGAGAGCCTCAGTTCCGATTAAATTTGCAGTCTCTTTTGTTTTTGGCAGGTGAATTGTTATGAAATCACTTATCTGCAACAACTCATCTAAATCAACTAACCTAACATTTAATTGAGCTGCTCTTACAGGTTGTAGGTATGGATCATAGGCAACTACATTCATACCAAATGCTTGCATCCTGGCAGCCACAAGTTGACCAATCCGACCAAAACCAACAATTCCTAACGTCTTTTCAAATAACTCAGCTCCGGTGTATTTCGATCTTGCCCACTTACCGTTTCTTAGTGCTGCATGTGCAGGTGAAATTGATCTAGCGCAAGCCAAGAGTAAGCCAATCGCAAGCTCTGCAGCTGAAACAATATTTGAAGTTGGTGCATTTACCACCATAACTCCGGCTGCAGTTGCCGCTGGAATTTCAACATTATCTAAACCAACTCCAGCTCTTGCAATTACTTTTAAACCCTTAGCTGCTGAAATTGCCTCTGCATCCATTTTGGTAGCAGAGCGAATTAATACCGCATCTACTCCTTTAGAAAGTGCGGCTAATAATTCACTCCGATCAGCACCATTACAATTTCGCACCTCAAAGTCAGGCCCAAGTGCAGCTAGGGTTGCAGGGCTTAACTCTTCAGCAATTAAAACAATGGGTTTAGCCACGCGCCGCATTTCCCTCTTTGTAATCATCTTTATTACCAGATTTGACCCATGACATCATCTTTCGAAGCTCTCTACCAACAGCTTCAATTGGATGTGATTCACCTTTAGCGCGAAGGGATTTAAACTCTGGTGCACCCGCATCTTGGTCGTCGATAAATCTTTTTGCAAAGGCGCCAGATTGAACATCAGCAAGTACTGCTTTCATGTTTTCTTTAACTCTCGGATCGATAACTCTTGGGCCTGAGATGTAATCGCCATACTCAGCTGTGTCTGAGACTGACCAGCGTTGTTTTGCAATACCACCTTCATACATAAGATCAACAATTAGTTTTAGCTCATGTAGACACTCAAAGTAAGCAACCTCTGGTTGGTATCCGGCTTCAATTAATGTTTCAAAGCCATACATAACTAATTGAGATGCGCCACCACAAAGTACCGCCTGCTCACCAAATAAATCTGTCTCGCACTCTTCAGTGAAAGTGGTTAAAATTCCACCAGCTCTTAGACCACCAATCGCTTTTGCATAAGAGAGTGTAATTGGCCAAGCATTTCCAGTTGCATCTTGCTCAACTGCAACAATTACCGGCACACCTCGGCCAGCTGAGTATTCGCGACGAACTAAATGTCCTGGACCCTTTGGTGCCACCATACATACATCTACATTTGCTGGTGGCTTTATATAACCAAATCGAATATTAAACCCATGGCCAAAGAACAATGCTGCTCCAGATTTTATATTTGGAGCAATTGAATCATTGTAAATATGGCGTTGAACATGATCGGGTGCTAGCAACATAACTACATCAGCACCTTTTACTGCCTCAGCAACGGTTGCAACTTTAAGTCCCTCAGACTCTGCCTTTGCCCGTGATTTTGAACCTTCTGCCAATCCAACAACCACATCAACTCCACTATCGCGAAGTGATAAAGCGTGTGCATGTCCTTGAGATCCGTAGCCAATTACCGCAACCTTTTTAGATTGAATAACTGCTAGATCTGCATCTTCATCGTGATACATCGTTGCCACTTTGGTTCTCCTTATTGGTAGTTATTGTTGGTTAATTTTGGTAATCAGCTGTTGAAGTATTTGAATCTGATTCGTTAGCAGTTCCCATGGTGCTTAGTGTGCGATCCGCCAAGGTTTTATCTCCCCGCTCTAACGCCACCAGGCCTGATTGGACTA
>Ga0255167_1000185_pt1 | contig 26158 bp, 27 predicted proteins | sample Atl_Miss_RepA_8d_FD_183177 | JGI IMG/M metagenome (GOLD analysis project Ga0255167, IMG submission 183177) | Freshwater microbial communities from Altamaha River, Georgia, United States - Atl_Miss_RepA_8d | ecosystem: Environmental > Aquatic > Freshwater > River | place: USA: Georgia | collected... | reverse complement strand
ATGGAAAGTATCACCATGATTATCCAGCCACAGATATCTTCGCAAATAAAGGTTGCGCATTTGTCGCCCCAATTGCCGGGGTAATCGATGAGGTTAATACTGTTGATCGCTGGCGCGGGCGAACAAATCTTGGCGCAGATCGTGGTGGTTTATCTATCTCATTAATTGGGGAGGATGGGCTTAGATATTACGGCTCACACTTATCAAAGATTGAACCAAATATTACTGCTGGATATAAGGTTACAAGTGGTGAGAAGTTAGGTGAGGTTGGTGCTACTGGTAGTGCCAAGGGAACCAAGCCACATCTGCACTTTGGTATCTCATATCCAACTGAAAAAGGTATTTGGTGGATTAGAAGGGGTGTGGGATTAGAGAATGGAAAAACCTCTCCTTGGAAGTATTTAAAAGCGTGGCAGGCTGGTAAGGATTTAAAACCTAGATTAATAATTCCAGCAACAACTCCACCTGAGCCTAAAAAGTAAACCTAAAAATAATTTAAGATATAAAAAATAGGGCCTGCTATTTCTAGCAGGCCCTAAATCTTTTATCTTAAGTCTTAAAACTTAAGAAGGTTAATGGTTATTTAAGCAGGATTTACAGCGTCAGCCTGAGGACCTTTTGGACCTTGGACTACTTCGAATGTAACTGCTTGACCCTCTTCAAGGGATTTGTAACCGTTTCCTTGGATAGCTGAGTAGTGAACGAAAACATCTTGTCCGCCACCATCAACTGCAATGAAACCGAAACCCTTTTCAGAGTTGAACCACTTAACTGTACCTGTTGCCATTTAGCTTTTTTCCTTTGGTTATGTTGGACTCTTGTAAATTTAACAAGCGCCGGTCTTTCTTCTTACAGCTAAACCCAATCAACAAACCGTAGAACGGGTACTGCCAAGCGTCGGACTGTTGCAAAGTCTAACCTGCTATTGGCTAATAGCGAAAAGAGATGTATAAATCTCTTACTGCAATTAGCGATACCGGTGGGCTGGGGAAGGTCACATCGGGTGATCTAAAGGCAGGTACTAGTGAGTAACACTCAAACTTATGCTGGGCGGATACATATTTACTCTGCGCCAGCTGCTCTTACTCAACATATTGAGTGGGCGATAAATCAACACCTAAATCAGGTAGTAAAAATTACCTGGGTCAATCAAAGCCTCTCTCCTGGCTGCCTGGCGACTGAGCTTGAATATAAAAGCAAGCTGCCGGTAGCGGCCAAGATTGCCACCGCTCTTAAGAGCTGGCACTACATTCGCTGTGAGATTAGGCAGATTGATTTACGCTCTTCAGATGCTACTTTGTATCGCATAACACCTGATTTAGGTTTACACCAAGCATCCTTAGCATCAAATGGCGATGTAGTGATTAATGAGAATCAATTAAATCAAATAATTAATAACTCCTACTCACATAAGATGCTGCAAAGTAATCTTGAGAATGCTCTGGGTAGTAGTTGGGAGATTGAGTTAGAGCCGTATCGAATAGCGCTCGCATCTGGAACCTTAGGTTCTATCAGTAAAAGTGGTTAGGATAAGGGTATGAATTTTGAAGCAAGTGATCGGATTAAATTTGCCTCAGCGGTTTTAGCTGCTGCAATTTTATCCTCAGGTTTAACCCTTGGTCTTTATAAAGTAGGTGGAGGTTTAGCTGCTCGAGCTGGAAATGCCATTACGGTAACTGGAACTGCATCTGAGAGTGCAAAGGCTGATAATGCAGTTTGGAATTTAAATTTAAATGAATCACAATCATCATTGGCAGCATCAGTTAAAAAGATTGATACCTCGGCTGATGCCTTAAAGAAGTACTTATTAACTGGGGGCATCACCGCAGATCAAATTGAGCTTGGACCGGTAAATAGCAATGCGGTTATGGAGTATATAAATGGAAATCCAACTGGCAGAATTCTTGCCTATCAGGCATATCGCACCTTAACGGTTAGAACTAAAGATGTTGAGTTAGTTGCTAAGTTAAGTAATGAGATCGGCACCTTACTTGCAACTGGGGTAAATGTTGGAAATTATGGTCCCTCTTACTATCTATCTACTTTAGATAAGATGCGGGCAAAATTATTGGCATCTGCTATGCAGGATGCTAAGGCGCGGGCTAAGGCGATTACCGAAGCAGTCGGTGGGCAGGTTGGCCCATTGTTATCTGTTTCAACTGGACCCACTCAGGTAACTACAAAGGATTCATTAGATCGCTCAGCTGGTGGTTTTTATGATCTCTCCACCATTGATAAGACGGTCAATGTCACACTCTCTGCCAGCTTTAAAACTAACTAGCTTTTAACATTTGTGAGTTGGCATCAATACTTTGAATGTGATTTAAAATCTTTAACTCAGCGTTACTACTTTTTGGGTTAATTACCTCTCGGATTACATTGTAGAGTTCAAATAACATCAAAATCAGCGCAGCAGGTAGTAGGTCAACACTTCGCTTTAAAAACCAAGGGGTGCCATTACGAAGCAGCCATCTAATTTTTTCTGCCCTACTCTTCTCTGAAATTGATAATTGGTAGGGCAGTGAGATCGCCCACCCCCGCCTTCTTAATTGCTCTGCAATATTTCTAGCCAACATAAAGTGCCCAACAGGACCTGGGTGCATACGATCGATATGCCAATTTCTCAAGTTATGAACATCCTCAATACTTCTAGTTTTAATGCTGACAATTTCAAATTTTTCAGCAACGCTTTTGTAAACCGTATTTACCGCATTTACTCTGCGGTTTAAGACCCGGCGCATTAATCTAGGTAATTTTAATAATTGATTTGGATCATGAAGTTCAACCATTATGATCTCACTACCCATTGAGATTAGCTTTTGACAGGTATAGGTAAGATTTTTATATAACAACACTGGATCAAAGCCATTTCGTAACATGTCATTGCCACCAACAATTACTGCGCAGATATCAGGGCTAAGGGCTAAGGCCTTTGGTAATTGAATCTCAACTACCTCAGATGATTTTGCTCCTGGCCGAGAAAAGTTAAAGTACTCACACCCATCTTGAAATGCTTCAGCAACAAAGCCAGCCCAGCCACGAAACTTTCCAGTTGCTATTTCATCCCCGGTGCCAAATGCTGCGCTATCACCTAACACCACAAAGGTTGGTTTGCTAGGTACTAGCTGCATCCTAGGCCGCCTTTAACCTACGCTTAGTGATTACCATTGGCACTTTGGCATTGTGAATTTCTAACATCGCATCAACTGTATTTGCCCAAGAGAATTTCTCAGCCTGCTCACGCGCCTGTTTTCTTAAGTTACCAGCATTAAGTACACGCTTTATTTGGGTGGCAAAATCAATACCGGTATTTTCAGCTACCGCACCAACTGGCGTAAGTGAATTTATATTTAAAATCTCACCCACAGCTGAGGATTTTGCTGCAACCACTGGTGTGCCACTGGCTAAGGATTCAAGTGCCGATAAACAAAAGGTTTCAAGTGGACCGGGTGCAATTGTGAGATCAGCTGCAGCTAAGTAATTTGCAACCTTTTGCCTACTTGCTACATAACCCACCATCTCAACTGGTAAGCCAGCTGCTTGCTTTCTAACCTTATTCCAGAGCGGACCGCCACCAATAATTACTAACCTCGCATCAACTCCAGCACTTTGCAACTGCGCTAGCGCCTGCACACTTCTAATTGGCTCCTTCTCGGGTGAGATTCGACCACAGTGAACTAATAAGTATTTATGGCCAGCAAGTAACTCTTTACGTAATTTTGAGCTGCGATTTACTGGTGAGAAGCCCTCTAAGTCAACTCCTAAGGGCACCTTTTTTAAGTTTGTAACATTTAGCTTTACAAACTCAGCGGCTGCAAAATCAGTGGTGGCAATTACGGTATCAAAGGTATTTGCTAATTTTCGATTGTGCCAATTTACTACAGCAGATCGCAGCTGTTTTGGTATTACTGGTAGGAATTTATCTACTAAGCCAGCTAAGGTTTCATGGGAGAATACCACCGAAGGAATCTTCATCTGCTTGGCCCATCTTCCTGCCTTAAGTAGGGTAAAGCGATCTGAGATCTCAATTCGATCTGGATTTAAAAACTCTAGTAGGGTTAAAAGCTGTCTATTACTTTTAATAATCTGATAACCACCACTACCCGGTAAGGTGATGCTAGGCAGTGAGATCTTTAGGCCAAATGGGGTTGATTCCTTTAGATACTTAGGCCCGGGCACGATATAAATAAACTCATGTCCATATCTTTGATAACCCCGACCTAACTCATGGAGAGTGGTTTTAATCCCACCTGAGTTTGGGCCATAAAAATTTGCGATGTGAACAATTCTCACGCTACACCACTACTTTCAGTGATTTTTTCACTTTGATTGAGATTAATCAGATCTTGGTAATGCGCTTTAAGCTCTTTAAATATTGACTCCCAAGTGCGCATTTTCACACTCTCTCTAGCAGCGAGTGCCATTTGGGATTTATTTCTCTTTAAGTAGAAGGATTTTATCGTGGCAGTTAATTTCTCAGAGTCTGCGATATCAATTATGTAACCAGTGCGGCCATTGGTTACAAGATCTACTGGCCCACCAGTTAGTGGCACAATGGCTGGAACCCCAGATGCCAACGCCTCCTGCACTGATTGGCAAAAGGTCTCATTTGGACCTGGGTGAATAAATAAATCAAATGATGCGTAGATCTTTGCTAACTCCGGGCCAGATTTAAAGCCAAGAAAGATCGCATTTGGAAGTGATGTCTCTAATTTTTTCCGATGGGCGCCATCACCCACAATTACTAATTGCACCTTTGGGTTACTATCTAATGGGATTAGATCAAGTAATCTCTTCTCTTGAGCTAACCGTCCAACATATCCGATAATTAATTTATTTTTATTACCACCCCTCCAATTACCTTTTAAAGTGGCATCAGATTTATTTGGATTAAATAGATTTGTATCAACCCCTCTTCGCCATAGGTAAACCTCTGGCACCCCAGCAAGGTGTAATTCCAGGCAGCTAGCAGTTGATGGCGCTAACGTGCGATCACTATAGGAGTGGATTCTATATAAATACTTTTGTAATGTGGTTTGAGCTACACCTAACCCATACTCTCTGGCAAAGCCACCCAGATCTGTCTGATAAACCGAGAGCGTTGGAATATTTAACCGCTTAGCAATCTTTGTTACATATGAGCCAAGTGCAAATGGGGATGCTAAGTGAATAACATCTGGTCCAAAGCCATCAATTAAATGCTCAATTCGCTTTTGTGGTAGCGCCATTGGCATATTTACCGGTAGGAAATTTTGGGTAGGAATTACCGCAGTGGTTCGAACGGGATGACCTGCGTAGCTGCTTGGAATGCCCTCAGCAGCAGGTGCGATCACTAATGCTTGATCACCACTTTCGGCAAGATTTTCTAGTAGCCTAAGTACAGAGTTAGTAACTCCATTTACATTTGGTAAAAATGACTCTGTGACGATCGCTACTCTCATAGGTATAGGGTGCGTAATCAAGAATTCTTACAGTCAATTTTAAGGTGAAGTGTCGGTAAAGTTCAGGTTAAGGTAGACCTTGAACTTACCGCCTAGTAACATGCCACTATGAAGATTGCAGTCTGTATCAAGCAGGTCCCAGATTCTTGGGCTGAGAAAAAAATGGCTGGTGGAGTTTTAGATCGAGCCAATGTTGATGCAGTATTAAATGATTTAGATGAGTATGCCGTAGAGGAGGCGCTTCGAATAGTTGAAGCAAACTCACCAAGTAAAGAGGCTGGTGAGGCTAGTGGACATACCATCACATTAATTTCAATGGGACCAGAGCGGGCCACAGAGGCAATTAGAAAAGCATTATCTATGGGTGCAGATGATGCAATATTAATAAGTGATCCAGCATTAGCTGGCTCTGATGCCCTTGCTACCTCACTGGTTTTATCTGAGGTAATTAAAGCTGGAAATTATGATCTAGTTATCTGTGGAACTGAAAGTACAGATGCCAGAATGAGTGTGGTACCAGCGATGATTGCTGAGCGCCTTTCCTGGGCACAGTTAACATTTGCTGGCAAGGTAAAGGTTGATCCCGCTGCTAAAACTGTTGAGATTGAAAGAATTACTGAGTTTGGAAATCAAGTAATGAATGCAGCATTTCCCGCTGTGCTCTCAGTGATTGAAAAGATTAATGAACCAAGGTATCCATCCTTTAAAGGAATTATGGCGGCAAAGAAAAAAAGTATTACCACTATGAATTTAGCTCAAACTAATGTTGCACCCTCTGCAGTTGGTGCCTCTGCTGCTTGGAGCACAGTAAAGGATGCACTTCCAAGGCCACCAAGAGGAGCTGGGGTTAAGTTAACTGATGAGGGTAGTGGCGGCGAAAAATTAGTTGAGTTTTTGGTAGAGAAGAGATTGGCATGAGCAGCGTCTTATTTTTAGTTGATCACTCAGGTGGAAAGGTTGCAAAGGCAGCGGCCGAGCTTGCCACCTTTGCTAAAAGTATTGGTGAGTCTATTGCGGTGGTATTTGCTTCCAATCCAGCTGAGATTGCCTCCCAATTAAATAATATTTCAGTAGATAAGGTAATTACTGCTACTGGAGATTGGGATAAGTACGGCCCGGCGGCAATTGCCGATGGCTTAGCTCAAATAATTGCCGCAAAAAAACCAAATGCATTATTGATTACCTCATCTGCTGCTGGCAAAGAGATTGCAGCTAGAGTTGCAGTTAAAACTAACTCTGGAATTATCACCGATGCAGTTGGTGTTGATAAGGATTTAATTACCACCCAATCAGTCTTTGGTGGTTCGACAACTGTGCACTCAGCAGTTACCACTGGTACTCCAGTAATTACCTTAAGAGCTAACTCAATTGAGCCAGTAGCTACTACCTCAGCTGCTGCTGTTGAGGAGTTTTCAGTAAGTATTTCAGATTCAGCAAAGCTAGCCACAATTACAAGTGCCACCGCTGCAGTAAAAGGTGGCAGGCCAGAGTTAACTGAGGCCTCTGTTGTAGTTTCAGGTGGCCGTGGCACAAATGGAGATTTCAAACCAGTTGAAGAATTAGCTGATGCCTTAGGCGCAGCGGTTGGCGCCTCCCGTGCTGCAACTGATGCTGGTTGGTATCCACACTCACATCAAGTTGGTCAAACTGGAAAAACTGTTTCACCACAACTTTATGTTGCAGCTGGAATCTCTGGTGCAATTCAACATCGTGCTGGAATGCAAACCTCTAAAACTATTGTGGCAATAAATAAAGATCCGGAGGCACCAATTCTTGAGATTGCAGATTTTGCAGTAATTGGTGATTTATTTAATGTACTACCGCAGGCAACGGAGAAGATAAAGGCTCGAAAAGCCTAATTACTTCAAGGTCAGGTGCAACCTTTAGACTTAGCATGTGCCTATCTACTTTGATCATGCTGCAACTACCACCATGGTCGAGCCGGCAATTGCAGCTTTAACTGAAGCGGTAAAAAAGTTAGGTAACGCATCCTCTCTACACTCAGCTGGTAGAGCAGCAAGAAAAGAGTTAGAGCAGGCAAGAGAGATAATTGCCGAAGCAGTTGATTGCACACCAAGTGAGGTGGTATTTACCTCAACTGGAACTGAGGCAAATAACTTAGCAATTAAAGGCTTGTACTGGCAGGGGGTTAAAAGTAATAAAAAAGTAATTATTACCTCAACCTTTGAGCACCATGCAGTTGCTGATCCAATAAATTGGTTAGCAGAGCATGAGGGTGCACAGGTAATTCAAATCGGTGTAGATCGTAAGGGTTTTATTGATTTAGATGCGCTTAAAGAGCAGGTAGAAAAGTATAAAAATGATATTGCCTTAATCTCAATAATGCACTCAAATAATGAGGTCGGCACTTTGCAGGATATTGAACAAGTAGTAAAGATTGCTGGCAGCATTGCGGTTCATTCAGATTGTGTTCAAAGCTTTGGAAAGGTTGAACTTTCCTTTAAAAATCTAGGAGTAACCGCTGCCACAATTAGTGCGCATAAGATTGGCGGGCCACTTGGAGTTGCTGCCTTAATTTTAAAACGTGGTTTAGATATAGAGCCAGTACTACATGGTGGTGGGCAGGAGCGAGATCTAAGAAGTGGCACATTTAATGTTCCTGGAATAATTGCATTTGCCGCTGCAGCTAAAAATGCGATTGAGAATCGAAAAGAGCGTGAGCTTAAGGTCAGAGAGTTAAAACAGGAGTTAATTCAAACCATTAAGAAAAATGTTTCAGATGCCTGGGTAAATGGAGATTTGGCAAAAAGTTTGCCAGGAATAATCTCGATTACCTTTCCAAAGACCGACTCAGAAGGTCTACTGCTACTGCTAGATAGTGAGGGGATTGCTTGTTCAACTGGCTCTGCTTGCAGTGCGGGTGTGCAGCGGCCATCTCATGTGTTACTAGCTATGGGATTAAGTGAGGATGAAACGACCTCTACTTTACGATTTTCGTTAAGTTACACAAATACAATTAATGAAATTGCAAAACTTGGCTCTGTAATTGCCACAGTTGTTGCCAGATCGAAAGCAGCCTCTGGGAAGAGATGAAAAAACTAAAGGTAATTGCTGCGATGAGTGGCGGAGTAGATTCAGCCGTTGCTGCCGCCCGGGCAGTTGATGCTGGGTATGAGGTAGTTGGAGTTCACTTAGCCCTATCTAGTAATCCAAAAAAGTATCGATCTGGAGCTAGAGGTTGTTGCACAATTGAGGACTCCCATGATGCTCGTCGTGCTGCTGATGTAATTGGTATTCCTTTTTATATATGGGATATGGCAGAGGAGTTTCATAAGGGAGTAGTCGAAAACTTTTTATCTGAGTATCAAGCAGGCAGAACTCCAAATCCATGCCTTAGATGTAATGAAAAGATTAAGTTTGAAGCAGTTTTAGATCGAGCAAAGGCGTTAGGTTTTGATGGTGTAGTAACTGGTCATTATGCAATTACAAAAGATGGAGCAGATGGAAAAACATTACATCGAGCAGCTGATATTGATAAAGATCAATCATATGTACTTGCAGTATTAAGAACTGATCAGATTGAGGGGGCGATTTTTCCGCTGGGAGATACCGTAAAAACTGATACTCGAAAGGAGGCTAAAGAGCGGGGATTATTTGTTGCTAATAAACCAGATTCACATGATATTTGCTTTGTGCCATCTGGAGATAATGCTGGATGGTTAAGAGAGCGATTGGGCTCTGAAATTGGTGAGATAGTTGATCAAAGTGGAAATAAATTAGGTGAACATAAAGGTGCCTACACCTACACAATTGGTCAACGCCGAGGATTAGCACTTACGGTGCCAGATAAAAGTGGTGAGCCAAGATATGTATTAAAGATAGAACCAAAGAGTAATACGGTGGTAGTTGGTACTCATCAAGATTTAGCGGTTAATACAATTATTGCTACCCCACCAGTTTGGTGCGGACCGGTACCTCAAATAAATAAAGATTTACGTGGTTTTGCTCAGGTTAGAGCGCATGGTGCACCTCTTGCAACTAGTTATAAATTTGATGGAAATAACTTAATTGCTAATTTAGATCAACCAGTTTTTGGGCTAGCAACAGGCCAAGCGCTAGTAATTTACGATGGTGATCGTGTAGTTGGCTCAGCCACAATCTGCGAAACAATTTAATAGAAAAAATTTAATATGAGTGCTGAGATAAGACATCAAATCCAAGAGTTATCGGAGGAGATTAGAGATCACCAATTTAAATACTATGTTTTAGATGATCCATCAATATCAGATGCGGCCTTTGATAAATTATGGAATAAATTATTAGAGCTTGAGCAGAAATATCCGCAATATAAGTTAGAGAGCTCACCGACCTTAGAGGTTGGAGGCGGGTTTTCAACTAGTTTTGCCCAACATGATCACATCGAAAAGATGATGAGCTTAGATAACGTCTTTGATAACAATGAATTAGATAATTGGTTTGATCGCATTGAGAAAGTCGGGGTAAAAAATAGCTGGTTATGTGAGGTAAAAGTTGATGGCCTTGCCATTAATTTGCTTTATGAAAATGGCCGACTAACCCGGGCTTTAACTAGAGGTAATGGCACTACCGGCGAAGATGTAACTTTAAATATAAAAACCATAAAAACTGTGCCCACAGAATTGATTGGCAAAAATATCCCCAGCCAGCTTGAGGTAAGGGGTGAGGTATTTTTTCCACTTAAAGAATTTGATGAATTTAATGATTCATTAGCAGAATCTGGCAAACCAAGATTTGCTAATCCAAGAAATGCTGCTGCTGGATCACTTCGCCAAAAAGATCCAAAGATCACAGCTGCTAGACCTTTAGATGTAGTTGTCCACGGCATTGGCGCTGCAACTGGTATTTCATTTGAAAAACAATCAACAGCATATGAGTTATTAAAGGGTTGGGGGCTACCAACTAGCAGCAGATATAAAGTGGTAAATAGCAGAGCAGAGGTTTTAGAGTTTATTAATCAATATGAAAAAAACCGTCACAGCGTTGAACATGAGATAGATGGTGTAGTTATCAAAGTAAATGAGATTGAAATTCAAAATAGATTAGGAACTACTTCAAGGGCACCAAAGTGGGCGATTGCATATAAGTATCCACCAGAGCAGGTGAGTACTAAATTATTGGATATCAGAGTAAGTGTTGGTAGAACTGGCCGAGTTACACCATTTGCTTTTATGGAGCCGGTAAAGGTTGCCGGTTCAACAGTAACAAATGCCACCTTGCATAATGCCCAAGAGATTATTAGAAAAGGAGTTTTAATCGGAGATACTGTTTTAATTAGAAAAGCAGGTGATGTAATCCCTGAGGTTTTGGCTCCAATAATTGAAAAACGAGATGGCAGTGAACGAGCATTTGTGATGCCAACAAAGTGTCCGGATTGTGGTTCAAAACTTCGAGCTATGAGTGAAGGTGATGTTGATATTAGATGTCCAAATGCTCAAAGTTGTCCAGCACAGGTAGTAGAACGGTTATTTTATATTGGATCTCGTTCAGCTTTAGATATTGATGTCCTTGGATATGAGGCAGCAGCTGCATTACTAGCAGATAAGTTGGTTGTTGATGAAGGTGATCTATTCTCACTTACCTTAAAGGATTTAAGTAAATCAGAGTTTTTTACAAAAAAAGATGGCTCAAGAAGTGTAATTGCTGATCGATTTATTGCCGGTCTTGAGTTAGCAAAAACAAGGCCACTTTGGCGAGTATTGGTTGCCTTATCTATTCGACATGTTGGGCCAACCAGTGCGCAAGCTCTGGCAAATAAATTTGGATCAATTACAAATATTCAAAAGGCAAGTTCGCAGGAGTTAGCTGATATTGATGGGGTTGGGCAGGTAATGGCAGATGCCATAGTTGAGTGGTTTAAGGTGGATTGGCATAAGCGAATTATTAAAAAATGGGAAAAAGCGGGTGTGGCATTGGTAGATGTACCAAAAGAAAAATTAAAGCAAACTTTAGCTGGGCTAACAATTGTGGTGACTGGATCTTTAAAGGATTTCACAAGAGATGGTGCCAGTGAAGCAATTACTGCAAGAGGAGGTAAGGCATCATCATCAGTTTCTGCAAAAACAGATTATGTAGTGGCAGGAGAGGCTGCTGGATCTAAGTTAGATAAAGCACAGGAGCTAGGAATTACGATCTTGGATGAGGCAGGATTTAAATCTTTACTATCCAAAGGGATAAACTAAGGATATGAATCTTCTTGAGGAGTCAGCAAGGCAGCTTCCAGTACCACCACTTGGCTTTGGCCTTATTGCTTTTGGTGTACTTACTTTGCTTTTATATTTAACACTTAGAATTGATAGAGATTAATTATTCAAACAGGTAGTAAGGAATTTGCCATCTTTGGTGGCACCTTTGACCCAATACATCTTGGACATCTTCACCTCATTAAAGAGATATCAAATAAGTTTGAAAGAGTATTTGTAATTCCAACTGGTACACCATGGCTTAAACCACAAAAACCTATTGCAAATGCCCAGCAGAGATTTCAAATGGCAGATTTAGCCATTACCTCAATGGGCTTAGCTGGCAAGGTTGAGGTGTTGCCAATTGAGGTAAATAGATCAGGAAATAGTTATGCAATTGACACGGTATTAGAGTTAAAAGCAAAGTATCCAAACACCAATTTCACCTTAGTGCTAGGAACTGATGCTGCTAAAAATGTAGGTAATTGGCATAGATCAAATGAATTGCTAAATCTAGTAAAGGTAATGGTAATCAGCAGACCAGGAAGTGCACCATCAGATTATGATGAGATCAATATTAAAGCATTAGATATATCATCTACTAAGGTAAGACAATCAATTTCTAATCGAGAGAATGTGAGTAATTTATTACCTGCCAAAGTTGTAACCTTTATTCGAGAGTTTGGATTATATGGCAGTAGGTAATAGAACTTTAGAGTTAACTAAAATTGCAGCCGCAGCATTATCTGATAAGTTAGGTAGTGAGATTGTGGCAATTGATCTATCTGAACAGTTAGTTTTAAATCAAGTATTTTTACTTGCCACCGGTGCCAATGAGCCTCAATTACAAGCGTTATCAGATGAGGTGCAAAAAAAGTTGGCCCAGGCTGGCGAAAAGCCAGTGCGCAAAGAGGGAAGTGGTTCTTGGATTCTTTTGGATTACACAGATCTAGTAGTACATATTCAAAGTACTGAGCTTAGAAATTACTACATGTTAGATCGACTTTGGAATGATTGTCCTAAGATTGATTTAGGCCTAGAGATGAGCAAACGGTAATGAGTAAACTAGAGTCAAATGTAAGAATTGTGCTGTGGCGGCACGGGCAAACTGATTGGAATGTTGAAAATCGCTTTCAAGGCCACTCCGATATTCCACTTAATAAGGTTGGTGAGTATCAGGTAGTAGCGGCAGCCAAGGTATTAGCTGCATTAAAACCAGATCGAATAGTTTCAAGTGATTTGATAAGAGCGCAAAAAACCGCAGCTGCTCTCGCTGAATTAACAAATATAAAGGTTGAAATAAATCCTGGAATTCGTGAAACTAATGGTGGACTATGGGAGGGCAAAACTGCTACTGAAAATAGATCTACTCATGGCGAATTATTTGCCAGCTGGTATGAAGGTGGAGATGAACCTGCCGGTGAGATTGGTGAGCGCCGAAGTGATGTCGCGAAACGTGCAGTAGCTGCAATTGAAAAAGAGATAAAAGATTTTTCAGGAACTATTGTCTTTGTAACTCATGGTGGAACTGTGCGAAGTGTTTTAGGATCAATTTTAAATTTACCAATTGAACAATGGGGAATTATTGGCGGCTTATCAAATGCTTGCTGGTCAGTTTTAGAGTTAACGAAATTACATACTGGAAGTAGATGGTATTTAGCAGAACACAATGCTGGCTCACTACCTGAGCCTGTCATTGGAGATGATGCGGTTAATTAGATAAGGTTGGCCCTTGCTTTAAATAGCGGGGCTGTAGCGCAGCTGGTAGCGCACTTGCATGGCATGCAAGGGGTCAGGGGTTCGACTCCCCTCAGCTCCACGCAAATTAAATAGGATTAAAAAGGAGTAGTAGTGCCAAAGGTTTTAGTAATACCAAAAAACTGGAGTGCTAGCGATATGCCAGATTTAACTGGCAAAAAATTCCTTATCACCGGCGGCACCTCTGGAATTGGCTTAGCAGCGGCAACTGAGTTGGCCCGTAGAAATGGTCATGTTTATATCACCGCAAGAACGGTAGAAAAGGCACGTGAGGCTATTAAGAGGATTGGCCCAGGGCTGGTTGATTACTTATTAATGGATTTAACTGATTTAGAGTCGGTAAGAAAAGCTGCCACAAGAGTTGATAAACAATTTGATGTTGTTGTTTTAAATGCTGGAGTTATGGCGACTCCATTTACTAAGACTAAAGATGGTTTTGAATTGCAGTTAGGAACAAATCATTTAGGCCACTATGCATTTGCTGGTTTGATTAAAAACCAAATTAAAGATCGACTAGTAGTTGTTTCAAGCTTTGCCCATAAAATGGGCACTTTTGGCGATAATACTCAAACTACCATTAAAAATATGATGTTAGGTATTGGTAAGTATCAAAAATGGCAGGTTTATGGTGCTAGTAAGTTAGCAAATTTATTGTTTGTCTCTGAGCTAGAGCGGCTTCGAATTAAAAACAATTGGTCATTTATTCCAATTGCTGTCCACCCTGGTTATGCAGATACAAATTTACAAGCAGTAGCCTCACAAATGCGCGGAGCTAAAGCTGAGGAAAAAATTACAATGCTGATTAATAAGTTATTAGCACAACCGGCATCAGCAGGTGCCCTTCCAACACTTGCAGCTTGTGTTTATCCAAATTTATTAGGGGCTAGTTTTATTGGACCAGATGGTTTTATGCAGATGCGGGGTCATCCAAAGCTAACCCGCGCTAAGGCTCTTGCTTATGATCAGGTATTAGCAAAAAATTTATGGCAGGTAAGTGAAGAGTTAACCAAGGTTAGTTGGGCATAAAAAATGCATGAGGCTTATGACTTCAAAGCAGTGCAAGAAAAATGGCTGCCAATTTGGGACAAGTTAGAGCCATTTAAATCTGGCCGGAAAGATGATAATCGGCCTAAAAAATATGTTTTAGATATGTTTCCTTACCCATCTGGTGATTTACATATGGGACATGCCGAGGCGTATGCATTAGGTGATGTAATCGCTCGATATTGGATTCAAAAAGGATTTAATGTGATGCATCCAATTGGTTGGGATGCATTTGGATTACCGGCTGAGAATGCTGCGATTAAACGAGATGCCGATCCTAGAGCTTGGACCTATGAAAATATTGCAGTTCAAAAAGCTTCTATGCGTCGATATGCCTGCTCATTTGATTGGGATCGAGTGCTTCACACCTGCGATCCAGAGTATTACAAATGGAATCAATGGTTATTTCTTAAGATGTTTGAAAAGGGCTTGGCTTATCGTAAAGACTCAGCTGTTAATTGGTGTCCTGATTGCCAAACTGTATTAGCAAATGAGCAGGTAGTTGCCGGCTTATGTGAAAGATGTGACAGTGCGGTAACTAAAAAGAAGTTAAATCAATGGTATTTAAAGATTACAGATTATGCAGATCGTCTACTAGATGACATGGATCAATTAGAGGGTGCTTGGCCGGAAAAAGTGCTTCTAATGCAACGAAATTGGATTGGTAGATCAACTGGCGCTCAAGTTGATTTTAAAGTCGAAGGGTTAGATCAAAGTATCACCGTTTACACCACCCGCCCTGATACTTTATACGGAGCAACCTTTATGGTGGTTGCTGCCGATTCAGAGTTGGCTGCAAAGTTAGTAGCAAATACACCGGTTGAAGTAGAGTTTAAAAAGTATTTAGAGAGTGTGAAGGCGGCAAGTGATATTGATCGTCTAGCTACTGATCGAGTTAAAACTGGAGTATTTCTAAATCGCTATGCAATTAATCCAGTAAATAATGAGAAAATTCCTATTTGGGCATCAGATTATGTATTAGCAGATTATGGAACTGGTGCAATTATGGCAGTTCCGGCCCATGATCAAAGAGATTTAGATTTTGCAAAGGCTATGAAATTACCAGTTCGAGTAGTAATTGATACCGGATTAGAGGATCCAAATACCTCAGGGGTTGCAACCTCAGGTGATGGCAAGGTAATTAACTCTGGATCGATTACTGGTTTAAGTAAAGATGAGGCTATTACGAAGATAATTAAAGAGCTAGAGAGTAAAAAAGTTGGAAAGGCAACTAAGAATTATCGATTGCGGGATTGGTTGATATCACGCCAGCGTTTTTGGGGAACACCAATTCCAATTGTGCATTGTGACAAGTGTGGATTAGTTCCAGTACCCCAAGAACAATTACCAGTTGAATTACCTGATGCTAAGGGTTTAGATCTTAAGCCAAAGGGATCCTCCCCATTAGGAGCTGCTGAAGATTGGGTAAATGTTAAATGCCCAAAGTGTTCAGCAGATGCAAAGCGTGATGCCGACACCATGGATACCTTTGTTGACTCCTCTTGGTACTTCTTGCGCTACACATCAGTAAATAATCACAAAGAGGCATTTGATAAGAAAGAGGTTGAAACCTGGCTTCCTGTTGACCAATATGTAGGAGGAGTAACCCATGCCATCTTGCACCTTTTATACTCCCGTTTTTTCACCAAGGTATTAAATGATCTTGGCTTATTAAACTTTAATGAACCATTTACCAGATTATTAAATCAAGGAATGGTCTTAATGGATGGCTCAGCGATGAGTAAGAGCCGGGGTAATTTAGTTAAGTTATCAGATGAATTAGATAAGCATGGTGTCGATGCTATTAGAGTCTCATTAGTCTTTGCCGGACCACCAGAGGATGATGTGGATTGGGCAGATGTTTCCCCTGCCGGCTCACTTAAGTTCTTAAATCGTGCTTGGCGAATTAGCCAAGATGTAAGTAGCAAAGTGGGGGTTGATTTTAAGAGTGGAAATATTGAGCTTAGAAAAGTAACTCATAAAACTTTAGCTGATATTGAGTTGGCGGTTGAATCATTTAGATTTAATGTAGTAATCGCCAGAATTATGGAGTTAGTAAATGCCACTCGAAAGGCGATTGACTCTGGTTGTGGAGCAGGTGATGCTGCAGTTAGAGAGGCAGCTGAGGCAATTGCAATCACATTATCTTTAGTTGCCCCTTACACAGCGGAGGATATGTGGGAAAAACTTGGTCACAAACCAGCAATTGCAAATGCTGGCTGGCCACAGGTAGATAAAGCATTAATTGGAACAGATAATGTAATTGCTATCTTGCAGATAAATGGCAAGATAAAAGATCGAATTGAGGTTGCTCCAAGTATTTCAAAAGAGGAGTTAGAACAGCTTGCCCGAGAGAATGCTGAGATTAAGAGTGCTCTTTTAGGTCAAGATGTGAAAAAAGTAATAGCAGTTGCACCAAAATTAGTTAATTTTGTCATTTAAATTAAGCCCTACTGGAAGGGTTAAGCAGGGCTTAATTCTTGCGCGTTTGCTAGGAGGCTCTACCGGCAAGCATCAAATCAAATTTGATGTATTGCCTTTAGAACATCGTAAATCTTTCATTAATTGATGAATATCGGGTTAACTAAATCACTTTACTCTGTTAAAAGGCTGTGAATATTGGCAGAAGATTGATTAATTTACTATTTGCGATAATAATTTCTTATGAAAAAAATTATCATTTTCTCAATCGTGGCATTACTTACTCCGGTTGCAAATGCAGCAGCACCCAGGCCAGCTGATCCGGCACCAGTTGCTGCCACCTCCGCCCTAACAAAGGATGAGGTTAGTAAGCACAATAAGAGAAGTGATTGTTGGAGCATTATTGAAGGCTATGTCTACAATCTAACAAGTTGGATAGATCAGCACCCAGGTGGTTCATCTGCAATTACCGGTATCTGTGGCGTTGATGGCACCTCAAACTTTTTAGGCCAGCACAGTAGATCTAGTAGCGCAAAAAGTAGATTAAAAGGTTATGAATTGGGGAAATTAGAGGTAGCTGCAGCTGCTGCAGTTCCCACACCAGCTGAAACACCAACTATTGCGGCAAAGAATCTACCGGCCCAGCTTGATGCGGTAACCAAACTCCTAGATAGTAAGAATTTCTCGCAAGCAGTTGCAGATTTAAAGGTATTGGATAAGGAGTTTGCAAATAATGCCGATATTAATAATTTACTTGGCTTTGCCAGTAGAAATTTAATGCAGTATAAACAATCTGCTACCTACTACTCAAAGGCATTAAAAATAAATCCAAATCACTTAGGCGCACTTGAGTATCAGGGTGAATTATTTCTCAAGACTAAAAAGGTTGATCAGGCAAAGAAAAATTTGGCAAAATTAAAAAAGCTCTGCGGTGTTAACTGTCCTGAGTATTTGGATCTAAAACAGGCAATTAGTAAGCGTTAATAACTATCCAATTTAGCTAATACTTTAATTCGTAGATAGCGCTACCCTTATCAGGTGCGATTAATATCTGGCTTGATTAGGGCCTGTCATTTAGGTCCCACGATGACGGTAACTCTTACCTCCTTTTTATTGGCTGCAAATCTTTGGTGGGAGGGGCCGGCAATTATTATCGCTATTGGTGTTTTCTTAGGTCAGCTCCTAGTTGGCTACACCAATGATTTATATGATCTTGCAGATGATTTAAAACATAATCGAAGCTCTAAACCTTTAGTCTCTAGGTTAATTACCAGCAATCAATTAATAACTGCGATTAAAGTAGTAACACCGCTTGCGGTATTGGTAAATATTTTTGGTCCACTTGGAGTTAAAGGTGGCTTAATCTATTTACTAGGTGTTGGTATTGGAATCTCATATAACTTTTACTTTAAATCCACACCACTATCACCCTTACCCTATGCACTTGCCTTTGCCGCCTTAGTATCATCAATAGTTTTTGCCACAAATCGCACGCCACCTCTTTGGCTAATTGCATCCGCCTCCTTGCTAGGTGTAGCAGCACACTTTGCCAATGTACTAAAGGATTTAGATCAGGATTTAAGCTCTGGAATTAAGGGGCTGCCTCAGTTAATTGGAAAGAAATACTCCAGAGTAGTAGTAAGTGCATTATTAATTATTACCACTCTATTACTTAATAATGTAAATCCAAATTCACCATTATTGGTAATTGGTTTAATTGCCGCCATTATTACCTCATTTGCGCCAGATAAATTAATCTTTAAAGCACTTATGATTACGGCAGTAATTGATTTAATCCTATTACTTTCTGCAGCAAACTCTCAGATTGGCAGCTTGGTTAACTAGCCACTTGCAATATCGCAGCATTACTTAGAGTATTGCGGTATGAGACGGATAGTTGTAATCCTGCTATCAATTGCAATCTCTGCTCCTCAGGCAATTGGTAACAGTGCAGCTGCTATAAGTATTGAAGATTCAATCACCCTACTAAACACACTTGAGGTTAAGGGAAGAGCGCCAAAGACTGGTTATAGCCGGGCGCAATTTCCACATTGGTCAGATTTAGATCGAAATGGTTGTGATAGTAGAAATGAGATATTAAAACGGGATTTAACTCAGATTGTATTTAAGGTAGGTACTAAAGATTGCAAGGTACTCTCTGGGGTATTACAAGATCCATTTAGTAATAAGGTTTTAAACTTTACCACCGCTAAATCAGTAGTTGATATTGATCATCTAGTGGCCTTATCAAATGCTTGGCAAACTGGGGCAGCCTACTTTGATAAAAATATTAGAACTCAAATAGCTAATGATCCGATTAACTTACTAGCGGTAGATGCCAAACTAAATCGCCAAAAAGGCGATGGTGATGCTGCTACCTGGCTGCCACCTAATAAATCATTTAGGTGTGAGTATGTATCTCGCCAAGTTGCAGTTAAGGCAAAGTACTCACTTTGGGTTACAGATGCTGAAAAAGCTGCGATCGTAAGAGTTCTTTCCAACTGTTAAGTACTTCAATTTGCTGATACTCTTTACCTGTTAAATTCAACCCTTAGGTTTAGTAGGTAATTAATGCCAAACTTAATTTATAAGTTTGGAGCCTTATATTGAACGTAAAGTATTATTAACCCGGTTAGATTATGTAGCAGCTCTTATTGGCTGTTTGATATTTCTAGTCTTCTGGCTGGTAATTGCAACTTTTCCAAATTTTTTCTTTATAAATCCCCAAAATCAACTTGATCCACTGCGCAGAGCAGAGCTAATTTTTAGTTCAATTGGCTGGATCTTAATCTCAACCTTTGCTCCAATCTGCCTGCTTATCTACTCTCGAGGCCGACATGGTGCCATTAAATTTCTGCCAGTTACAGCTTTAGTATGGCCAATTAGTTTAGTAACAGCTCAAATTACCTCTTATGTGCAAACTGGTTACTTTTATCTTGAGTATCTGACTCAATTTCCAATATTTGTATTTACCGATATTGCGCTTCCAATTTTAATTTTAATTATTTGGGTTGATCTAAGAGAGCACCACTCAAAGCAGATGGAGTCTGCAAACGATACCATTGGGCAGATTTAGTCAACTATGAATAATATTTTCACTGTAATTATCCAACGTATTTTAGTTTTTATATTTATGGTTGCTGCCTTAACTCTTGCGATAAATAACTCAATTGCCAATGCTCTGCAAAATCCGGCAATAGTTCAGATCGCTAAACAAAATGATATTGATATGGCAGTTGTTAATTTGATTTTAGGACCTCAAGGTCCGTTGATATCTCCAAATAGTTCAGCTAAATATTTAATGAAAAATGTTCGGGCTATGTTAAATGAACCATTGGATCCAATCGCTACTGCAGGTAGATCTGGAATTCCTGGTGATGTTGGCCCGCAAGGAGAGAGAGGATTTACTGGTGCAACTGGTCCCCAAGGAGTTCAAGGTGAAAAAGGCGATAAAGGCGATACTGGTGAAAAAGGGGATAAAGGAGATGTTGGCCCGCAAGGAGAAAAAGGTGATACCGGTCCGCAAGGTCCAGGTGGTTCATCTGGTCCACAAGGAGCTCAAGGTCCACAAGGACAAATGGGGCCACAAGGAGTTCCAGGAGCTGCCGGCTCGATTGCAGGTTATCGCGAGCAGGTTATATGCGATAAAAATGGAAATTTAAGTATGGGGCCATGTAGTAATAATGGAATTAATTTAACAATACTTGTAAAAAATTAAATATCTTTTTAATCTTTTGTTTATGCTTTAACTATGTGTGGCAGATACGCTCTTAATATCTCAGGAGAGGATTTAGCGCTTGAGTTTGCAGCTGGTATTAAGGATGCCTCATTTACCTCACGAAATTGGAATATCTCACCTACTACCTCAATTCCATTTATAACTGCTAACGATAGTGCCGGGATAGATCGGAGTATAAGTACTGCAAGTTGGGGATTAATTCCCACTTGGGCAAAGGATGCAAGTAGGCAGAGCAATGCTATTAATGCCCGGGTTGAATCAGTGGCAGAAAAACCAAGCTTTAGAGCAGCATTTAGAGCTAGAAGATGTTTAATACCAGTATCTGGCTACTATGAGTGGGCAACTGAGTTTGGCGGTTACAAACCCAAGCAGCCCTTTTATATCTCAAATCAAGATGGCTCAACCTTAGCCATAGCTGGAATCTATGAGAGTTGGGTTAATCCAGTAAGTAATCAGCAAATTACTACCACAGCGATAATTACCAGATCAGCATTAGGCAAGTTAATTCCAATTCACAATCGGATGCCAGTTATTTTGCCAAAGAGCTTATGGCCCACCTGGTTAAGTACTACTCAACTTGAAAAAGGTGAGGTTAATGATTATTTAAATATGATTGATCTACCCAATTCAGATCAGCAGTTAACCTTTTGGCCAGTTTCAGATCAGGTCAACAATGCTAGAAATAATGGTGAGCAATTAGCTAAGGCAATAGAGCTGCCGCCACCTGTCACACTTTTTTAGCGCAGCAAAAAACTACGGCCAAGCTTTTACTAATTGCCCTAGCTGCCCCACTTGCCAGTTGTCGGTGGGGTTTAGTATCTTATCGAACAAATGTTCGAACGCAAATTACCCCCCAAATCTACGCAAAATCTGCCTGCCCAAATCTGCCAGGTAGGTGAGCAGGGTGCACCAGTTGAGTTTATTTATCAGGGGATTAGATTTCATATTAACCAGGTATTAAGTAATTACCTGCAAACAAATCAATGGTGGAAAGAGATTGCTAGTAACTCCATTGATGATCAGGTAAGTGAGCAGGTAAGTAGGGTCTGGCAGGTAGAGGCAGCGCCAATTGGTGCAATTGCTACCTTTGAGATTGAGTACAACCAAAGTAGTAAGCAGTGGCAGATTAGATCTACCTCAAGAGGTAAGTAGTAGATGAAAAAACAATTTACTCATCTATCACTATCTAGTGGTTACTCCTTTAAGTACGGCACTAGCCACCCACAGGATTTAGTGGCTAAAGCTGCTGAGCTTGGGATGAGTAGATTGGCATTAACTGATAATGAAAATATGGCAGGTGCAGTTGTATTTGCTAAAGCTTGTGAACAATATGGCATAACTCCAATACTTGGAGTTAATTTAGGATTTATTCAAAAATCAGATCGCATTACCCTGCTTGCACAAAGTGGCAAATTATCCTCACTCTATCGATTACTAACTGCAGTAAATACCAATAATTGTGATGGGGTATTAAGTATTGAGATTTTAGAGCGATTTTATCAATACTCATCTGAGCTACTACTACTTCATGGACCTAGATCATCGGTATTAAAAAATCTAATAGCTAGAAAAGAAAAAGCGGCGTTAAATACCTTTAAGTTAAGTAGTAAGTACTTTGCCAATACTGCAATTGAGTGTGTTAGTCACTTAATGCGGCCAGATCACCCATACTCCACCGCAAATGCAGCTAGAGCTTATAGCTTTGCGGTAAATAACCAATTACCGGCTGTTTTAACAAATCAGGTAAGAATGAAGGAGGCTAGTGATGGCCCAATTGCTGATCTATTAGATGCTAGTAGAAAGTTAGTCTTATTAAGTGATGCCAGTGTGGAGCGGGGTAATAATCAGGGTTACTTAAAAGATAGTGATCAGATGTATCAGGTAGCACAGCAGATTGCGCAAGCAGCTGGGGCAATTAATGGCCAGCACCTATTAGAAACCACCGCCTTATGGGCAGATATGGCTAGCTTGTCGGTAAGAGATGAGATCGGAGTAGGCGGCATACATCTGCCAGAGCCAAAGTTATTTGGTGCAAATAATCAGCAGCAGTTAATAACTCAACTACAACAAAAAGCTAGTAATCAAATTGATTACTACTACCCACCTGCTATGTATAACCAGGTCTCAAATCGGCTAGCACAGGAGATTGAGATCATTAATAAATTAGGTTTTGCCTCCTACTTTTTAACGGTGGCAGATATTGTCGATGGTGCTAAGCAGTTAGGGATCAGAGTTGCAGCACGCGGTAGCGCAGCTGGATCACTAACCTGCCACCTACTTGGTATCTCTGAGGTAGATCCAATTAGTAATGATTTACTAATGGAGCGATTTTGCTCAGCTGAGCGAAATGAATTACCTGATATTGATATTGATGTGGAGTCAGATCGCAGGTATGAAATCTATGACTTAATCTTTAATCGGTATGGGGATAAGAGTTGGCATAATCCCAATAACTTATCTAGGTGTGGCACGGTAGCGATGGTGGAGAGATATCGCGCTCGCCATGCTATCCGGGATGTTGGCGCAGCACTTGGTGTTGATCCAACTCAAATTGATTTACTAGCAAAATCTATGCCCCATATCAGTGCAAGAAATATTGGTAATGCGATAAAGCAATTACCAGAGTTAAATAGGTTAGATCTATCTGCTCCCAAAATTAAAGCCACAATTAACCTAGCTATGCGGTTAGATAAACTACCTAGACACCTATCAATGCATCCATGCGCAGTGGTGATATCAGATTTGAGTATGCAAAATTACACACCAATTACTATCAACCAAAGCAATTACCCAATGCTTACCTTTGATAAGGATGATGTTGAAGATCTTGGGTTTTTAAAGCTAGATGTATTGGGAGTAAGGATGCAATCTGCTATTGCTTACACCTTAAAGCAGGTGGCAGCAGTTGAAGAAAAAGAGTTAGATATAAATAAGATCCCATTAGATGATCCATTAACCTTTGATCTAATTAGATCAACTAGAACCATTGGTTTATTTCAGGTAGAAAGTCCAGGGCAGCGAGAGTTAGTTGGCAAGTTAGCCCCAGATCAATTTAGTGATTTAGTTATTGGTATCTCCCTATTTAGGCCAGGGCCAATTAAATCTGAGATGATCACACCATTTTTAAATGCAAGGCATGGCATAACTAAAGCCACATTTATTGATAAGGATTTAGCACCAATTCTTTCGCAAACTCAAGGGGTAGTGGTATTTCATGAACAGGTAATACAGATAATCTCAATAATGACTGGATCTAGTTATGGCGCAGCAGATCAGATGCGCAGAAATCTTGGTAATAAAGAGGGTGCGCAAAGAGTATGTGATTGGTTTTACTCACTTGCTGCCGCTCGTGGTTACAGCAAAAAAGTTGTGGATAGGTGTTGGCAGATTTTGGCAGATTTTGCCTCATTTGGTTTTTGTAAAGCACATGCATCAGCCTTTGCCTTAACTACATATCAATCGGCATATCTTAAAACTCATCACACTGCAGCTTTTTTAGCATCAGTTTTAACTCATGAGCCAGGGATGTATCCAAAGCGATTAATAATTGATGAAGCACGTCAATGGGGGATAAAAATACTGCCAGTTGATATTAATAAATCTAATTTAGGTTATCAGGTGGAAAAGGTTGATAAAGATATTAAGGCTTATCGCTACCGATCACCTAATACCAATTCAACTGGGAAGGTATTATCACTACCAGATGCTTTAGGTTATGCAATCAGAGTTGGCTTAGCTGATATTGCTGGTATTTCAAAAGATGAGATTAACTCCATAATTGCTAATCGACCTTATACAGATTTAGCAGATTTTACCTATCGCTCAGGAGCACATTGGCCAACTACTCAATTACTGGTAGAGATTGGGGCATTTGATCAATTACATAATATTGGTATGGATAGTAAGTTAAATCGAAGAGATTTATATATCCATCTAAGTGAGTTAAAGCAATTAAATGCTGGTAAATCTAACGCTGGCCAATTATCTCTAGCGCTCTCTCCTGGGCAGATAGATAGCTTAGGGCTACCTGATATCACAAAGGCTGAGCAGGTAAGTAGTGAATTAGCAGGTTTAGGTATTGATATTACTGAGCATCTACTAAAACAGTACGCACCATTTTTAGATGCAATGGGAGTTTGTAAATCAAGCAATTTAGTAAAGCTAAGATCAAATCAGCAGGTATTAGTAGTTGGGGCAAAGGTTGCACTTCAATCCCCACCAATTAGAAGTGGTAAAAGAGTTTTATTTCTAACCCTTGAAGATGGATTTGGCTGTAGTGATTTAACCTTTTTTGAAGATACCCAACAAAGTTATGCTCATATTATTAAAGGTAATAATTTAATTTTGGCAAAAGGGGTAGTACGTAGAACTGGAGCTCGGGGAGTATCAATTAGGGCAAGTGCTGCTTGGCCATTAGATCAGCTATATCAAGATTGGTTAAAACATCAGGTAGTAGGGCAGAGCACCTAATACCTGCCATAAAGCACAAATATTTGAAGGCCCAGAGCGCAAAAGGTATTCAAGTTCATAAAAACTTTAAGTAAATTTTAGAAACTAAGCCAAAAATACCTCTGGGCGTAACCTAAACTTGGCTACAGATAGGGATGACAACATCCAAAACAAAAGATGGAGAATCAAAATGAATGAAGAAGAGTTAATTGAAACCTGGAACCAGCAAAGAGCACAAATTATAAAAGCTCAAATGCAACCAGTATTAGTCTTAATTGCAACCTTTGTGCTTTCAGCCCTTGGTTACTTTGATAAGGCAAGTGATGAGGCTAAGTACTTCGCACTTGTGGTAGTTGCGGTGACTGGTGTATTAACTACCATAAACCAATATGCTGCAATTCGCGAAGGTGAAGCAGTATGTGATGATCTTGCTAAGGTTGCTAAAAAGAGCGCTTTAGCTACAAAAATTGCTAGCTCACGCTCCTTTGTATCAGCAACAGCTGCTTTGATCGTAATTCTAGATATCGCAGTATTTGTGGTTGCAAATCTGGCCATCTTTGGTATGTAATTAAGCAATGAAGGAGTTTTTACTTACATTAGCACCTCTAGTGATATTGCTAGGGGTGTTTTTGTACAAATACGAAAAACCAAAGCCACCTAAAAATAAAACTACTGGCCGCGGTGGAGATTTCGCCGAGTAGTAGATCTGCAATATCTAATTAATCACTTAATTTAGACAGTAGTTATAAATGAGTAAGATTACCGTTATCTACGATGGCCAGTGTGAGTTTTGTAAACAATCTGTGCAGTGGGTAAGAGCAAAATTACCAATAGAAGCAGTTTCCTACCAAAGTGCAGATTTAAATAAATTTGGTCTAACTTATCAAGAGTGTGAACAATCAGTTCAAGTTTTATTTGAGAGTAAAATATATAAATCTGCTAAAGCAGTTGCATTATTACTCAAATTAAGGGGTAATAAATTTCTATCTCTGCTACTTAGCAGCTCAGGTAGGGTTGGTGATTACGCCTACTACTGGGTAGCAAAAAATAGATCATCAGTAGTAGTTAAAGTAATTGCCAGATTTATAAAGATTTAAGTGAAAACCACCGTCATATCCCAAAATATT